>Ga0315276_10000788_pt1 | contig 27798 bp, 29 predicted proteins | sample YL17G05_0_MG_FD_204542 | JGI IMG/M metagenome (GOLD analysis project Ga0315276, IMG submission 204542) | Sediment microbial communities from Yellowstone Lake, YNP, Wyoming, USA - YL17G05_0 | ecosystem: Environmental > Aquatic > Freshwater > Lake > Sediment | place: USA: Wyoming | collected... | reverse complement strand
CAGGCCCATCTTCTGCATCTGGTCGGCGCTGGCGCCATAGAGCTCGGCGGTCCTCTTGTCCTGATCGTTCAGCGCCTTCTCTCGGCGCTCCTTGACCGGGTTGACCTTGGCCGACACGCCGGTTCCAATGTCGGTGTCCTTCATGCCCTTGGCCACCTGGTACCCGGCGCTGCTGACGAGCTTCGCCATCTGGGCCGGATTCATGTCCTGCATCATGTCGGTCGTGGTCGCCATGTCGAAGTTCTCGGCGGCCGTCTGGAACTTCTCGATTTTCTCCTCGGACATCCCGGAGTCGCGGAGGATCGAGGCCTGCATGTCCTTGCTCGCCTTGGTGGCCACGAGCTGGCCGTCGGTGTTCTTCTTGAAGGTAAGGCCCATCTTCATCAGGGCGTCCTTGTTCTGCTGAAGGATGCTCTCAGAGGACGCGCCGGAGGCGACCTGGTCCTTCAGCTGCGAGTTCATCTTCTTGTAGTAGTCGAGGCCCTCCGAGGATATTCTCTTGTCCTCGGACGCCATCTTCGTCCACTTGTCCAGCTGCTTGGCCTCCGCCGGGTATTTATGCGTTATCCATCCGGGCAGCGCGTCGTAGAGGCTCCCGACCAGCCCGAGCACCTCGTCGAATATGAAGTAGAGCTTCTGGAGGAGGACCTTGATGACGTTCTCGACCTGCTCGCCGATCGACGTGGTCGCGTTGACGTTGTCCGTGGTGAGCTCCTCGAGGGACTGCTTGTGGCCTTCGTCGCCCTTGGCGATCTGCAGGTCGGCCTCGGTCTGGGAGATGGAGGCCTCCTTGAGCTTGTCCTCGAGGTCCTTCTGGGGGAGCTTCTTCATGGCGGCCTCGAAGGCCTCCTCGTTCTCCTTCTCCTCCTTAGATCCGGCTATCAGGCCCTTCTTGTCGAACCCCATCATCTTCTTGAGGTTGTTGTTGAGCGAGACGCTGGACGTACGTCCGGTCTTGCGGACCTGGGAGGTAAGATCCCCCATGTTGTCCTTGAGGGCTATGATCGCCTTATACTCGGCCTCGGAAACGCCGAGCTGCTTGGCGACGTGCTCTCCGAGGCCCGTGAGGTCGCCGCCGGTGAACGCGCCGGCGTAGGACTCGAGCGACTCCATGCGCTCCATGAGGCCCATGTCGCGCATGCCGGTGGCCATCTTCAGGGGATCCTTGCTCTTGGCCATGGCGGCCATCCGGGCGGCCTTGTTCATCGCCTCGATCGTGGCCCCGGGGACGCCCTTCGCCATCGCCTCGCCGGCGACGTCCCTCATGGCCTTGATCGGGTCGTTCCCCTGCAAGGCGGTCGTCATCTTCTTCGACAGGTCCGGACCGAGCTCCTGTCCTATGGCGGCGGTCGCCCTCTTCACGCCCTTGTTCATGATGTCGGCCATCTTCCCGGGGCCGACGACGAAGACCATCTTCAGGCGCTGCTTGAAGTCCATCTGGTCGAAGCCCTTGCCGAACGCCTGCATGAACCCCTTCACGGACCTCGGGTCCATTGTCTTGGAGAGGAGCTTCATCGTCCCGGTGAGCTCCTCTATCCGGTTGGTGAAGAGGTCGAGGTTCGGGACGGCCTCGTGGAATATGTCCATGAACTTGTGAACGGGCATGCCGGCCTGGGTCGCCTGCTTCACAATGTTCCCCATCGTGGTCTGCACGTTGTCCGCGCTGATTCCGATCTCGGTGACGAACCCGCCCATCATCTTCGCGACGTCCTCGGACGAAGCACCGATGACCTTCCCATAGAGCTGCGCGTCCTTGGCGAACTTCACGAGCCCGACGTTCAAGTCGCCCTTCCCCATGTCGCGGAGCATCTTCTCGGTCTGGACTATCGAGCCGGAGGCCTCCTTGGCGAAGGCGCCGACAGTCCTCAGGGAGCCCTCGGCGTCCATCCCGAAGCGGACGAGGGCGCCGCTGGACTGCATGGCCGCGGTCCGCATGTTGTTGAGGGCCTTCGTGTACTCTCCGGCCCCGGCCCCCATGTCGCCAGCGAGCCCGATCCCTGAGGTCAGGGCCTTGTTCAGGGTGGCCGCGTTGCTGCTCAGGGACATGAAGAGCTGCACGAGCTCGGCGAGGACCATGGCGGCGGTCCCGAGGGCCGCCACGGCGGAGCCCATCTGTCCGGCGGCCGCGTCGCCCTTCGGACCGCCTCCGGCGGCCGCGTTCGCCGCCTTGGCGGCCAGGCCGCCGGCGCCCTTCCCGACGGCCCCGAGGGCCTTGGCGATGCCTGCCGACCCGCCCTGCGTAATCCCGGACACGACGCCCTTGAAGACGTCCGCGCCGCTGAACCCGGCGGCGGCCTTCCGGAGGGTGGCAGCGCCGTCCTGCTGGGCTTTGGAGGCCGCCTTGACGCTCTTGGCGTTGTCCTTCCAGACCTTGGACTGAGACTCGACCTGCTTGTACAGCTTTGAAAGGACGCCCTCGACCTTCTTGGACTCGATGGAGAGGCCGGCCTTCGCCCCGGGGTCGGAGGTCTCCCCCATCTTCTTGGCGACTTCTGCGGCCTCCTTCTTGGCCTCGTCGATGGCCTTTCCGAGGGAGCCGAGCTTCTTCCCGGCGTCCTGGGCGCCCCTGGATATGCTGCTCCCGAGCGCGGCCGCGGCCGCGCCGATCTTCATGAGCTCCTTGGCGTTGACCTGCTGGGTCTTGCCGAGCTTCGTCCAGTCGACGCTGGCCTTGGCCAGGCTCTTCTGGAGGGCCTTAAAGTCCCTCTCGGCCTCCTTGACGGACTTCGGATCGATCTTTACGACGATCGGGACTTCAAGCTTTACCTGTTCTTTAGCCATCCGTCACCTTCCCCCGTCCTTAGGTCCGCCGTCCAACGGCCCATCGGAGGTCTCTTCCTCGCCCGGGGAAACCACCCTCCGGTGCATCTCGAGCTGGTGCATCTTGGCGGCCTCCATCCTCGCGAGGTAAGCGTCGGCCTCGGCCCTCCCGCCGATGATCCTCGAACCGCCGCCCTGAGCGTCGTTCACCCTCGGACGGGAGAAATAAAGGCGCTTCTGGTCCTCTATGGCGGCGGCCCTGTCCCTGAGGCCCCTCTCACGTGCCTCGACGACGGTGTCGTGGAAGTCCTTCTCTCCGGAGAGCGCCGCCGACAGCTGATCGGCGAGCTCCTCCACGGAGTCCGCCCGGAAGCGCTTGGCGACATCGGCCTGCCGGCCGTCGGGGAGCCTGACCGTCTCCGTCGGGTCGGGGGCGCCGGCGAGGCGGTTCAGGTATGCGTGGAGGGCCAGCATCTTGGCCTCCTCCCGGTCGACGCGCTCCTTCTCATGGCGCATCTTGTCCTTCTCGTCGATGGACCTGATGCTCTTTCCGGCAAAGCAGGAGCCGATGAACTTGGCGTGCGACCAGTCCTTCTCCATGGAGTCACGGAGGTCCTGTATGTTGTTCATCGCGGTCCAGACCTGCTGGCAGTAGTTCATGCCGAGGTCGTCCGTGCCGGGGATGCCGGTGCACGAGGACGCGTTGATAGGCTGGCCCTTCACCTGGAGCCACTTGTAGCGGGACCTGTTCTCGTACGAGTAGGGCTCGACGAGCGGGAAGAGCCTCGACGCCCTCTCGTTCAGCGCGGACAGGTTCTCGACGACCTTGTTCTGGACCTGGACCGGGAGCCTCCCGACGAGCTTCATGAGGCGGACGATGTGGTTCGGCCTGTCGTGCAGCACGTTCTGGCCGTCGGCCATGAGCACGCTGTGTGCTATGAAGGAGCTCCGGAACGAGGCCCTGGACTCGGCAGACGTGGCCCCGTACGGCCTCATGAACTCTATCATCCTCACCTCGTTCGCGTTCAGGGTCTTGAACACGAAAGTCCTGCCCTGGACCACGGAGGAGCTGTGCAGGAAGCCGGTGAAGACGTACTTCTCGAGCTCAGACCAAACCCCGTCGTCTACCTTCTTGTAGACATCCGGGACCGTGATCTTTATCCTGCGCTTCCCTTCCTCAGGGACGGGTGCGCTCATTCGTCACCGAGGGGGAGGCTGAAAGCGAGGATTCCGGTTGGAATGAGGCTTGTCGATTTCGGGAGGAGAGACTGCCGTCCGGCGTGACGGCTCCTCGATGACCTCGGACGGGACGGAAGGCGTACCGACGTGCACGGGGCCGTGGACGCCAGGGTGGCGGCTGACGACCGGTACGGGTATGGGGCCGACGGCCTGCATCGGCGGGGGAGCGGGGGCTGCGTTCGGGTTCGGATGCTGGACGGGGGCTCCCGAGGGGGCGGCGTCCCTGAGCGCCGCATCCTCGGACTCCATGATCTCCCTGGCCCTGCGCGGGACCGGATCCGGAGAGGGTGGGGCTCGGTCTGGCACCTGGCGGAACGGGTCGAAGTCGTCCCCCACGGGAGGGGCCGCCCGGACCGGCTCGTCGGGGACTTCCTCGTCGAGCTCCTCCCTCCGGGCGGGCTCATGGTCGGGATCCACGAGCTGGTTCATGCCGAGCTGCTCGCGTAGCTCTGTGACCTTCACCATGAGGTCGGCGAGCTCCTCGCGAGGATCCTTGGTGTTCTCGAACTTGACGTCCTTGAGGTTCTGCTTCTGGAATGACTCCATGAGGTCGGCGTAGACCGCGAACGCGTCGTCGACGAACTGGGCGCCCCATCCGGCCATCTTCCCGTACAGGTATCTGTCCAGGGACACCTTCACGGGCTTCCTTTCACGGTCCAGGGACGGAAAGACGGGCACGCCGTCCCTGTACGGGCGGAGGTCGGTCTCGTTGATGCCGACGACCGAGTGGGAGAGCGTGATGCGCTTCGTCTCCCCGATGACGTTCGACTTCGGATCCGCGCTCGTGATGGTCTCGACGACCTTCCCCTGTCCGACCATCGTGAGGGGGGCGATCCACAGCACAACGTCCCCGACCTTCCTCTTCCAGAGGACGTTGGTGCCGACGTTCGTGAGCGCCGACTCGAGATCGTTGAAGAAATCCGCTTCCATTCAGGGTCGCCTTTCGGATGGATGTCCGAACTGACCCTACCGGCGGACACGGATCGGCCCGGGCCGGGAGGTCCCGATCCGGGCCGAAGTTGGAGCCGGTCAGCCGGCTCAGGGAATCAGACGTGCCGCCGCCGAGCCGCCGCTCGTGTAGAGGCGGGAGCCGAAGCCCTTGAGCGGGTTGTTGCCCGAGTCGAGGAGGTCGCCGTACGTGTCGGCCGAGACGCCGTAGAGCGAAGTTCCGTCCGTGACGTCGGTGCAGGTCGCCGCGGCGTCCTCCACGACGATGGCCGAGTCGCTCGGGAACGAGACCGAGATGCTGTTGAGCCAGCAGGCCTCGAAGTACGTGATGAGGGCGAGGGTGCCGCCGTCCGTGTCGGGGGTCTTCATGAGGATCTGGCTGATGTCCTGGTTCACGACGAGCTCGGAGAACACGAGCTCCGAACGGATGTCGAAGGGCCACTTGTGCTGGCGGAGCGACCGGACGAGGCCGTCGACGCCGGCGCGGTAGCCGAGCTCCTGCATGATTCCCGCGGTGTACAGGAGGGTCCTGTTCAGCGTGAGCGCCATGGGCTCGGTGACGCCAGGCACGAGCTCCTGAATCTTGTCCCCGAAGCCGACGCCGCGCACCGGGTCGACCGCCCTGGACTCGCTGAAGTCGAAGGTCGACAGGACGCCGACCTGCTTCTGCTTGGGGGTCGAGGACGTGTACGGCGTGCTGAAGACGCGGTTCTTCTGGGAGATCGCGACGCGGGTGTTCGGGGAACTGCCGCGCCTGTAGATGTAGGTGTCGCTATCTGCCCTGCTCATGCCAAAAAGGAGGCATTAAGCCTTTAGGAGTTTCCTACGTACATGAATATGTTCGATCCGGCGGCAGCGGCGCGGACGAAGGCGGCCAGAAGGAGGTTCCAGGCCAGGGAGCTCCTGCGCAAGCTGAAGACAGGGCCATGCGAGGACTGCGGGAACCCGGACCTCCAGTCCTGCCAGATGGACCTATGGAAGGACGAGGGGACAGAGTCGCCGTCCCGCATGCTCCTCCTCAGCCTGAAGAGGATAGCCGTCCGGGCGGCCGAGTGCACGCTCTTGTGCGCCAACTGCTCGAGGCTCAGGACGTGGAACCTGGACAGGTTCCGAAGATCCGGTCCGACGTAGACGAGCGGTACGATCAGACGATCGTACCGCTCGTGGTCACTCCTCCGGATCCCACTCCTCGGCCCGCTTCAGGAGGTTCCTGATGAGGGAGGACGCGGCGACCTGGACGGTCGAGACGGCCTTGCCGATCTCGTCCGCGACGACTCCGGCGTGATGCCCGGCGACCTTCTCGTGCTCGGCCTCGGCGAGCTCGGTCGAGAGCTTCTCGAGCTCGGCGGAGAGCTTCTCGAAGGCGGCCTTCGCCCTGGGCGCGGCCTTGCGGACCTTCTTGCCGTACTTCGAGATCTCCTTCTCGTAGCTCCTGTCGTCGCCCGGGCGGTCCATGATCTTCTTGACGATGGACGTCACGTCGCGCTTCCGGCCCTTAGCCTCGAAGAAGCGGGCGGCGACCTTCGAAGCGACCGTGTCCGCGCGGAGCTCCGGGCACGACGGATGGTGCACGCCGCCGGCGAACCGGACGGGTGACTGCTCCGGGCCGTGCCACGCGAACGTCGCGCAAGAGGCGCACTGGTGTTGTGGGACCGTGGACAGCCAGGACGCGGCGACGCGCGAGGCGACCGTCCCCAGGATGGGGACGGTCTCGCTCTTCTGCGCCCATTGGTCCTTGTCAGGAGTCTCGAACACAGTGCACCTATATCCCTGGATTGTGAGCTTGCCCGAGAGCGAGGCGCTCTCAAGGACGTCCGCGGGGATCTTCATGACCTCCCACTGGCCGTCCTCCCGAAGGTGGAAGCCCGGACCGGGCTGAAGCCTGGGCTCAAGCTCCGGCACGGCAGGTCAGCCGTGCTTCGAGAGCTTGCCGACCGCGGCCTTGAAAGCCGCCTCGTCGCCCGACTCGAGGGCCTCGTTCGCCTGATCGAGGAAGTCCTTGAGCATGCTCTTGCCGGCGTTCGACTTCGGGAGCGCGGTCTCCTCCATCGCGGCGAGGATCTTGCGGATGTCCCCCGCGACGAGCTCGGGGCTCGGGCTCTTGGAGGCGTCGATGGCGGCCGCGATCTTGCGGAGGTTCGTGGAGACGTCTGTCGGCTTCATGTTGGTCACTTTCCTTCGCCGTGATGGCCCTTGTTGCGGCGCTCGAAGTAGAACGTCGCGTTCTTGCCCTGGTCGCCGTACAGGCCGTGGACGGCCTTCTCGATGGCCTCGAGGGGCTTCTCGAGGTCCTGGACGGTGTCGATCTCGGCGAAGACGCCGGCGACCTTCTCGATGATGCCCGCGATGCGAGGGCGGAGGTGCGCGTAGGCCGGGCGGCCCGACGCCTCATGGGCCCTGTGGAGGCCTGCAAGGATTGAGGCCATGCGGGCGTAGTTCCGGGCCGGGACCGCGGCCGCGGAATGGAGCTTCTTGATCTGATCCCCGATGGCCTCGAGGTCGGCCTTGGCCGAGCTCTCGCCGAAAGAGCCCTTGAAGCCGTCGGGCCTCTCGACCTCGCCGCCGCGGAGGAGGGCCGCCTCGTCGTTGAGGACCTGGACCGTGCGCGCCACGGCCGCATCCTGGGGGTCCATCTGTGCGAGGTGCTTGACGGCGGCGACGATCTTGCGTGTGTCCATGTGAGGTCCTCTCGTTGATCTTGGTAAAGGAGGCCTATCGATCAGCCGCCGATGCGGATTTCCGCCTCGGCCTCGACGTAGTCATGAATGCAGTAAAGTTCTTTCATGACCAAAATCTGTCCGAAGTGCGAAATTCGAAAGTCTCTCTCAGACTTCTTCAGAAACTCTTCCAAAAAAGACGGGCTGCAGGCAATATGTAAAAAGTGCGTCGGCCAGAACTCATCAAGCTACTACGACAAGAACAAAGACAGCCTAAAGTTGTCTATTGAAAAAAGTAGACTGAAGAGGGCGAAAGAGAACAAAGAGTACGTCCTGAAACACCTGAAGTCAAACCCGTGCGTCGACTGTGGAGAGAAAGACCCTTTGGTTCTCGACTTCGATCATGTGCGCGGGACTAAGAAGATGAACGTAGCAGCCATGATTCAGAGGGGAAACTCCGTTCAAGCCATCGAGGATGAGATAAAGAAGTGTGACGTCAGGTGTTCCAACTGTCACAGGCGCAAGACGGCCAAGCATCAGGGATGGTTCAAGGTAACATCGACCTTGTGATGCTTGAGAGCCCTCTGACCCAATTGATAGTTCTTCATCACCTGGTCGGCCGACGCGTTCAGCTGGTCGGCCGTCAGGACGCAGACCCTGCCGTCGTCCGACACGCAGCCGTCGGCGGTCGCGCGGATGACGGCCGACTTGGCGAGCGCCTTCACGTAGGCCCCCGTAAGGCCCTCGGTCATGTTGATGAGGGTCTCCCAGGTCTCCTGGGACACGCTCGAGTCAACGACCGAGTGATACTGGATCAGGAACTTCTTGAGCATGTCCGACCGGTCCTGGGCGTCCGGGAACGGGATTTCGATCTTCACGTCAAAGCGTCCGGGCCTGTTGACGAGGGCCTCGTCCATGGAGGCGATGTCGTTCGTCGAGGCGAGGACGACGACGCCGGCGTTCTCCTGGGCCCCGTCGAGGCACGCGAGGAACTCGTTCAGGACGTGAGGGTCGGATCCGAGCACGCCGCTCGAGCGGTCGCGGCCGAACAGGTCCATGTCCTCGATGAAGACGAGGCACGGGGCGAGGCCGCGGGCGGCCTCGAAGAGGGACGTGACGTCCCTGGAGCTCTCGATGGACTTGCCTGTGCACCAGACACGCGTGACCCGGCCGTCGACCTCGTGCGAGATGGCGCGGAAGATCGTCGTCTTCGCCATCCCGGGCGGCGAAATGAGGATGACGTTCTGGTTCGGGCACATCCCGAGGCCGGCGAGCGCGTCCATGTTCTCGAGGACGCCGACCGTGTTCTGGTGGATCGACTCCTTGATCGGGTCCTTCAGGACGACCGAGGACCACGAGGTGGACGTCACGGCGGCGAAGTCGAGCTTGCCGCGGACGAAGTTCAGGCACTGCTTGAAGTAGATGTCGTTGGCGGCGATCGAGGCCTGAAGGTCGCTGAAGAAGGCCTCCGCCGCGGCCTGCTGGCCCGGGGCGACCATCGCGGACACCGCGCAGGCCATGGACTCATAGCACAGGTCGATCGAAACGAACAGCCTCGACCCCGTCCCGCGGTGCTGGACGAAGAAGTTGCCGAATACGGGGAGGGTCTTCTGGACGCCCGGGGCGATCGAGAGCTGCTCGGACTGGACCCTGTAGGAGTAGTTGCCCTTGAGCATCTCCTTGAACTCGTAGGAGTCGAGGAACGGGACGAGCTCGTACTGGGCGAGGGGTCCGGCGAACATGTTGGCGATGGCCCACGCGTTCAGGTCGCGGAACACGGCCGGATACTGGCGGTTCAGCGTGACGCAAGTGTGGAGCTCGCACCCGAGCCACAGCTCCCGGACGTGGGCGTGGGGATCGGCCGGGACGCGGCGCTCAGGCACGCGACGAGAGTTCCTCTCGTCGATCTTCGCGAAGTACGAGTCGACCAGGTAGTTGACGACGCCCCCCATGGCGGCGTTGACCCCGTACTCGGATTCCTTCAGCCTCCCGAGGTAGGCCGCCGTCCTGCGCATGAGTCCGCCCATGCCGGGACCATACAAAAGGAGGCTAGGACGGGGGTGTCAGGGGGCGGGGCGAACCCATATCTCGAACGGCCCGTACTCGATCTCCACCATGAGCTTCTCGTTCGGGGGCACCGGGCCAGAGTTGCACACGGAGCTGAAGCAGCCCAACGGTTCCCCGGACTTGACGCCCTCGACGAGGTCCTCCACGACCTTCCGGTACACGTCTGCGCTCACGGACATCTCGGTGGTCTCGCCGTCATCGTACGACTTCAGGAGAGCGCGGAGGTACTCGACGCTGACGGTGCCCATCAGTCGTCCTCGTCCTTGCGGGCGGGGAGCTCCTTCAGGCGTGTCATGAGGTCCGGCTGGGTGAGCTTCTTCATGACCGCGTCCATGCCGGTCACCATGGCCTTGAGGCCCTGATCGCGCATCCGGCCCGGATCAATCTTGGACCGCGTGTCCTCGAGGCGCCGGATTCCGTTGTGAATGCGGCGCTTGTTCTGAAGAAAGTCGGTCCCGGCGACGTCGTCGTCGTCGACGGTGGCCCGGATGCCGAGCTCCTGGTCGCGGGGGGCCGCGACGGACCTCCGGCCATAGCGGTCCCAGAGGGACCGTTTGATCGCCCCGATCTTCTTCCGGATCATGACGACCTCGGGCGAGTCCGGGCCGGGAACCCTCGGCCTGATGATCGCATGCTTCGCGATCCAGGTGTACGGGACAAAGCGCATCGGCATGTGCTGTGCCGCCCAGTCCAAGAACTGGGCGGCACGATCCACCTCGTTGAGGGAATGATCGGGGACGAAGTCGCTGAACGAGGCGGACGCCGGTCGCGAACGCCCCCTGGCGGGCTCGGTGTTGCGCGGTTTGCTAGCGGCCTTCATGATTTCTGTCTCCGTTCTCATTCTTCAGTCCTTCCGCATACTTCTCCAGGACGGCGTACGACTCGATCACAGCCTGATACTCTGACTGCGCGCTGTGCGACCCGTTGTTCCGGTCGGGGTGCAGCGGGCCTGCTCTCTTGAGCATCGTACGCTTGCAGAACCTGAGATCTACGGCATGCCCGTACACGTACGGGAGGTTCAGGACCTCGCACGCATGCCTGAAATGCTCGCGCGTGACCCTCTGCCTCCGGACGTCCTTCCGGGCGACCGACCTGGAGGCGGTGACGCGGCGCCTGAGGTCCTCGGCGGCCTCGCGCACATAGCTTAGGAAGTCGTCCTTCGCAATCCGAAGGTTGAGGGCCTCGTCAGCGTCAGGATCGGCGAGGCTAGAAAGGACATAACTGTCGGCCAGGGACATGAGCTCGGAGAGAAACTTCTTCGACCGGGAGTTCTGGGACGACGATCCGTCGAAGTTGTAGTCCTTGGGACGGTCGGACGGCCCCGGAACGGACGGGGGGTCAGAAGGACGAGGGGTACGGCCGCCGGGGCCGGACTTCCGGAAGACCTTCCCTTCCGGGGAACGCGCCATGTACCCCAGAGAGTTGTACCCGTCGATCACGGACCTGACGGCGTCCTCGTGGGTGGCCTGCCCGGAGGTAACGATCTTGCGGGCGTCCCTGAAGAGGCGGATGACGGTGTACAGCGAGGCGCCGGAGTCCGCCATGCCCCAGAAGGGATCCGCCCAGGCACCAGCCCCGATGAGATTGCTGCGGTGCTCATACTCGGCGGACGTCCCGCCGAGAGCGGAAGCGAGCCATTCCCTCCTGTCCCCCTTGGGGACGTCCGGGCCGAGAGAAGAATAGTGGACCGCCCAGATCCTCCTCTCGGACTCAGCCTTCTGCTTCTCGCTCATGGCGCCGCACTCGCTCTTGTAGGCGGCCACGAGCTTGTCGAGCTCATTCATCTTCGGACTCCTCGGAGAGGGCGTCGCGGAGGACGCAGATCTCTCCCGAAAGACGTCCGGCCGCCTCGGCGATCCTGGACATGCGGTCGGACTCCATGCGCTCCGCTGCGGACTTCACAGCCCCGACTACCTCCTGCCGGATAGAATTTACAGACGAAACGGCCGACTCCAGCCTCGAGGAGAGGGACGCGACTTCTTCGCGAATGCCGGAGCTGTCGACGATGGACGGGGGAGCAGGATCGGCAGTCGCGGACTCCATGGACTTCAGCCTCTTGGAGAGGGAAGACTGTCTCTCCCTGATGGCCACGACCTCGTCCTTCACGAACACGAGGGTCTCGGCCATCTGAACCTGGAGGTCCACGGACTTGGCGAATCTCTCGACCATGAAAGACAGCAGATCGTAGACCGCGGCAGAGTCGACGCGGCGCGGACGGACGGGGACCTCGGGGGCGACATCGAGCTCGTCCTCTCCCGTCCCAGGACCGACGGCCAGGTCGGGCTCGGGCTCGAGCTCAGGCTCGAGGGGCGCAGGAAGGACTGCCCCCATGAACTCCGCGACGGCGGACGGCCCCTGAGTCTTGAGTTTTTCCATAAGGGAGCTCACGAAGAACCGGTTCTTCACCTTGTAGAACGGGGACCACTGGCCGACAGTCCTGCTGTCCATGGCGCCCTTTGCGACGAGGACGTCGAGGAAGGGGCCGACCCCGTCAAGAACCCCGTCCTCCTTGAATCGCCGATATGCGGCCTCCACGTCCTTGGAGGACCCGTGGGCGGGGACGGTCAGGTGGTCGAGCCGGATGGGCTCCCCCTTGGCAAGGGAGGAGAGGGCGACAAGGACGACCGCATGGAGATCCTCCCACCAGGACTCGCTGACCGGCTTCATGGAGATCGGTACCCCGGCGGGGGTCAAGACTTACGCTCCGGGGGGTACGCGACGACGCGGTCCCTGATGATGGCCGTCTGGGCGTCAGCGCAGTTCAGGAGAAGCCCGAGGGAAGGGCTGTCCAAGTGCCTCTGGACGTCACGGTAAAGGTCGTACGCACGGACGCGCAAAATCCGAGGGAGGCGACCGCCGCCGGGGGAGGTGCGGAAGACCAGAACGCACATGTTGGACCCGCGGCCCTCCTCGGACTCGCTGATATAGCTCATCCTCGCCATGACCGCCGGACGGTATCCGAGGTTCTCGGAAAGGTAGGACTCGACGGCGTCGAGGCGAGACTCGCAAGCGCCGGCGGCGGCGCGTGCGCGGCCCCTCTCCCTGCCCGAGGCGAAGGTGCACGCAACGACACCCCCGGGGCGGACCGCCCGGGCGGCCAGGAGGACCCTCTGGAGGGTGGCGGGGGAGACGTGGGAGGTGAAGTCCAGGTATGCGGAGGAGAGAGGGGCGGGGAGGAGGGGGAGGACGTTCCCGACGTCGGACACGGTGACGGTGACCCCGGGATAGGACTCGCAGAACAGGACCGCGGCGCTCGGGTCAGAGTCGACGGCGATCATGGAGGCGTCGGGGACGCCGAGGCCGCGGAGCACGGACGCGTCCCCGCCCTCGCGGGAGCAGAGGAACAGGTGCGGGCCGCCGACGAACAGGGCCTCGCCGAGGCTGTCGCGGACGGCCTCCCACACCCTGAGGCGGACCGCCTTCTTGGCCCTGGAGTCCCCACGGTATGAGGAGAACCGGGGCATCGGACGGAGTCGGACGGGCGAAGGAGGGCGCGCGGCCATGAAGTCGCGGACGGCCTCCATGACGGCGGAGCGGAACTCGTCGAGGACGATGTCGCGGACGAGAGAGCCGGGGGTCATCAGCGCAGGACTCCGCCGGACATCTCGTAGCACTTCCTGAGATGGTCGAACGTCATGTGCTTGGCCGCGGTCCTGTCGGTGCCGGCGGAGACGATCCGCGGGACCACGCCAGTATCGTCGATCGACGCGATCTCGACGACCCTCTTGGCGACGTTCTTGTTGTACGGCTTCCCGCGCCAGGTCTGTCCGACGGCGAGGCCCATGTCGCGGGCCGGCTTCGGGAGCCTAGACTGCTCCTTGCGGGCCTTGCGCGTGGCGGCGGCCTTCCTGCCGGCCCTCTGCCTGACGGAAGCCCTTTCGGCATGCTCGTTGGCCGAGGTCTCCTCGGGGTCGTCCGAGCCGTCGTCCCGGTCCGCGGAGGGTCCGGCGTCCATGAGCTCCTCCATGAGGATGTCGCGGACGGCCTGGCGAATGTCCTGCCCGACGACCTCACGAACGATGGTGCGGATTGCTTCACGAAGCTTCATGGCTGTCTCCTGACAGCAGCTTACGCCGGACACGATCCAATTTACGCAGGATCACCCCGGGGAGGGAAACGGTCCAGGTGGATGCCGCGATGGACGCCAACGCTGACGGGATCCGCCTCGACGGCCGGCTTCATGGAGTCGAGCGCCAGGTCCCTGAGGGCGCCAAGGTCGTCCGCGGTGTCGGAGAGCCGCTTGAGGAGGGCAGCACTGGTGCGAGGACGGGCCGTCCGGGAGGCAACCTCGGTGCGGAGCGACGCAATGGCCTCGAGGACGGGCGTGTCAGGACGGGAGGGCTGGTGGTGCGAGGACGCTATCGCGGCCGCGAGCTCCGACACGGCCTTCTTCACGAAGTCATGCCTGGACGACGAGGCCAGGGCCTCGGCCGAGGCAGACTTGTCCAGATCCGCGAGCCTCTTCCTTACGGAGTTCAGCTGGTGGCCAAGGGCGGAAGTCTCGAGCCCGGCCGCCTCGTGCTTCCTCTGCATCTCTATGGCGGCCTCCTCGGCGGAGGCGACCCCGTCCTTGAGCTCGTCCACGATGTCCGACAGGCCCTTGACGGTCTTGGCCAGTTCGAGGAGCGTGCTGAGGACCATGGAGTGCGACTTTGCCTGCGCGCCCAGCATCCCGGTGATGGAGTCCAGGACGGAGAGGACCGCGGACTGGGCGCCGGCCTCCGGGGCGGAGGCGGGGGTCTGATCCGGCGGAGCCTCGGCCTCGGCCTCCGCGCTCTCAGGATCGCCGTCGGGCTCCGGGTCCCGGACGGGCTCTATCTCGAGCTGGACCTCGGGGGTGTCCAGGGGGGCCGACTCCGGGAGGGCGTGGTCCATGTCGCACGGGGAGTCAGGGAAGAGGAGCGTCATGAGGCAGTTGGGGCCCTTCTCCTTCCACTCGTAGATTCTCCGGAGGAGCTCTCTGTCGGCCGCCTCGTACACGACGGGGCTCCCGGAGGCCCGCACGGCGCCGACCTTCACGAGCGCGTCCATGAGCGGAACCTGCCACGTGGGGGTCCATGCGGCCCTCTCCTCGAACTTGTCGCCCCGCCTGGCCTTGAACAGGGAGGATCTCGACTGGGGCTCCGGGACGGACAGGAGCTTCTTCAGCACCCCGACCGAGACGTCCATCTTGCCCTTCCTCTCGGCCTCCTTGGCGGCGTACCTTCTGTTCCTCATCTCGGCCTCGCTTGTTCCGAAGGTGTCCGCGACCTCCCCGATCTCGTCCTCGAGAATCGCCACGCTCCACAGACCGCCGGAGTTCGATTTCTCGTACATCTCCACGCCGCAGATCCGGCGCGACGAGACGTAGCCCTTCTTCATCATCGCGTCCACGACGGACCTCTGGAGCTTCCTCCCGATCGTCCGGGGCCCGCGCGGGCCGCCGTACGCGGGGAAGATCTCGTCCAGGGTCATCGGCAGCTCGGACTGGGCGAGCACCGTGGCGGCGTACGCGATGATCCAGCGTCTGGCTTCAAGTCCGGGCACGTGACAGCTTACGCCGGGCGGGACAGGACTTACGGCTTGACGGCCGTCATTCCCTCGCACGAAACGATCGGCGTCCCGCTCCGATCGGTAAGGCCGGACACGACATGAACATACGTCCTGCCGGTTCCGGCGCGGCCAAGATAGTCCAAAGGCGGCCCGATGTCGAAGGCCGTCTTGCCGCAAGAGGGGCACTTCAGAAGCGGAATGTCGTCCAGCATCTCCCCCGGAGACCAGTTCCGAACGTCGTGGACGACGGAGGAAGACGGGGCCTTCGACGGGACGGCCATCCCGTAGGCGCGGACGAAGGCTTCTCTCTGGAAGACGACGGTGTCGCCGCCGCACAGGGCGTCGACCCAGACGGCCCGGTCCGAGGGGCTCGACTTCCAGACCCCGGTCACGCTGAGGATGGCGCCGGGCTGGCAGAACTTCAGGAATCGCGGGTCCTGGAGGGAATGCTCCAGGTCGTCGGCCCCGGGCGGGGAGGACCGCCTCCAGACGTCACCTACCTGAGGAAATGGCATGACGGAACCCTACGACTCCGTAACCTCGCGGGCCGGCTCGTCCCTGCGGGCGCGCTCCTTGAGCGAGTCCGCGTGCTTCCCGTAGCAGTCGGCGCTCCCGTGCGAGTAACGGACTTCCTCGCCGTAGCGCCTGCACAGCGCCTCGTAGTCCTCGATGTCGTCCCTGATCGCCGACATGATGCTTCCCATGCCGGAGGGTACACCTAGGCTGCGAGGACGGCCGAGACGATGCGCGACCAGTAGAGGTCCTTCATCCGGGCGACCGCCTCGGGCGAGTGCTTCCTGCCCGTGGACGCGGCGGAGATCTTCGCCCTGGTCTCAGGGCTCGCCCGGTAGACGCGGCGCCTCTCGAGGAGCTCCGGGCGGCTCTGGGCCTCGCGGACGGCGGCCGAGTGCCTGGCCTTCACTTCGGGGTCGGAGAAAGCCTCCTTCGCCGCGGCGGAGATCCTCTCCTTCACTTCGGGGCGGGCGTTCGCGAGACGGGCGGCCTCGGACTGACGGGCCCTGGCGTCAGGATCGCTGAGGGAGGCCCTGAGAGACTCGGCGATGCGCTCCCGGTAGGCCGGGTCGTCCTGAAACGCCCGGCGCCTCTCTTGGACGGCGGGGTCGGCCATCACGGACTTCGCGGCGGCCGATCGCCTGGCCCTGGACTCCGGAGTGTTGAGCGCGGCCTTGGACCTGGCGCGAGCCTCCGGCGTGTGGCAGGCCCCGATGGTGACCGGGTGCTTCTCACGGAAGCCGGGGCGGTCCCACGGATTGCGAACGGGGTGCGGCTGGTGATCACCACCAGACTTGAAGTTGAAGCCCTTCTCCGGGTTCGTCGTGTCGAAATGGGCTACCCATCGCTTCTCCGCCTCGTTCGCGGAATCGAGGTCATGGCAAACCTCGAGAACCTCGTGCGAGAATGCGTCTTTACCGTAAACGCGAATGGCGTTCGCAAAGTGTGACCATCCTTTCATCTTTCCGTTTGCGGTGTAGACGTGCTGGTTCCAGCGCTTCAGCATCGTCTTCTTCGTCTGTCCGACGTAACGACGCCCGGATTCGGTGTGGATATGACAGTAGATGGTGAATACGACTGAGGCCGCAGATCTCTCCGCGGCCTCACCCGATTTGTTGACTGAACTCATGATCTGAGATTAGCACAGGCCTTTCAGCCCGGCAATCTCAAATCGGTCTCAAAGTCTGATGCGAACCTGCATCGTAGCCACAATGTACTCGAGCGGGAAGACCGGGACGTAGATGGCCTCCGCGCGGAGGATCGTCGGGTCGTTCGCGTCGGTGAAGACCGCGAGCCCGGCGACCTTCGCCACGATCTGCTGGTCGATGAGGTTGCCGAACGCGCCGGTCAGCTGGGTCTCGACGGACTTGATGATGGCCCCGGTGAACTTCTGGCCGATGTACGGGTCGAGGACCTTGCGGATGGTCTGCTGGACGAACTGGATCGTCAGCGTGACGGACGGGGTCCTGGTGATGACGGTGTCGGTCCGGGTCGTCAGGCCGTGGCGGATCCGGAGGCCGGTGTCCACCTGCTCGACGACCGTGACTCCGGAGACCGCCGTGGCGTTCGCGTCGGTCGGATCGAGGAGCCTGCCGAGGTTCTTGAACCCGATGAGGGACCTGCGCGTGATGGGCGTCGCGACGTCCACCGACGGGTTGCAGGTGGAGCCGGCCAGGGCCGCGGCGGCGTACGAGCCGTCCACGAGCTGGTCGAACGAGTTCCCCTGGTCGTCCGTCAGGGTGATGACGAACGAGTCGGGGTACGTGACGATCATGAGCTCGGACGAGAGGCCCCGGGCGATGGCCTGGACCCCGAGCGGCGACGTGCCGACCGCGACGCCGACGATGCCGGTGCGCTCGCCCTCCTGCCTCGGGCTGCTCATGAAGACGCAGTGCTGGTTGAGGTACGAGAAGATCTGCGGGTCGGTGGCCAGGGGCGTGATGACGTCCGGCTTGACCGAGCCGCTGATCGGCTTCTGCTGCTCGTCGATGGCCGCCACGTAGGACTGGAGGGTCGCCTGCGAGGAGCCCGGGGCCCTCTGGACCTGCTTCAGCCCGAGGAGGACCGCGCCGTTCAGGAGCGCGAAGCGCGCGCCGAGCGAGAGCGGATTGTCCGGGGTCGGAGGCCCGAAGGACTGCTGGATCTTCTTGTTGTCCCGGTAGAGGCCGGTCGCGAGGTCCGTCTTCGCGTAGTCGTACGAGACGTAGTAGACGTCGCCGATCTTCGGGTGCGTCCCGGACCTCGGGTACGTCGTGAGGACCGCCGCGGTCCCGGGGTTCATGTTGTTCGTGTTGAACACGGTCGTCTCGACGCCGCCGATGCACCTGAGGGGGATCGTCCCGTCGCAGGTGAAGGTCTGGCCGACGGCGAGCTTGAAGCTGCCGCCGTTGTCGTAGTCCCCGGCGGTGGCCGGGAGGACCGTGAAGCGGAGGCCCGTGGTCGCGTCCGTGTAGGTCTGGCCCGGGAACCCGGTCCCGTGGGAGCCTGCGAGGCCGGCCGAGCTGGAGACCGTGTACCCGGCCTGGGCGTTCTCGCCGACCGCGGAGCTCGAACCCGGGACGATCCCGAGGCCGGTGTCCGTGACGAAGGCAGTGCCTGCGACCGAGGTGAAGGCGATCGTCGAGGTGGACCCGGTCGACCTCGAGTTGATCTCGAGGTAGTTCCCGAGGCCCGGGACGGGGAGCCCGTACGCCACGGCGAGGGCGCCGAAGGCGACGTTCGCGTTCAGGGCGCTGGCGATGGCCTTCGCCGTGGGCTGAAGGCGCTGGGCGAGCGCCCCTCCGACGAAGCCGAGGACGTCGTTGGCGGTCCCGGTGCTCTTGATCCCGACGTTGGAGATCTGAGAGTTGACCCTCGAGGAGAGCCACAGCTGGCCGGCAATGGAGCCCGTGCCCGTGTGGGCGACGAGCTCGGAGAGCGTGGCCGTGGCCGCGTCGACGAGGTCGTTCGTCCCGTGGACGTGGTAGATGCCCTGGAGCTGGGTCCGGTGGGCGTTGTACGAGCCGAACGTCGTCGCGTAGCCGATGGCGTTCGCCAGGGCGATGACCGACGCGAGCCCCGCGGGCCCGACCGTGGTCGCGTTCGGGGCGACGATGACGTTCGTCGTGTCCGCCACGGCGTGGTACGCCGTGGACGCGAGGTGGACGTTGAGCTTCGCCTTGATCTCGTTGGCGAGGGCCGCGAAGTTCGTGTACGGGCCGCCGGGGCCGTCCGGGACCGTGATCCCGAGGATCGTGTCCGTGACGTCGTTCACCTTGTGGACGCCCGACTGGAGGTAGTGAGCGTTGATCTTGGCCTTGAGGTCCGTGAGGAGGGCCTCCTCCGTCAGCTGGTCGACGGCGATGGCGACCGTCTCGGCGTTGACGGTGTCGTCGAACCCGTGGACGCCCTTCTGAAGGAGGTGGAAGTTGTACTTCTCCTTCAGGTCGTGGGCGAGCAGGATCGCGGTCGGGAGGTCCGTACAGGCCGGGAGGGCCGTCGGATTGACGGTGTCGCTCAGCTGATGGACGCCGGCCTGGGAAAGGTGGGCGTTGTAGTTCGTGCGGAACTCGTTGATCAGCGTGATGCTGGTGACGAGGTCCGTCGCGTTCGGCGACACGACCGGGTTCACCGCGTCTGCGATGAGGTGGTACGTGACCGACGGGATGTGGGAGTTGAAGGTCGCCTTCAGGTTGTTCGCCAGGGCGACGAGGTCGGCCGTGTACGTGGCGACGTCCGCCGCGGGGGCGACCGCGAGGTAGCCGTCGTTGATGGCGGTGACGACGTCCTCCAGGGTGGTGGCCGCGCCGGACGGCAGCGTGACGCCGAAGTCCAGGCCGTCCACGCTCATCTGGAAGTTGTTGTTCAGGCCGGACGTGATGTTGTACGGAGCGACCTTGGTTCCGACGAGGGTCGCCGGCTGGTTCATCGCGCTGTAGGAGCCGGCCGCCGACATGTTCGGGGCGAGCCCGAACTTCGGGGAGCCGTCCGTCTGGCCGCCGGAGGTCGGGACGAGGACGAGGACGCTCGAGGTCAGGCCGTTCGTGAACGACTGGACGTTCCTGCCCTTGACCTGCAGGAGGGCCTGCGTCCCGTACGAGGTCGCGGAGGCGAGGGCGTTCGGCGCGGTCGAGAGGAACGTCGGGGACCCGTCCGCATGGACCTGAGCGTCGAGGTCGACGAAAGCGTTGATCGCCGCCGCGGCCGCGGCCACCGAGAGCGACAGCGAAACGTCGATCGGGCCGAGCGTCACGCCGTCGATCACCAGGACGATCCGGTCGGTCGCCAGCGGGGCGACCGGGTTGGTGACGGGGTTCCCGACGAGGACGGCCTTGTACGCCGTCGCGAGGTTCGGGGACACCGCGGGAGTCCCGTCGACCACGACGCCGCCGAAGATGCTGCTGGCGGAGTAGATGTCGTACGGCTCTTGCTGGGCGTTCGAGAACGAGGCGTGGGACGCCGGGTTCAGCGAGTTGCTGAAGAGGACGGTCACGGTCTCGGAGACGGGGGTCCCGGAGCCGGTGTGGAACGCGTCGGGGAGGTACTCGACGCCGGACGGCCACTGGACCGTCTGGGAGAGACCGGACTTCGTCCCGTACTTGGCTCCGAAGAGGTTGGCCCCCGTCGCGCTCGACTCGATCGTGTACTGTCCGACGCCCGAGGGGCCGGAGGTCACGACGCTGAAGGTGAAGGCGCTGTCCGAGATCCGGTTGTACCAGAAGGTGGCGAACGCCTGATAGTCGGCGGGGACCGGATCGCGGAGGACGAAGGTGTTCGTCGCCGAGTCGGCCTCGAGGACGACGACCGACGGACGGGCCGCGGCGTCGCGCCACGTCTTGCCGACGTGGACGGTGACGAGGTCCGGGCGGTTCGTCGGAAGGTCGATCCTTCCGTTCGTGATCGTCTGGTAGAGGGAGACGCCGAGGGGCGTATCCCTGCCGTTGCCGGTCGTCGGCGAGAGCGGCGTCACGAACTTCGTCTCGGAGACGGTCGCGGTGAGCGGATCCGTGAACCTCGCGCAGGGGACGCCGTAGATCCGGTTGTCGACGAGGAGGCCGGTGATCTGGGTGGAGTCGAAGGTGGTGAGGCCCGTCTTCTCGCCCGCGGTCACCAGGAAGGCCGTTCCCCACTGGATGATCGACTGCTCGCCCTGGTTGATGACGACGAAGTCGGGTCCGTTGAGGTAGTCGCGGCGGTTGGGCGCGATGCCCACGTTCCCGACGTTGACGATGTTGCTGTTCGGCAGGTAGTCGAACGTGTCCTGCCACGTGTTGAAGTAGTACGTGATGGCGACCGTCGAGCCGGGCTTCGGCGCAAACGGAAGGGTGACCATCGAGTTGGCGCCGTCGAGGGTCTTCGCAAGGACCTGGACGCCGTTGACGATCACGACGACCCTGGAAGGATCCGTCGTGGTGATGCCGCCGCTGGAGCCGTCGACGACCGGGCCGTTGAGGACGCGGAAGGCCGCGTTGCGGGCCGTGCTCGTCCCGGGATTGAACCCGAACACGCCGTTGGCGTTCCCGGATCCGATGAGGATGTTGCCCTGAGCCTGGAGCTGGACGTGGTTCAGGCCCGCGGCGTCGACGTGGACGGACGCGCTGAGGCCGGTCACGGCCGCAGCGTTGATGTCGTTCGCGACGTCCGAGGCGGCGCGGCCGGTGCCGACCGTCAGCGCGATCGAGACCTGGAGGACGTCGTCGACCGTGACGGCGAAGGTGTCGTTCACGCCGGCGAGGACGCTGTACGTCTCCGCCTGCGGAGCGACGAGGACGGCCGGGGTCGTCGTGACCTGGGACGAGACGTCGTCGGTGATCCGAGTATCGCCGCGGTGGAAGAAGTAGTTGATCGTGACGACGTCGTCCGCCTGGGGCGGGATCAGGAGCTGGACGATCCCGTTCGCCCCGTCGACGGACGCGACGACGGACTGCTGCCCGTTGACGGTGGCCGAGACCTTCGTGGCGTCGTAGGTCGTCTTTCCGATCCCGGAACCGTCCACGATCGGGAGGTTGCGGACCTTGAACTTCGTCCTGGCGCCGTCGAACGGGCCGAGCACGGGGGCGTTGTTCGGACCGGACACGACAGCGCGGCCCGCGGCGTCCTCCCCGAAGACGGGCGTGTCGGCGACGGAGCTTGAGCCCCTGACGAGCTCGTAGTCCGTCTGGCTCAGGGTCTCCTTTGCCGTCCCAATCAGCACCGGGACCCGAAGGCCTCCAAGGAGCTGGGTGACGACCGGCTCGGTGACGGTCCGGGTGTAAACGCCGGGAGGCGCGTAGGTCGTAAAAGGTCCGATGCCCATCTTAGCTCCTTCTCCTGAGCAGAAGTCTAATTATCCGTCTACGTATCCGCCGGTGACAGGTCTTCGTACGGGTATTCGTATGGGCTGAGTGAGCCTTAGTTTCAAGGCCACCGACCATAGAAAACCCATGAATGGGCGGAGCGAGCAGGTTAGCTAGGAGCTCTTCTTGACCTGGTCGAGCTTCGTAATCGCGGCCCCGCGAAGGCCGAGGATGTCGGCCTTCGCGGGTGCGACCTTCCCGTCGACCTTGGACAGGGCGTTCGTCCCGGACTCCCTCCGGGTCTTCTCCCTGTCGACGCGCTCCGCGTTGATCCTCTCCCACTTCTTCTCGGAGGAGCGCCCCACGGCCTTGTCGAGAGTCGGATAGTCGAGATCGTGAGATCCGGAGTTCCCGTGGACGCCGCTCTCCCCGCGAACGCCGCCGGCGAACTGAAAATTGGTGATGGAGATGGCGAGCCTGCGGGCCCTACCTCCGCAGGTCGGGCACGGATGCCACTGCGAGTACTTCTTGACCTCGTCGGTCTGGGTGAGGAGCTCCTCGAACTCAGCCTCGCACGGATCGCACTTGTACTCGAACGTGGGCATCGTACGGGACGATACCGAAATCGGTGTCAGCGGACGGACTCGTACGTGAGCTTCTTGCCCCTGCCGCGCCCGATCCACACCGGGATTCCGGCAATCTCCGTCGGGCCGCCCTCCGAAAGGAGGTCGAGGGGGAACGACCCGTCGAGGTACCCGCGGTCCTGCTCCGCCGACTTGGAGGTGAGCTCTATCCTGTTGACGACGCCCGGAAGCGGGGTGTAAGTCTCCCAGTCGACGCGGAGGGACAGCGACACAGAGCTCTCGTAGTAGTACTCGTCAGTCTCAGCGTTGTACACCTCCTCGTTCTCGCCGCCGGGCGATATGTCGAGAAGCTCGAGGCCGTCGTATCCGAGGTCCTTCTGACTCTCCAGGAACTTCACGACGACGTAGTCGGTCATCCTCTCCCTGTCCTCGGTGTCCCTGGTGAATACGATGAGGTCGAAGGTGACCTCGAACTTCCCTCCGTAGACCTCGGCGACGTCGGATCTCGTGTCGGTCACGACTATCGCTACCTTGTCGCAGTTCTGGGCCCTGTCGCCGAACGCGAGGACCGCACCGGGGAGGGCGGTCGTGTTGGCCGTGTCGCGGAAGAACTCGAAGGGGCCCTGCAGGCCTATCCTGTAGCGGTAGTCCGCATAGACGGCCATCCCGGGCGGCGTGGCCTTCAGGAAGGTGACGTGGCCTGTGGGATAGTCCACGTGATAGTCGACGTCCGGAACGAGGACCCGGCGGTTGTCCAGCCACAGCCTGAGAGAGCCGTCGTACACGTTGTCGTGCGAGAGCTGAGCGTCCGTGTCGACCGAGCTCGTGAAGAAGATGAGCGGTTCCTGGGTGACGGTCAGGACTGGGTCGATGGTGAAGAGGCCGGCGATCGTGTTGGCGTCGTCGGGAATCTTGGTCACGGAGAGGAAGTACACGCCCGGCGGGCTCGGGAAGGAGTTCCTGTCGACGCAGTACTGCTCCAGGACGTTGAAGTTCTCACGGACCCACTCGATGGTGGTACCCGGGAGGTTCTCCACGGGGGCCTGCATGACGAACGAGGCCAGCCGGCCGATATAGTTGTCGGCGGACAGGCGAACACGGTCCGCCGACGCATTGTTGACGATAATCCCGCGCTGGGGACGGAGCTCGAAGGAGAACTTGGACTGAACGTTCTCCGAGTCCGCCCGGTAGCGCGGGTGGTCGTAGAGAATCTTCTTGAGCTCCCGCACCACCCTCTTCTTGGTGGCGTTTATCAACCAGTTCTTGATAGCACACCCCCTTCCTGCCGCGACGAGGTCCTTTCTACGTGGCACCAGCAACAGACGAGGTCACATTTCGACATCTCAGCTTCAATCTTGTCGAACCTCCACCCACCGGAGACCGCACTGGCGATATCGATCAGTTTGGTTTCCTCGGGACGATGATCCCAGTCCATCAACAGAGGGTCGAACGAAGTCCCGCAGTCAGAACATGGACGATCTTTCTTCAGATCCGACACTTTCCGGCGCAAGACCGAACTGCGTGTGCGGCGACGATCGGCAATACCGCACATCCTGCAGCTGACAACATGGGCGGGGTGACTCTTGCAAGAGTACCTGTCCATCCTTATGACCCTGGAAGCAGTCCTAGCCCTGTGACATCCGACGCATACCAGGTCACATTTACCGATCTCGAGAAGAAGTTTTTCAACGCTGCAAGCTCTGTAGACAAGGGCGCTGATGTGAAAGACCTTAACTTCATCCGGCCGATGATCAAAGTGCATCGCCTCCGAACGAAACGACCGCGAGCAATCGCCGCACAGGCCAGACTTCAGTCGACAAACGATCGACTCTAGTCTTTCCTGCTGACGTTGCTTCCGCTGTCTCAAGGGACGCCTCCTTCGGCCGGGGGGCCCTACTGTCCCTTCTTGGACTTCTTCGACTTGGTCTCGACCGGCTCCGAAGGCTCTGACTCGTCAGAGGGAACCACAGGGTCGTCGTCCTGTGCCGGCTCCGGCTCCGGCTCCGGGGACGGCTCCGGCTCAGGGACGGGCGCCGGCGCCGGCGCGGGCGCGGGCGCGGGGGCCGTTCCAGAAAGGTGGGGGTAGGAGTGGTCGATGAGGTCGCTCACCGTCTCCACGATCTTGCCAACGTAAACGCCCTTATGGTGCATTCTATCCTCCTGCCCTCGAGATGATTAAGGCCTCAGGGCCGACTCGACGGACTCGATGTATGAACGGTGATAGTGGTGATGTCCGTAGCTCGACACCGGTCCCGGGGTCGCGTAGTTCGCGGCCTGCGACCAGTCGTCCTTCCCGGTCTGGATGGCGCGAAGAGCGTCTTGCTTCGGCATCTGGAACACCCACCGGAGGACGGCGTATGCGAAGGCGGGGCTCCGGGATCCGCCCTGCTGGCAGTGGACGTAGACCGGGCCGTGCCCCACGTTCAGATGGGCGAAGGAGACCGCGTGCCTGACCAGGCCGGCCGGGAACGGGGTGCCGTCGTCGGGGACGCGGCACTCGCTCAGGACCGGTATGCCCTTCCCCTCGTCCGAGTGCTCCGTCTCGACGTTGAGGACGGATCGGACGCCAAAGTCGTCCCTGAGGTGGGCCCAGTCGGCCTGGTCGAATATGCTCCCCCCGACTATGACGAGCGGGTGCACCGACCATCGGTGGCACGCGTGGCCGAGATACAGGCGGTTCGCGTACTGCTCGATGATCACGGGCTACCGACTTTCTCGACCGAGTTGGCGTGGAACCTCGACACCGTCCCGTCCTTGTCGTCCTCGACGTAGAACTCTCCGAAGCTGATCACTTTCCCTGACATGGCGCGCCCGTTCCGGACGTACCGGGGCATACGGACCGAGTCCCCGACCTTGACGTCCCCGGCGGCACGGATGGACGAGTCCCAGTCGGCGACCGGGTGTTCCGGGGACGGGGCGAATGGCAGGTCGTTCGGATGGTAGCAGCAGAAGCCGAGGAAGATGTCCGCCGCGGCGCCGTTGTGCACGCGGATCTTCTGCTTGACGGTGACAACGTAGTCCTTATATCCGCGCGGATCGTTGTCGGATCCGGAGGACTCTCCGTCCGGATCCTTCTCGATCGTCATGATGCACGGTCGGGACGAGTACTTCGATATCTTGTACGAGATGGCGTACAGCCACGACTCGTTCTCCTCGCGTGTCCATGCGAGGACCGGACCGCGGACGCTCATGGGCTGTTCCATCAGTCGTCCATCTGGGCGAGGAGGAGGAGGCCCGTGGCGACGGCCGTCATCGGATCGCCGGCGGCGCGGATCTCGGAGATCTGGATGGGGAACTTCGAACGGTGGACCTCAAAGCGCTCCTTGAACTTCTCGAGGAAGCCGCCGGCCAGGGACGTCCCGCCGGACACGATGATCGGTATGGGCTTCGGGACGAGGATCTCGCTCTTGGCTCTGGCGAAATGCTTGATCACGTTGTCGATAGTGTAATCGATCAGGGTCTGGACGAAGAGGGTGATCGCCTCCTCGTCGCGGTTCTTCGGGGACGTGATGTCAATCCCGCCCTCCTTCAGGGCGCACATCTTGGCGGCCGTGGTGTTAACGGCCCGTCCGGCGCCAGCGTCGATCCAGTCACCGCCCCGTCCAAGCGAGAACTCGAGCGCGGACATAGCGTTGTACGAAAGGCAGACGTTCGTCATGCCCGATCCGTACGAGATCCCGAGGCCGGAGAAGCTCTCCTTTCCGCATTCGGAGAAGACGACGGCGAGAGCCTCGTTCGCCGGCTCCGGAAGATAGCCGAGCTCCTTCAGAATCTTGCTGATGACCATCCCGTGGTAGGTCACATCCGAGTTCGCGACGTCCACGGCCGCGGCCGGGACCGAAAAGCAGCACTTCTCGCCGGACTTCGACGGATCCCCGAGGATCTGCTTCATCATGAGGGCGATGACCTGCTGGGCGTCGATCTCGCCGGAGGCGATCAGGCCCCCGGACATGGGGCGGCGGGCCTCGCGATTGAAGATGTTGGCCGTCTCGAGAGCCTTATCCCCGATGACGAGGAGCTTTCCGTCGAGCTCGACATAGTCCGTCCCGGATAGCTTGAGCATGCGCTTGTGCTCGGGCGGGAGATCGAGGAACGCGTCCCGGACGCGCTTGTGCTCGATCTTCTTGTTCAGGCGCCTTGCGGCGACGAAGTTCATCGTGCCACAGTCGAGTCCGACCCCGCTGTCTCCGTTCTTTGACATGGTCATGGTCTCCGTAGAGGTATTCAAGTCCGGCTGGACCTTACCGGGCCTAAACATGACGAGGAAGACTCGGGGGCGGAAAGGACGCCCGCCTACTTCTTCCGCATCTTGCTGAGGGCCTTCCTGGACTCGTCGAACTCCTTAGAGTCGGTCTCGGACGAGGCAACCGTAATCTTCGCCTCGGCGTCCGGGACGACCTTGCTCGGGATGAAGAAAGGATCCTGGGACGGCTGCTGGAAGTGGGGCGACTGGGCGGGGAGCGAGAGGCCGGACGGAGCCCCTCCCCTCTTGAGTATCGATAGGATCTCGGACATCATTCCGTCGAGGTGGGAGACGGAGCTCACGAGAGAGGAAACGTCCTGGACGGGCGGGATGACGGCGGCGGGGGGCGGGGCAGCTGCGGGGGCAGGCTGCGCAGGGACGTCAACAGGAGACGTGCGAATTCCGGACAAAGGCCAAACGGGGACGGGACTCACGGCCGGCGGCCTCGACGAGACGGTCACCCACCTCATCTGGATCATCTTCCTGAGGTCAGAGGAGGAGTCGCGCATGTTCTGGGTGATGACCCTGGAGCTGTCGAGACCGCCCCTGGCCTGAAGGGACACACCTATGTCCTCGACGACAAGGCTCGTGCTCAGGTTGTTGGAGACCTCGTACAGCATCACTTCATGTACCTGGCCATGGCCTGGTCGAGTTCCGGGACGAAAACGTCGGAGATGACCTTCTTGAGGCGGTCCATGAAGTCCTTCATGACCCCGTCGAACTTGCCCTCCGGATACTTGGTCTCACCCTCGTCCGTCTTCGTCATGGTCCTCTGGAACGACAGGGAGACCTTACCCTCCTTCGTGACGCGGATGCCCTTCATCCCGGCGAGCGCCCTGGGGGCAGCCTTGGCGGCGGCGTGATCGACCTTGCGGGCCATGGATCCGCGTCCGGCCGGCCTTCGGGCGTCCCGTGCCGGCCTTCGGGCGTCCCGTGCCGGCCTTCGGGCGTCCTGGACCGGAGATCGGGCATCCTTCATCCTGGAGATTCGCGACACGTCG
>Ga0315276_10000787_pt1 | contig 27821 bp, 46 predicted proteins | sample YL17G05_0_MG_FD_204542 | JGI IMG/M metagenome (GOLD analysis project Ga0315276, IMG submission 204542) | Sediment microbial communities from Yellowstone Lake, YNP, Wyoming, USA - YL17G05_0 | ecosystem: Environmental > Aquatic > Freshwater > Lake > Sediment | place: USA: Wyoming | collected... | reverse complement strand
GACGATCCACGACTGGCGCGAGTTTCAAGAGATCAAAAACGAATTGGTTGGGCGCGAGTGCGAAGGGATCGAATTATATCCGGCCGAAAGCCGAGTAATGGACACAGCAAATCAATATCATTTATGGGTTATTGACGATCCGAAATTCCGGTGGCCGTTCGGATATAAGACACGGTGCGTTGAAGGCGAAGACAAAGCGCGCGAGGTTGGCGCGAAGCAAAGGCCATTCAAGAAAGGAGCGGTGAGTTTATGGAAAGAATTTGTCCGTATTGCAAAGGCGGTGGTTTTATGTTGTCGAAATCAAAAATGATCTCCGAGATCCTGCGCATAGTTGGTTATCCGGAAAAGAAGTCGATCTATTCCGACGGATCAATGACGCGCGAGGAAACGTTCGCAGTGTTTTCCTGGATCAAGAAAAAAGATTTAGAGGCCAGGAAGACGTCAAAAAAATAATTCTGCCGAAATTCTGTTGACAAGATATAATATTTCCATTACAATATCTTTAATATACCTTGACGTTTCCGATCTATTGTGGTATACTTACCGTGAGTATATCCTGGGTATACGTGCAAAACAGAGCGGAAGGAGAGCGTAATTATGGGAAGAAGGCGAGCAGTTGACGGAGATCATAAGCAGAGCGAGACGGTTGAAACAGATCTTGAAACAAGTTTAGAAGTAACGTTTGAACGGCATACGACATTCAGTCACGACAGTAATTATGGCGCGGACGCAGACGGCCGGCGCGGAGTGTATCGAGTTGACATTGACGACGATCACGCAGAAGATATTGAGGTCCTGGGCGTGGCCCTGGAAAAGTATCCAAAAGAGTTTCAAGAATTTATTATCAAAGAAGTGGATCAATACCTGGAAGACAACGAGCCGGAAGAACAAGAACCGGACAATGATCCACCGGAGCGCGACGAGGATCGTTAGAGAGGAAGGCAAAATGATAAAGACCTGTCAAAAGTGCAAGGCAAGCGCGATCGACACGGTGATCCATAAGCCGGACTGCGAAATGCCGGACGTGATCCAGTTGTTAGCGAACCTGGACGATATAGCGCGATCAATGCGGAAAGAATTGTTGGAGCATTATGGTTTAGACAAGCCGATAAAAAAAATGTATGAGATCTTAAACCGGCGCGCCGGAATTAAATGGTGATCCTATGGACGGCGAAGTAAGAGAGTGTAAAGTTTTATTGATCCGCGTTCCGCGAGACAGTAAAGGTAAAGTAATTCAGACTGGACCTGTAACAGCACTGATCGCAACGAAAGAAAAAGTTTTACTGGATAAGAATAAGAATATTATTTATAGGGAATGGATCGAGACAAGGCCATTGCCATTTTACAATAAGCACAGTCCGGACGGATTTAATATCGGATACGGTGGAAGCGGTCCGGCCGAGTTAGCATACTCGATCTGCTCCTGCGTTGGCGCTCGCGGACTGTATCAAGATTTTAAGTTTAAGGTTTTAGCGAAATTAAATCGCGGTCGTGATTATGATATACCTTTTTCAGATATAATTTTTACTATTGATAAGTTAAAAGCAGGTAGCAATGTTTAAGGAGTGGTATAATAATGAGCGAGATCGTAGCAAAGACAGTTGCGGTTGCCGTTGCCGAGGACAAGACGTTTCAGTTGGGACGTGCTGTCAACGGAGACGTGAACGTGTCCGTCTACGATCGGATCAATGGCAATGTTAGCCTGGTCGTTGGCGAACAGGCCTGGGAAAAAATGGTAGAGAGCCTTGAAAAGTTTAAGATCGAATTTCAAGAAGCGAAATGTTAAGGACCGCACTGATAGCCGGAGCGGTCCTTTTACTTATCCTGGCCCTGGATCATTGCAGGCCGGAGTATCGCATAACCGCTTATTGCAGTTGCGAAAAATGTTGCAAAAAATCCGACGGTATTACGGCGAGTGGCGCGAACGCGATCCAGGGATATTGCGCGACGAGAGATCTTCCGTTTCGGACCGTAATAGAAATAGAGGGCGTCGGTATATTCAAGATAATGGACAGAGGGCCAGTTGATCGCCGGCATATTGATATATGGTTTCCGACGCACCGGCAGGCCCTGGAATTTGGGACGAGGAAGTCGAGAGTGAAAGTTTTAGGACTGAAAGGAGTGCAATATGTATTTATGCAGTGACGGCCACGACGAAATTTGTCACGAAGGAAGGACTTGTCCGGCCTGCGAATTGAAGGATCAGTTGAAGGACGCAGATAATACGATCGAGTCCCTGGAAAGCAAAAATAAAGATCTTAACAGTGAAATAGACGATCTTAAAAGAGAGATCCGAAATTTAGAAGAAAAAAATCCATAAGGAGAAAAAATATGAGCGAAAAATTAGTAGATCAGCAATGGTTTTTTGAGGCCGTTAATCCGACAGAAATGGAGATCGCCATTATCAACGAAAAAAGCGACGAGATTATTTCGCGCGCGAACGCCAGGGCAGTAAATGGTATTGTGAGGCAGGAAGATATTATTGCGATAGCAAAAGATATTCTTGGCCGGTAATTATTTTGTTGACAAAAATAAATAATAAGGCTATAATTTTTCATATACATTTTTAGATCATAATTTTTTAATTGGAGTTCGCAAGGGAAACTATTTTTATGGGGAATAAATTGTTAGCGGTTAAGTAGAGTTTTATTTTTATCACTCTGCTCGACCGCTTTTTTGTTTTATAAACCTGGTAAACGAAAGGAGCAAAGCAAATGGCAGTTAAGATCATAGTTAATCAAATGAAGGTATCGGACAAGGAAGGGAAACTGAAAGCATTTTGTTCAGTTGATATTGCCGGAAAGATCGAGATATTTTCCTGCAAGTTAATGGAGAGCGAAAAAGGATTATGGGTTGCAATGCCTCAAAGAAAAGGTAACGACGATAAGTGGTATGACAACGTCCGGATCAAAGACGAGGATATAAAAAACGCGATCGCGACCGCAGTCATAGCAGAATATAAAAAAGTCACCGGATCGTCCGCAGTATCGCAGAAAGAGCCAGGAGAAGACAACGAATTTTAACAAACGGAGATCTATAAATGAAACATTGAGGGAGTCGCGAATGGCAAGAATAAGATATTTGAAACCCGATTTTTTTAAGGACGAGGACCTGGCGACCTTACCTATGGAAGTCCGTTTGTTTTATGCAGGCCTATGGGTAAACGCAGATCGCGCCGGCCGATTAGAGGATCGGCCAAAACGTTTGAAGGTAGAGATTTTTCCATATGAAGACGTTGATATTGATAATTGTTTGAAACAATTAGCGCACCCGAAGGGATCGGGAAAGCCTTATATAATACGCTACCAGGTAGAAGGCGAGTCATTTATTCAGATCGTAAACTGGGAGAAGCACCAAAAGCCTCACCACACGGAAAAAGAAAGCGTGATCCCTGGCCCTATGGAGAAGGGAATGGGAATGGGAATGGGGAAGGGAATGGGGAGTGTTCATAACCCGACTACGACGTTAAAGAACGGTGAATTAACGGTTAAAGAACCGTTAAAGGTTGTTATTGATCAAAAGTCGGAATGGTATTTATCATTATCAACCGATTATAAAAATATAAATATTGATCAAGAGTATGAGAGATTTATTAAATGGGAAAAAGATAATTACAGAAAAAATCATAAGAAAGCGTTTCGTAACTGGTTGAATAATTCCGAAAAGTGGAAGACCGAAAAGGAAGGAAAAAATGGAAGGCCTGGACAAAACATTGAAAGCGATCGAGGAAAGAAACTCCGAGCGGTTACAAAAGTCGTGGACGTGTCGTAACTGCACAAAAGAACAAGCACCACCTGCGCCCGAAACTCCGGACTGGTTGTGTCCGGCCTGCCTTAAATCCGCGTTGAAAGACGCGAAGGAAAGACGCCTGGGCCTGGTAGAAGGAATGATAAAATCTGCCGGCGCGCCACCGCTCCTATTAAAATATCAAAAACCTTTATCCGGAATGGACTGGATCTTGGAGTATGGACACCTTCATTCACAGAAAGGCCTTTGTATGGTAGGGCCGTCCGGTGTTGGTAAGAGCGTTCACGCGGTCCTGGTTATGCGTGAATGGTTTACTCGTTGGGCCGTCCAGGAAGGACTTGATATTAAACAACCGGAAGGCGCTTGGAAGTTTGTCGGTTGCGCCGGCCTGGTTATGCGGATACAGGACGCCTGGCACAGTGACGACGAGAGCGCTTACAAGATCTTAAAGGCTATCGCGGAAGTGCCTCACCTAATCCTGGACGATCTCGGAACGGAGAAGCCGACAGAATATGTTAAGCAGGCGATCTATTTTATTATTAACGAGCGCGAGCAATGGCAGAGACAGACGATCATAACGTCTAATTTTAGTTTAGAGCAGATCGACGCGCAGTATGACTCGCGGATCAGCAGTCGAATATCCGGAATGGCCGACATAAGGGAAATGCGAGGCAAGGATCGGAGAGTCGAGAAATAAGGAGATCGGGAAAATTTAGAAGGGTTGAGAAGTGAATAAGACAGAAAGACGAAGGAAAAGAGTAAAGGATATGAATTGTGAATTTAGTTTCTTGCACCATAGCGGAAACATAGTATGCCGTCTTGGTTATTTGAGTGGATCTGATAGGGTTGAATGTAACGGTAATAAGTTGTGTAAGGAATATGAGCGTAGAGAGGGGTAAATATGGGAGATAAAGTTAAAAAGTGTCCGCACTGCGGACAAAATATGATGATCTACCGTCGGAATATAAGAAAAAATATGTTGTGGTGTCTCCGACAATTATGGTTTCTGCACAAATTTAAGCCAGTAAAAGTTGTTGATTTGTCTCCGCTATCAAATATCAATAGTGATTTTACGAAGTTGGCATACTGGGGACTGGTTGAATATGCCGATAATAATTTATGGAAGATCACAGAGAGGGGAATTTTATTTATCCTGGGACGGACGCAGATCCCGAAATATAAATGGATCTATGATAATAAAATTCAAGCCGATCCGGAAGACGAAATAAATCCTTTGATTTATTCCTGGGAGATCTCACCACAGACGATCAGTAAGCAGACGGTCCTTGCCGACGCGCTCCGGTATCCTTATGAGCCGAGGACTCCGGATCTATTTGAAAGGACAGGTGTCGAATGAGTGAAATCGTTAAAGTGATAAAAAATGTTGATACCATAGAAAGCCTTTATGACGAGAGGGCCGAGGCAGTAACAATGCAGATCAATAGAAAGTGTTTTTGTATTAAGCACGAATTTATAAATGCGTCGTTACGTTGGGAAAAGCAGATTTTAGATACCAGGGATCACGAAAAGGAAAGTGGTCGGTTATATAGCGTGTCGCTTGAAAGTCCGGAGCGACCGAATTTTAATTATGAATGGGGAACAGGATATGGCGGTATTAGATTTTGCAAGCGGTGTAAGTTTATAGACTGCATACATTGTTTTAAGGGAGAAATTGAATATCATATTATCCAGGACGATTTTTATTATTCCGCGCACGTGGTCGCTCGGTGCGAGATCTGCGAGCGGAAGATTTTGCGCCAGGGTTGGGGACAATATGACAGCGATCCGAAGGCCTGGGACATTATCAATAGAGTCGCCAAAGAATTAAATGCGCCACCGTTCGGAGATCCGAGAATGGGCCAGTATGGAAGCAATTTTTATACGATCTTTCCGGCCGAAGCGTCCAGGAGATTAAAAGTTTCAGAGGAAGCCTGCGAAAGATACGTCCGGCATATATTAAGATCCGGAGAGTGCAGAGGTTAAAATGATAAAATGTCCGAAGTGCGGTCACAAATGGGATCACGGTTTATCTGCGGAGATCCGTGAAGGAATGTTACCAGTCGAAATTGAATGGGCGATTTTATTGCTATGGGATCTACGGAAGCAAAAGAAATATGCAGAGGCCGATATAATGCGCGATCAATTTATGGCCCTGGGAATATTTCTTAAATATGGTGATACGTTTGTTGAATATAAAAAAGATTATCAAAACGTCAGAATTATTTTTGACAGAGGGAGTCTATGAGATACAGAAAAAAACCGATAGTAATTGACGCAACGCAATGGTTTCAAAATGGAGATCACCCGAAAGATAATTGTTTCCGGCCGTTTGAAGACTCCGGAGCAATTCCGCACGTAGCGCGCGAGGGCCAGGTGGTAAGATATTTTCGACACCCCTACGTCCCAGGAACGAAGACCTGCACGCATTGCAATAAAACTTTTCACGTTCACGGTTGGATCGACACGCTTGAAGGCGGTCACACTGTCTGCCCTGGCGACTGGATCATAACCGGAGTCAAAGGAGAAATGTATCCGTGCAAGCCGGACATATTCGAGGCGACCTATGAGCCTGTCACAGAGTGAGATCGAAAGATTAAAAAACGAACACCTGCCGGTGATCCTGCCGGCGTCCTGGCGTGCAGTGCAGGAAGCAATGGACGGCCGAGGATATATAAACGCCTGGGGACTTTCAGTTATTGTCGGTTTTGATAAAGAGCAAGACGGATACATATGGGCGCATTTTTCGATCGCGCATAAGAAGCGCCTGCCGACCTGGGACGAATTTCGAGACGCAAAATATATTTTCTTGGGAGATCTCAAAGCGGTCCTGGTCCTGCCGGCGAAGAAAGACTACGTGAATATAAATCCGCACGTCCTGCACCTATTCGCTTGCATTGGCAGAGATCCGTTGCCGGATTTTACGAGAGGGAGCGGAAGTCTATGAGCGCAGAAGATAGTGAATTTTCCGGTGGAAATATAAATAAGGAATGTCCGCATTGCGGTCAATATTGTAAAGTCCCGAAGCGATACTGGGCGAGTCACAAAGAAAGTTTTGCGAATAGTTATTGTAAGCGGTGTAAGAAAAAAGTTAAATTGTCGGTTGAGTATTTGTGAGGGAATTGATCCATAGTAAACCCTTACCACGACGGAGATCGTTCATTGTAGCGCATTGTAGAGCGAAGTTTCTCGACGGAAAGGTTAAAAATGAGCAATTACTGGAAAGATATGCTTGGGACGCGGAGTAATGAGTTTATCGAAGGAGTTATCGAAGGAATGAGAGCGTTTGCCTGGTGGAAGGACGGAGTTGAATATGTTGGCACAGGTGGAAAGACATTAAAAGAAGCGATCGCGGAAGCGAAGGAAGGACTGGGATATAAATAATGAAAGGCGCTCCGAAAAGAGAAAAGAAGTGGACACCGATAGAGATAATACCTGGCCAGGAATACCGGATCAGAGGTCACTCGCAGTATTTAGCAAAAAAATATGGGACACCTAATCCGATTATCAAGATCGAGGACACAGATCTCAAAGTGTTGGGTTGCAAGTGGCACGACACAGACGGAAATCCGGCCTGCATTTTCTTTGGAGCGCGCGCCGGTATAGAAAAATTAGCGTGTTTTGGTCCGGTATATTACGGAAAGATCGGAAGCCTCGGTGAATTAGTATGCAAGAACGAATTGGAAATAGTGGAATAGACGCAATAATAATTTGGGACGTCGCCAAAAAAAGGTTGACTCCGAAAGAATATAAAATATTGCGCTTCTTTTATTATGACGGATTAACCGGAGCAGAAATTGGACGGAAGTTTTTAAGAGCGAACGGAAAAAGAAAAGGGCGCGCGCACTATACGAGAAGTTGGGCCAGGCCGATCGCAGATAAAGCATTGCGAAAATTAAGGTGGTTATATGAAAGACCAGGATATATATTTTGATAATGGTTTTCGGATCGGGTATCACTATACGTCTTTGAAGTGTTACAGGTCGATCCAGGAGCAGGGAATAATTCCGTATAAGATCCACAAGCCGGAATTAAGTAATTTTTTTAAGGACGGAATTTTTACCGGTATTTGGATATGGACTGAAAGGTTAGAGGGTTTGTCGCACGCCGGATCAGTAATATTTCAAATGTCGAATAAGGGAGAGCCAGTCGCGGTGATGTTACAGGTAATCTATCACGTAGAGTCATTATTGCAGATCGCAGGTTATAATCTTTTGTTATCGCATTTCGGAGTTATGAACAATTTGAAATATCATACCGGAAACGAAAAGGCCAGGATTTTGACGCACGAAATACCGGCCGATCGAATTAAGTTACTTGGGATCTATGATCTCGGCCAGGCGTTCAATGATAATAAAGCAATAAATTTCATTGACGAAAGCAAAAACAAGCCATATAATATAGGTAAAGTAGGTAGTGGAATGTTAAAGAAGCCGGTAAGAATAGGGTAACAAAAAAGGAGAAAGAAAAATGGAAGACAAAGGCAAGGTCGTGGAAGGCACGGAGAAAGTCAAGGTTGCAGAGAGTGCAGGCGCGGTCGTAGAAAAAAAGAAAAGAGGCCGGCCGGCGAAAACAAAAGAAGCAGAAGTGGTCGAGGCCCAGGAAGTAAAAGCAGTCGCGGTTGTTGATAAAAAAGACTCGAAGGATCTCACGAAAGAATTAGAGGTTGAGAACGCGGACCGCAGAGCGTTAGAAGTAGAATTACTAAAAAAGTTACCGCAGATTTTTAACGACGCACAACGTCGTCTCCTTCTGAATGAAACTCCAAAATATGTTATTAAACAGCGCAAGGGCAAAGACGGTATGTATTTTGATTATGTCGATACCGGATATGTCATTGAGCAATTAAATGTCCTTACCGGTTTTCGTTGGGACTGGAATGTTGAATGGCAGACGAGTATTGACGAAGCCATAAAGATAAATGAATTTATAGTGCGTGGCCGGTTGACTGTAAATGGCACGGATAAATTCAAAGGGATCACGGTTTCAAAATGCGATTATGGTAATCACTCGATCAAGGAAAAAACAGGCGGTGGTTATTTATCATTCGGAAATGATATTAAGGCCAGTAACAGCGACGCGATCAAGCGGTGCGCCAGGCTATTCGGGATCGCGCTCGACGTATACTCCGGAGCAGTGAAGCGCTCCCAGGACGAAAATCACCCCGAACACCCGATCACGGAAGGTCAACGCAAGCGCCTGGAAGTATTAGCGAATGACGCGAGGATCGGCCATTCCGGTTTGAAAAAGTTGATCAACGAAATGTATGACTATTCGTCAACAACGGATATTCAGCGCCGGCACTTTGAGGCGATACAGCAGAGAGTGGAAATGTTAGTGAGCGAAGCAATGCAAGAGCCGGAAATGCCGGAAGACATAAAACAAGGTTTCGAGATCCTGGGAACGCCGAAAGCAAAAAGGATCGCGACCTATAATGCCTATAAATCAAAAGGTCCGGAAGGACTCAAAATATTAAAAGCAAAAATGAGTGCGGAAGCAGATAAGCGCGCGAACGCGCCGGCAAGTGGAATATAGAGAGTAAGTCAGAGAGGAAGGAGAAATTAAAATGGGACAACCGAGACAAAATAAGTATATCGACTCTATATCCACCGTCTTCAAAATATACTGCGTTTACTTAAACGATACCGCTATGAGAAGGCTACGCAAAGGATATATCGCGCACGTCGGAACGAATGGGACTCGTTTTGCTATTCACCCGAAGACTAATAAAGACGCCGAGAAGATCGAGCGCCTGGAAGCAATGATCCGGAAATTAAAACGAAAAGGTGCGCCAGGTGAGAAGCGTGTTTATGTAAAGAAGAATAAAAAGTTTTGGGCCGACGGCGGTAACGTGAAGCACCTGGTAAAAGGAAAAGCAGATAATGCTTAAATGCGAGATCGGCGGTTGCTACCGGACGCCAGTCGAGAAGGCGCATATTTACTCGAAGGGCGCAGGTGGATCTATAAAACCGCATAACAGAATAGATCTATGCGTGTTTCACCACAGATCCGGTCCGAAATCTTTGCACGTGATCGGGACAAAAGCGTTTGGCCAGTTGCACGGACTCACAGATCGGTTTGAAAAAGCGTATGAGATAGAGCGACAAGCGGAGCAAGAAAAAAGAAAGGTCGGTTATCAAAAAGCCAGGGTAAGACAAGAGGAAAATCGAAAGAAATTTTGTCCGACGTGCAGACGCCGTTGGTCAAAGGGCGTAACAATAGGAGAAATTAAAAATGGCAGACAATGATAATGAGTTAATGGACTCCGGAGTAGATCCGGACGCAGGAGTTGAAATAGATTTAGAGCCAGTCGCGGAGAAGCCTCAATTGGTCCATTCCTGGACACGAATAAATACGTTTCAGACGTGTCCTATGTTATATAAATTGGTTTATCTTTTGAAACGTAAAGGTTTTGTAAATCCGATTATGGTTATCGGTCGAGTCGCGCACCAGGCGATCGGAGAATATAATAATCATTGTCTTAAAAATAAGGTCGAGTCAGATTTTTTGAAGTGGAAAGATTTTGGATACAAAGCGCTTACCGAGTCGAACCTTGATCCGGAATTAAATGCCGAAGCGTTAAGACTGGTTGAGCAATACGCGCAGTCGCATATCGTATCACAGGAAAGCACGGTTGGAGCAGAAGAAGAAATAGCCGTCAACAAAAACTGGGAGCAGGTTGACTGGTTGTCTCCGGACGTTTGGTTGCGCGTGATCCTCGATTTTTTACAGATCCAGGGAAATATTTGCAAGATCACAGACTATAAGACCGGTTGGTCAATGAAGGCCGATCCGTTTCAGTTAAAGATCTACGCCCTGGTGATTAAGAAATTATATCCGCAGGTAACGGATTTTCAGATCGAGATAGATTATATCCGGCACGAATGGCAAAAAATGTTTACGTTGACGGACGAAGACATTGAGGAAATCGAGCGCGCGGTCCTGTCAAAGATCGCGAAGATCGAAAGCGAGGAAAAGTTTGAGCCGTCGATCGGCGTTCAGTGTTCGTATTGTCCGGTATGGTTTGCCTGTCCTGCAATGAAAATCGGAGACGTCCGTAAATACGTCGTTCCGTCGAAGCAGGACGAAGCAGTGGCCCTGGCCCTGGAATATGAGAAGTATTCGCGCCTGGCCAGTGAGGTTAAGAAGATATTGAAAGAGTATTGCGACGTGGAAGGCGATCTGATCGCAGGTGGAAGACAGTATGGTTTCCGAGTGAGCAATAAATTCGAGTTTGATATTAAAGATTTATACGTGGCGCTTGACGAGATCGGAATTGACTTGTTGGATTATTTGACGCTTGACTATCGGAAGTTTAAGGCATTACTGCATAACGCAAATGTATTGAAAGTCGCAAAATCTATCGGAGAGAAAAAAGTCAGCGTAACATTCTCTGCAAAAAAGGCAGACGGAAAAGAAGACTCCGAATAAAAATTAAGCCGGAGAGAAAATTAGGGAGAAAAATATGAGACAGCAAGTCCATATAAAACAGAAAGCGTTTGAGGAAATTGTCCTGCGAAGTGGATTAAATTATAAAGATTTAGCAAAGAAGATCGGCGTCAGCAGAGTATACTTATCGAATATTAAAAACGAGAAGTGTCCGGACTTTCGTCCGTCCGGTCGCGTGCGCCAGGCACTCTTGCAGGAATTGAATTGTAAGTTTGACGATATATTTGTCATTAAGCAAAACGAAACGGACCAGGTCGCGAAGCCGAAGACTAAAAAAAAGTAGCCGGCTATGCGCCTATTATCAATTGATCCGAGTATCGTTCACTGCGGAGTGGCGGTAATCGAAGGCGGTAAATATATATCGTCATATACATATAAGAGTGATCCGGAAAAAAGCGTAGAAGATCGCTTAATAGATCTCGCTCGGCATTTCTACCAGGTCGTCAAATCAGAAAAATACGATACTGCGGTTATTGAATTGCCGAGCGCGTTTATTCGTAAGGGAGTTTATGGATCGAAGAATGTCCGGTCCATAAATTTGTTGCACTTGTCCATTGGCGCGATCGCCGGTGGACTTTCTTTTTGTCCGGATCTTAAAATAGAGTTTGTCAAGGTCCAGGACTGGAAGGGCCAGGGGAGCAAAGACGAGACGCAAGACTACGCGCGCTTAATGATCGGAAAAGATCTAAACACGCACGAAGCCGACGCGTTCGTTATGGGGATAAAATGGTTAAGCATAGAGCGTTTTAGTCGCGCAGTTAAAGACGCTACGCGGAAAGGAGCGCAGGAGATCGTAAACCCGATCTTAAAAAGATATTTAAGACCGTAACAAAACATTGACAGAAACATAATCTTATGATATACTCGCGATAAGTATAAGAAGGTCATATGATAGGTTGTAAGTTTTGAGCAAGACGACCGGTAATATCGAGAGTTAAGTCATTCTGTCAATGCGAGGTATAGTGAAAGACATTATCATTCGGTTATTCTGTAATTCTGCACCTGTAACACCACAGATCACACCTGCCTGTAATTCTTTTTTCTCTAAAATAATTATTTTGAGGACGATCCTATGCCGATAAAAATTAAATTTTTATTATGGTTAGGAAATTTCGTCCGTGATATACAATATAAGCGAAGTAAAAAAAGATTAGAGCGTGGTATACTCGTCTTATATAAAGTCGATCATTTTTTTCACACTGCCGGAATTTCTCGACAAGAACGCCGGCAATTTTGGCGTGAGTTTGGGAGCAATGAGGCGAACAGGGAAGAAATTTTACGGAAGTTATGTCAGCGCCTGGGATTAAAAGAGTTTGATAAAATATGCAGTATACAAAAGGAAGGAGATTAAGTTATGGGTGGATTTAGCGACGGCGTAAAAATGAATGAGTCAGTCTCTATGGGCCTTGTCCCTGCGGAAGCACCTGCACCGGAATTTAAGCCATTGGCAGAGCCGAAAGAAATTAAAAAGATCCTGGTCACTGGCGTTTTGGGATTTATAGGAAGCACGTTTGCAAAAGAGATCGTATTTGAGGAAGGGTTACAAGTCATAGGAGTTGCGCGCAACAGTGATCAGAAAAATCTGCGACGCCTGGAATATCTGATCAGTGAGGCCGGATCGTTTCCGCATTTCAAATTAGTTTACTGCGATATTAACGATCCTAATTTTACAGAATTGCTTGAAGGCGTTGATGTATTGATAAATTTTTCTGCAAAAACATTCGTGGACTATTCAGTCCGCGATCCAAAGCCTTTTATCCAGTCGAATATTGACGGAACGTATAATCTTCTTGAAGCCGTCAGAAAAAATCCAGTTAAATTATTTGTTCAGATCAGCACGGACGAAGTTTACGGACCGTGCGCCCTGGATCAAAACGGACACACAGAAGAAAGTCCGTTAAATCCGACAAATCCGTATTCGTCAACGAAGGCCTGCGCCGATATGCTATGCCTGGGATATGCGCAGACATACAAAATACCTTTATTGATCACGCGGACAGAAAATAATTATGGTAATTTTCAACACCCTCAAAAAGTTTTACCGGCCTGGGTGAAGAAGGCCCTGGCGAATGAACCGTTGCCGGTATATGGAGACGGAAAGCAGAAGCGTATGTGGTTAAGAGTTGAGGATCACGTTTCAGCGATCCGTTTTTTGATAAATCAAAAAGCAAGAGGAATATATCATATAGCAGGTGGCCAGGAATTAGAGAATATCGAATTGGCCAGGATCATTCTCCGCACGCTTGGAAAGCCGGAAGATATGATCCAGTATATTGACGACAGCATTATCCGGCCTAATCACGATCGGCGTTATGCGTTAAACACGGACAAGATCCAGGCGTTAGGTTGGAAGCCGAAATGGGATCTGCAAGGCGGTATAGAGTCGGCAGTTAAATGGTATAAAGAAAATCAATGGTGGCTAATATAATATGCAAAGGTGCGAGTTATACGACACAGCAGAGCAGTTAATCACTCCTGCGCAGATCCATTTATGGTTGCACGATCTGATCGTTATATCCGGCGGTAATGGAAAGCCGACAGGAATTGACGAAACGATCGGGTATTTATGGTCGTGTCTTATGACTCAATTGGAAGATCACCGGAGACGAGGTCTTATAGAGTTTCAAGGTCCGGCGAATAATCTTTGTTATTATTGCGAGTTAAGAGATATTTTTATGGAGTTTGACGTTTATTGCAAGCACCCCGAAAATGAAAAAACGCTCGAAGGCCTGGTGAATTGGATCGAGCGCCAGTTAAACGCGCTTCTATTTCAAAGACACGCAAGACGAAAAGGGTAAGATAAGGAGAAAGTTATGCCGAATGTGAAAGGAATTTTATTATGTGGCGGTGAAGGAACGAGATTATATCCGTTGACGTCAGTATTAAATAAGCACCTGCAACGGATCGGACGGAAATTTATGTTGGATTATCCGTTTGAAAAAATGATCGAAGCCGGCATAACAGATATTCACGTGATAGTTGGCGGTGAACACTGGGCCAGTGTAGTAAAATATCTTGGAAGCGGTCGTGATCGTGGAGTCAATGTTTCGTATTCGATCCAGGACAAAGCCGGTGGAATAGCAGAAGCGATCGGCCTGGCCAGGACGTTTGCAGGTAATGATAAAGTCTGCGCGATCCTGGGAGACAATTTATTTGATCTCAATTTAAGACCTTTTGTAAAAGCCTTTGCGGAAGACAGCGATCCGTCAAAGGCGTTTTTATTTAGTGCCGAGGTTGATAAGCCGGAGAAGTTTGGAGTCCTTATAAGAGATCCGGAAGGCAATGCGGTTGACATTATAGAAAAGCCGAACCCTGCTCCGAGTAAAGAAGTCTTGATCGGAGTTTACTTTTATACACCGGACGTATTTGATATTATCAAAACGTGCCGGCCGTCAGCGCGTGGAGAATTGGAAGTCACCGATCTTAATAAACGATATGTCAAAAATGGTTGCGCAGTAATAAACAAAATCACCGGCCGTTGGACAGACTGCGGATCTTTTGAAACGCTTGAAATCGCAGAGAAAATGGTCGGATCTATTGCGTGATCACGGTAAGCACTATGAACGATTTTATGGAGTTACATAAACCCTGGATTAGAGAAAGTAATTTGATCGAGGGTATAGACGATCCGGTTGCGGACCAGGATAGTTTTGACGCCTGGCGCAGATTTACGGAAGTGAACCTAAATATATTTACTGTCCTGCGCGCGCACGGCGACATAATGTGGCGTAACAATAAGAGGATCGCCGGAGAGTTTAGGAAGTGTAACGTCAGCGTCGGGTATAGGAATTGTCCTAATTTTAAGGACGTTCCTAATTTAATGAAGAAATGGTTTGAAGTTTATAGAGACGCGGATACATTTCAGAAGATAAAGGAAGCGCATATAATATTCGAGCGTATACACCCTTTTGCAGACGGTAATGGCCGGACCGGACGAATGATTTTGAATTGGCAGTTAATGAAATGCGAACACGAAATAGTTTGTATCTATGCAGTAAAACGTGGAGATTATTATAAATGGTTTGCAGAGGAAGCAATATACTGGAAAGGAAGCCTGGCAGTTGGGAAGCCGAGAGTAAGTTTTTTAGAACAATTTTTTAGACGAAAGGAGAAAGACATTGAATTATGAAGACGGACCGATAATCGGAGTAGTTGTTAAAAAGTTGAAAGTCGTTGCAGACGAGCGCGGATTTTTAATGGAAATGATCCGAAGTGACGATAAATTTTTTGAAGGTTTCGGCCAGGTATATATGACAACGTGTTATCCTGGGATCGTCAAAGCCTGGCACTATCATAAATTACAAGACGACAATTTTTGCGTGGTTAAAGGTATGGCCAGGGTTGGACTGTTTGATAATCGCGAAGGATCAGAGTCGAAGGGACGATCAATGGACCTGGTCATTGGAGAAAATAATCCGTGCGTGGTGCATATTCCGACTGGCGTCCTTCACGGTTTTAAGGCGATCGGGAACGACCTATGTTACTTGATAAACCTGGTTAAACGTCCTTATGATCGTGAGACGCCGGACGAATTTAGAGTAAAGTGGAATGACGAAACAATACAGTTTAAGTGGAAAGGTGAGGTGGACGGATAATGAAAAAACTAAAAGTGTTTAAGGTAAGAGTTGCATATGACAAGGAGCAGAAAAAGTTAGTGCCGTTGGTTGATGTTAAGTTACCACCACCGGACAACAGAGTAATAAAACTGGACATTGTAACAATACCGATCGGAGATCCGGACCGGCCGTTTCCGCTTGTATTCAAAGGCGATCAAATAGAAATCGTCAATGCGGATATAGTTATTTACGGAACGGAAAAAAAAGTGAAAGGTGAAATTACTTTGTTGAAGAAAGGGGGAAGGAAATAATGAGCGATACGCATAAGGATAAAGACGGAGCAAATCAATATTACAGAGATAAGGTCCTGGCCTGCAATGACTGCAAGGAAGAATTTGTTTGGGTTTGGCAGGATCAGCGCGACTTAATTTTGAAGGAAAAGGAATTGAAAAAAGATCGTCCGGATCTAAAATTAAATCCACCGCAGATCTGTCCGATATGCCGGCGCAAGCGTAGAAAAGAAGACGAGAAGGTGGCCCAGGTCAGAGCAAAGCAAGAGCAGAGAATGAGAGACGCGATCCGGCAGGAAAGAGCGCAGGACTCTATCGGAGTTGGAGAGGGACGGACTGTAACAATTGAAACACAAGTCGAAATGACTATGACGAAACAGCATATTATCGGGTGACGCTATGGGAATAAATGGAGTGATAAACGGAAAAATAGTTATTATCCCTATGGATCAATTGATCCGTATGCGTGAGAACGCGAACGCAATGGACGATCCGACGTTTGCGGACCTGGTTGCGAAGATCGACAAGCGCGGTTTCGATCAACCGTTAAAGGTTTGGTGGAATGACATTATCAAAAAGTATGAGATCGTAAAGGGAAATCATAGATACGAAGCGTCGAAGATACTGAAAGCGACAGAGTTGCCTTGCATTATCGGAGAGTATGAGAGCCGAGACGAGGCGATCGCAGATAGTATGTCAGACAATATTACGACCGGATCAATAGATCCGGAGATCTTCACGCAGAATTATTCTCGCCTGGTAGCGCAGTATGGAGACGAGAAGGTCGAAGAAATGTTAATGATAAAAAATAAGAAGTCCCTGGACGGTTTAATAAAGCAGGCGCGCGAGCATTTACCGCCGGATATGAAGAAGGCGTTTGACGAAGCAAAAAATGACATAAAAAATATTGACGACCTGGCCGAAATACTGCAAAAGTTATTTGCGGAGTTTGGACACACCGTGCCTTATAATTTTATGTTTTTTACTTTCGGTGGAGCGACGCATATTACAGTTACAATGGACAAGAGATTAAAAGAGCAGGTTGATAAAATAGCCGAGATCTGCTATCGAGATAAATTAAATATGACGATCGAATTTCAGAAGGCCCTGGACTTATATATGACGGAGCATAAAATTCCGTTGATACCGGAGACACAAGGATAGATATGTCGTTAATGAAAGTATGCTCGGCAGGCCACGAACAAGTTTGTTATGAGGTTGACGTTTGTCCGGTATGTAAAGCAATGTCACCGCAGGCGACGATAGATAGGTTTGATAAATTATTAGACGCACAGATCGCACGCGAGGGAGAAAGATTTAAGAATAAATGGGGAGTATATCCGAGGTCAATGCAATGAGCGAAGAAATAAAAATATTTATTGTCGGGAAGCGTGATCTGAATGGCCAGGACCTTGATCTTGAAATGGAAGCAGTTGGAGACTTACCGGCGCTAATAGAAGACGAGTCTGAAATTACGCTCGGAATAAAATTATTTAATAGAATTGATTTTAATATGTATGGTATGAAGGAGATAAGAGAATTGCAGACGTGCTTAAATGTTATGATAGCGCGGATCGAAGAAGTAAAAAATAATTGGAAGGGAAAAAGAAATGTTGGTTGAAGAAGTCGTCCTTGAACACTGTCAGAGAATTTTACGCAAGCGCGCAGGCGAGGTCCGGTTAGAGGACAATATTAAAAGCCGGATCATTGAGTTTAGCGCGATCCTGGACGAAGTCGCGAATGAATTGGACGTCGTATTTGATCCGGACGACGAACAGAATATTGAGACAGTGCAGGATCTTATAGAAATGGTCGAGGAAAAATTGGAAGACGAGGAAGACAAGAGTAAGAGCAAAAAGGAGAAAGAACAATGAGCAAGAGAGACGTATACATTATCAATATGGCAGTTGAGACAAAAGAATTGCACACACTGCCGGAAGGAAACAGTGGTCCGATCGGGATTTTTTATTCGGTGCTTTTACAGGTGGTTGTTAAATGGGGTGAAGACAAAAAGGGAATGGACTGGAATGAACACGCGCTATTTAGACAAATTAGATTTAAGGTTGAGGAAAGCGTTAAGACAAGTGATCCGAAATTAACGCTTGAAATACCGGAGTATGATTTTTTGAAAACAGTATTAAAAGAAGCGCGTCCATTACCGCAGATCAATGAAGTCTTTTTTAGAGTCGGCATACTAATATTGCAGGCCAAAAAAGAAGAAATTGAAACAGCATAAAGGAGAGAGAAATGAGCAAGGGAACGGTTAAATGGTTTAGCAGTCAAAAGGGTTATGGTTTTATTACACCGGCAGACGGTGGCAAAGACGTGTTCGTGCATTTCAGCGCGATCCAGTCCGAAGGTTATAAATCCCTGGACGAAGGGGACGTGGTCGAGTTTGAAGTTAAGGAAGGACCGAAGGGCGAGCAAGCGGACGGCGTAACAGTGATCGGAAAAGGCGAGAAGGTTGGAGCAGAAGCAGGAAACGAAGCACAAGAGAGCAGACCGGCAAAGAAAGCGAACGGAAAGGGCCGTGTAAAGGCGTAAGAGAGGCCAGGAAAGTATGAGGCCAGGACAGAAGAAGACGAAGAAGGAGCAAAAAGTGCCTATGGTTGGGACAGAGAGCGCGCAGAGGACAGCAGAACCTAAATCAAATTTGGAAAATCAAGGAAAAAATGGGACGCAAGGGCCTGGAATGGTCATTGATCCGGAGATCCTTGACGCACCAAAAGTTTATGCTGTCGGAATGGCCCTGGGAGCGCCGGATATAATTAAAAATAGCCGGCACGGTGAGGCGTATTGTGACTGGATCAGAGCGCATTGGTCGGTCCGGAAGTGCGAGCAATACGCGCTTGAAAGATATGGCGAAGTCATTGATAAAAATTCATTCCATAGGTTGCAACAATGGATTTTTGCGAACGAAAATTTGCCGGTGCATTATAAAGATACAGTCCTGTTTGGAGTGGAAGCAGATTTTGGCCCGAAGCAAGAGTTAATGGACTTGGCCTTAATGCAACAGGATCGAGTGACAAAGATCGGCACGCTTGAAATTCACCTGGGGACGAAGCACGGAAAAGCGATTATGCCGATTAAGGAAATGGATATTGCGATCAGTGCGTTGCAGACTACATTGAAAGAGATCGCGTTTTACGAGTTGGCCGAAAAGAAAATGCGCGCGGATATGGGAGAGAGCGCAAGCGCCGGCCAGGTTGCGATCACAGACGGCCAGGCGTCAGCGAATATCGAGCAGGCAATTCAGCAGGCCTGCAAGACTTATACTCCGGAGCAGGCGGTCCGGTTGTTAAAAATCATAGAGGAAGTCGAGGCGATCCATAAAATTGACATAGCGGACCTGGTTGATAATCTTGTGATCGAGGAAGCCGTTGAATGTTGCGTCGTAAATGTTATGCGTGGAGACGATCATTGCAGGGTTGAAGAATATGTAAAGGTGGCATATTCAGAATTGCGTTGTTTCGGTTGGGAAGATATAAGAGTCAATGAGTTTCTAAATCGGAGTAAGCAGTGATCACGTTAGAGCAGAGAATACCTATTGATCCGGTAGCGCGCGAAGCGTTCAAATTCTTTTTACAGGAGAACGCGAAAGGCGTGCGTTTTTGTAATGCCTATGACGAAAGGCCGGTTGACATAGAGACGTTTGTAAAAGATCCGCATTTCTTGAACCTGGGATCAGTAATCCGGCCGACAGTTATGCAGGATCTTAACGATTTATTTAGCAGTCCGCACAGTTTTATGAGTTGCGCATATGAGGAAGCCGTATTTGACGAGGCGATCGGATCGGGAAAATCATTTAAGACGTCAATTATTATTTGCTATGGCCTGCACCATTTACTTTGTTTGAGAAGTCCGCAGGAATATTTTGGCCGTCACCCGACAGACTCGATCGTCATTATGAATATGTCAGTCAATGAGAAGCAAGCCAAAAAAGTTGTGTTCGGTGAGATCCGCGCCAGGATAGACGACAGTCCCTGGTTTAAGAAGTGGCACGTTGATCCGAACGTTAGATCTGAATTGAGGTTTGATAAAAATATAACGATCATTCCTGGAAACAGTGCGTCAACGACACCGCTCGGATATAATCTTGTTATGGCCGTAATGGACGAAGCGTCTTTTTATCCGAATAGCGATTTACAAGATACGGCCCAGGTTATGTATTACGCGCTATCGAGCAGGATTAAATATAGGTTTCACCCTTTGGGCGGTTTGTTAGTTATAATTTCGTCTCCGCGATATGAAGACGATTTTACAGAGCGGAAAATGGCAGAAGCAGAAAAAAATCCACAGAGAATATTTAGCCGGCGTCGCGCATTATGGGAAGTCTTGGAAATGGATAGGCGCGCAATTGAAGAAGGAGATTTTTTTGATCTTATTCACCCGATCACAAAGGATCGAGTTAAGATCCCGACTCGTTATCAATATGAATTTACGCAAAATCCGGAAAGGGCCTGGCGAGATCTTGGAGCGTGTCCGAGCCTGGTCCTTGAACCTTATATAAAACAATACGACCTGGTCGAAGCCTGCATTGATAATAATATGCAGAACGCAATTGATACAGACGGAAAGTTAAAAGAGAATTTTAAGCCGACGCCAGGAATGACTTATTATGCGCACGTGGACTTGGCGCTCCGAAAAGACTCTTGTGGAATTGCAGTCGCGCACAGAGAAGGCGACACGGTTTACGTTGATTTAATACATAGGATCACAGGGAGTCAGAAAAAAGAAATTGACATAGGAGAGGTAAGATCAATTTTTCTTACAATGAGACAGAGGAATTTTAGGATAGGCAAGGTTACGTTTGATCAATTTCAGAGCGCACAGTCAATTCAAGAATTGAGGAAGAAAAATATTGAAGCCGGAAATTTATCTGTCGATCGCACGTTAGCGCCGTATGAAACGTTAAAGGAATTATGTTACTCGCAAAAAATCCATTATCCGTATCACGAAATATTTTTAAGGGAAATGGAGCGCCTGGAAATGATAGACGGAAAAAAAGTTGATCACCCTGCAAAGGGAAGCAAAGACGTATCCGACGCGGTGGCCGGCGCAGTATTTAATGCGGTTGAAGGCGTTGGATCAAGAATAGCCAAAGTATCCGTAGTTGGATAAAAAGGAGCGTAAAATGGCAAAAGGAAAGATTAGAGAAGAAGGCAGTAAAGAGGTAAAAGTTTTTGTTACGTCCGGTGGAAAGATTTTTACAGAAGAAGACTTAAAGCGTTACGAGATCCCTGCGTCAAAGCAGATAGATCTTTTATCGTGGCAAGGTATTCCGATCATTGAACCGCCGTATGATTTATCAAGGCTTATGGCCTGGTTGGAAGTTTCGATACCGCACTCGGCCTGCGTGCATACAAAGGTCCAGGACGCGGTCGGGATCGGTTGGCACTTGGAGCGCGTGGACGAAGGAGCGCCGATAGCAGAGAAAGATCGCCTGGAAGATTTTTTTAATAACGTGAATGACGACGAAGACATTATCACAATGTCGAAGAAAGTATTTTTAGATTATGAAGGTTGCGGTAACGGATACATTGAGGTCATTCGTGATATAGAAGGACATATCAACGCAATGTATCATATACCGGCCGTGTCAGTGCGCGTGCATAAGAGCAAAAAACTTTACATTCAAAGAGTCGGCGGTAAGACGGTATGGTTTAAGAAATTCGGGGACGACCGGATCATTGATAATACGTCCGGTCTTATTGCAGAAAGCCTGGACAAGCCGGAGAAAATGGCGAATGAGGTTATACACCTTAAAAATTATACGTGGAGATCTGCGCATTATGGTCTTCCGGACTGGTTGCCGGCCGTTTCGTCAATGCTTGGAGAAATGAAGGAGAAGGAATACAATTTGAATTTCTTTACGTCGTTTGGTATTCCGGCCTATGCGGTCCTATTGAAAAATATGGATCTTACTCCGGAGATCGAAGACACCGTGAAGAAATATTTTGAGACAGAGATCAAAGAAAATCCGCACCGGACAATGGTTTTTAGTTTACCGCAGGGCGCGGAAATGACGTTTGAGCCGTTGAACATTCAGACAAAAGAGGCGTCATTCAGAGTATATAAGAGAGACAACAGGGACGACGTCTTAACGGCGCACAGAGTGCCACCGTATCGGGCCGGCCTGGTCATTCAAGGTCAGTTGTCCGGTGGAGTCGCGACAGAGGTTGACAGGATCTATTTGACGTCAGTCATTGATCCGAAACAGCAGTCGTTTGAGTGGTTGATCAATAATGGGATCATTAAGCAGGGCCTGGAAAGTGAAGGTTGGAAGTTTCAATTTGACGATATTGTTATTGATAATCGTTTATCGCAGGCGCAGATAGATCAGATCTATTCGTCGATCGGAGTCCGGAGCGCGAACGAGATCAGAAAAGATCTTGGCCTCGATCCGTATGAAGGCGGTGACGTATTTTATATCGGTGGCCTTCCGTCAGATATGGCCCAGGCCGGAGCAGGAGCAATGCCTTTTGGAGCGCCGGCAGGAGCGCCAGGATCAGAAGTAGGCGCACCGGTTGAAGGAGCGCAGGACGCAGGGTTTGTCGAACCGGCAAAGAGACGATCCGGAATTACCATTGTCGGGAAAAGCAAAGTCTACGAAAAATTCGTAGCAGAGAAAGCAAGAACGAGAAGGTATCCGGCCGAGAAAGAATTGGCGAAAGTCGAATTAGGATACACGAAGGATCTTTCAAAAGAGTTTCAGCGCCAGGGAAAAGATACAATGAAATTCCTGGAAGACGGAAATATTTTGCAAGCGATCGAAGCCGACGCACGCGAAAAAAATCCGGAAGTGTTTAAGAATAAACGGCGTGGTAAGTTTTACGAGAAACTTACGAAAGCAAGTCGTGAAGATTATGCTCGTATGGACGATTTTCTAAAAGGGTGGCGTGACGGAGTGAAGCCGGAGAAGGTTAAAGAAATATTTAAGACCTGGAATAAAAAAGCCGGACAAGCAGGCGGTTTGTTGGCGTTGCAGAAAATGGGGATCAATATAGCCTTCAATTTGAAAAATTCTGCACTGATCAAAAAACTTGAACAGCGCGGAGATAAAATCGTCGGTCACGTAACAGATAAGACACTGGACGATATGAGGAATATCCTGGTTAAGAAATTCTATGACGAAGGCGCAGGATATAAAGAGGTCGGGAAAGCGCTTGAAGGTTTGTTTGAGGAAACATACGAAAACCGCGCAAGAGTGATCGGCCGGACTGAAACAGGGATCGCCCAGGCCGAGACACAGTTTGAGACGTATAAAAAGAACGGAGTCAAAAAGAAAATGTGGTCCTCGTTCCGCGATAGCCTCACAAGAGAGAGTCACTTGCAGGCAGACGAAGACTACGGATCAGAAGATAGTGCGATACCGTTTGACGAACCGTTTGAGGTCGAAGCAATTGACGGCGTTGATAAAATGATGTTTCCGAAAGATCCGGACGGATCTCCGGAGAACGTAATCAATTGCCGGTGCGGTGCAGATCCGGTTATAAGCGAGGAAGGTCTACCGGCAGAAGGCGAGGAATGGACAGGGGAATAAGAGAGGAATATAAAAAGTATAAGATAGGTATAAGAAAGGACTGGACATTTACTTTATGTTATGATATACTACTGATAAAATATGGATAACCCTAAATCCTCAACGACAATTAGTGCTTCTAATTGGCGCGTCTTTGTTTCTACCGGACACGAAGGAAACAAAGTCCGCTCTATTGTCATTGATAAAGCGCGCGGAATAAAAGCGTTATATGACATTGAGGATAAAAAGTTTATTCAGTTTTTGCATAAGAAGGGCCGAGGTTGGACAGAGGATCAAGCGGTCGAATGGACAAAAAGTTTTATCAGTGAAATAAAAAATATAACGCACGTGTCGGTTGATCAGATACCGGAATTTTTACACGTGATCGTAGAAAAGAAATCGGACGGCGAAGTTGTGAAATTTAATCCACACTCGCCGTCTTTTATTTTAGGTGGAGAAGAAGTTGTTACGTTGAAAAACTGGCCATTGTATATTGACGGAGTGGTCCAGGTTGCGGACGATCACGAATACGAAGAAGTCTCCCTGGAAAAAGCCGAGACGTTTGAAAAAGGAAAATACCATAGGGCCAGGATACTTGATCCGGAGAAATTTCAAAAAGATACGTTCCGGATTATTCCTTTGGCCGAAGAAATGGGTTTATTCGGGATCGTTGGCCGGTTAAAGGATAAAGACAGCACAACGTTACAGGCATATCTTTTTTCTGTTGATAAATTTACGATAGAACAAGCGCATAAATGGTTAGAGGATCACGAAATAAAGCCGATAGAATTTATTGAAGGCACAATGCCGGAAGATAAAGGCGGTGCAGGTAGTGGTAATTTCGGTCACGGTGGTCGTCCAGGCGAGATCGGTGGATCAGCAGAGTCCGGCCAGGCACAGATCGCCGGATCACAGATCGCACAGACGCAGGGCGCAAGCGTAAGTTTCAGAGGAAATTCACCGAAGACAGGATTTATGGTTTCTCCATATAAAGATCGGGAAAAAGTTTTATCCTGGTCAAAAAAAGATAAAGCGGATCTCGTAAGCAAGTTAAAAGAATATCGAGACGCGAACAAAGATAAGTTGACGCAGGCCGGACACTTTCTCGGCGCTTGGGTAAATGATAAAGGCAAATTGGTCCTGGACGTCGCGCAGAATGTAAAAGATCAAACCGAAGCAGAGAAAATCGGCCGGACCGCGAAGCAAGACGCGATATGGGACGTCGTGAATATGAAGGAAATAAAACTATGAATGAAAATAAATTTATGATCCCAGGGGACGCAACGGACGCAGAGATCGAAGCAATGGCAGACGATCTTATTAAGGCCGAAGAAGAAAAAGAAAAAGGTGGTAGCGGATCGGGTAACTTTGGCCACGAAGGGCGTCCAGGCGAAAGAGGTGGATCGGGCGGTGAGGGAAGCGGAGCGCAAAATATCAATGATATTCCGACCGGAGCGTCACTCCATAATTTTGTCGGTGAGACGTTAGGAAAAATGCCGGAAGCGAAGCAGAAAGAAATTTACGATCTTGCACAACAGATCAACAGTGAAGGCGGTGGCACTCCCGAAAACTATCAGCGCCTTAATGAATTTTTGAATACCGAGAACGCGGATCGCAAGACGGCTTTTGCCGTTGAAAATACATATGACAACAGTCATAATCAAAACATATCTCGACAAAGTTTTGAAGCGAGGACAGAACCGTTGCGCGGTCGATCAATGATCGGTGACGAAGTCCAGGTGCTTATTGACGGAAAGGTCGTTACCGGATCGTTAGAGGCAAAAGAGAGCAAGCCGGAAGATTATAACAAGCCGAGGCCGTCTCCGGCAGAGCGCGCAGTCGCTCCGACACAAGTGAAATTACCGGACGGAAAAATTATTGAAGTGCCTCACAATGAAGTCCGTATGCCTGTCGGTGGCCGGCGTATGAGAGAGTTTAAGGGCGGTCAAGGATCGGGAAACTATGGACACGCCGGAAGGCCTGGGGAACGCGGTGGCAGTGGTGGCGGTGAGGCCGGAAATGAAGCGTCCGGAGTGACAGAGGCCGAGCGTAAAGACTGGCAGGATCAAGGCGTTAAGTTAGCGAGCAAATACGAATGGGACGGCCAGGCACTTTTAGCAATTGCCGGCGACTCCCTGGAAGACGCAAATTTCCATTCCGAAGCAAAGGCGGTCCGTGAAATGGGACAGAAAGTTTCAAGCGGACAACCGAGCGCAGAAGAAGCAAAACAATGGTATGACGACGCAGTAAAAATTTCGTCCGGCACTGAATGGGACGGTTATGCTATTATGCAGATTATGGGAAACGCACTTGAAGACGCGAATTTTCACGGAGAGGCGAAGGCCGTTCGTGATATGGCCGTAAAAGTTTTAGAGGAATTTCCTACAAAAGAAAAAAGAATTAAAAAAGGTGGCGCAGGATCGGGCCATTTTGCGCACGGTGGTATCCCAGGACAACGCGGTGGATCAGTCCCAGGTATGAGCGCAGGAGATTTAAGCACAGCAGAAAAATCAGACTTTGATAAATTAGCACCGTCTGCACAAAAAGATTATTTATTGCATAGAACCGCAGGCACTCCGCACGAAAGCGCGTTTTGTCTTGCAGAGCCGGACGTCGCGTTTGCAAAATATAAAAAAGTAGATCCGAAAGACGAGCAAGCCTCGGAAAAAAATGGAAAGGAGCGTGCGTAAATGCCGACTCTACGGAATATTGAATTAACGGTTTCTGAAAAAAGTCAATATGTAAGCCTCGAAGAAAAATCGCAGATCGACTACGTCCTACATAGAAACGCCGGAATGTCTCACACTGGCGCGCTCGCCCTTGTAAATCCCGATATGGCATTTCCAAAATTTGAAAAGACTTTCAACGATCTCCTTATCGAAATAAAAGGTGGCCAGGGATCGGGAAACTATGGTCACGGTGGCAGGCCTGGGGAAAGAGGCGGTAGCGGTAGCGGTGACGGTGCGATCGTCGGCACTGATAGTCCTATGGCAGAAGAAAGCAAAAATTTATTGGCGTCGTATGAGCGTCACTTAAAGGATAATAAAGTAAGCGCGAAAGAAATCGAAGGAATGAAAAATGCCTCTGTCAGAATGGGAGAGGTTATAGCGAGCCACGAAAATTCAAAAGAAGTTAGGCCGGAGCATTTAGCAGAAGCGATCCAGTATGCAGAAATGGATCGGACCGGAGACGACTCACAAAATCAAATTCGTCCGGACGCGCTATTCGATACACGCGCGAGCGGAATTGAAGTCTATGATCGAATGGACTCGTTGGGAATAAGTGATCACCTGGATAAAGAGTTGCCGAAGTTAAGAGACGAGATCAGATCGCAGGTAAAAGATCTTGACGAAAAGGGTAAGGATCTTTTGAAACTTGGAGTCAAAGAATTGGTAGTGCCGGACTCGGAGAGAAAAGGCGCGCTCGGATCGAAGGAATTAAAAATTGTAAATAATATTTTGGCAGACGCAAAGAAAGAAGCCGGTAATGATAAAGTTGAGGCCGGTCATTTAGCGGTTGCGTTTCAGCGTATTGCGCAAAATAAAGGTGGAGCAGGATCGGGGAATTTTGGTCACGCAGGCCGTGAAGGTGAGCGTGGCGGATCTTCTTCCGACGGCGGATTAAGTCCGGCCGAAAGAGGCGAACAAAATTATCGTGATTTTGTAAGCACTTTTTATCGTGGAGCAAATGAGGCAGAATTAAAAGAAGCATTGCAGGCATACAGAGATCCAAAAAGTCCGCAGAATGAAGCCTGGCAGAATTTCAAAGACGGAAAATTAGCACCGGAAAATGTTGTTGTTATGGGAGTAGCCGGTGGCCAGTCTACACGTTACCCTATCAAAGAAGAAAAATTATCGAACGGTAATACTCTAAAATATAAAATGACGGAAGACGGAACGCATTACAGCGCAGAGTATCCGGACGCACTGGTTGATAAAATGCAGACAGCGCGTGCAAGTGGAGCGCGTTTACGGTTTGAGTCCGGAGATATGCTAACCGGCAAATCCTGGGGAGACGTTGAGAGTGGAAGGATCGGACGAAGCACTGGGACAATGAAAATTCCATTGATTATAAAGACAGGGAGATCTTCCGGTGGCGGTGCGCTTGGATCAATTGTTAATGTTTCTTATGCGAACGCAAAAGAAGGTGGCACAGTTTGGAAACACGAAACATATAAACCGCCAAAAGACGGTTTTAATTATATAAATAAAGCAAAGGACGAGATCGAAGCCGAAAAAGGCGGTGCAGGAAGTGGAAACT
>Ga0315276_10000786_pt1 | contig 27837 bp, 28 predicted proteins | sample YL17G05_0_MG_FD_204542 | JGI IMG/M metagenome (GOLD analysis project Ga0315276, IMG submission 204542) | Sediment microbial communities from Yellowstone Lake, YNP, Wyoming, USA - YL17G05_0 | ecosystem: Environmental > Aquatic > Freshwater > Lake > Sediment | place: USA: Wyoming | collected... | reverse complement strand
CGTGTAAAGGCAATAAACCTTGTCCCCGAGTCCAACGATTATGGCATTGCAACAAGGGAAAAGCCGGGGCTTATGCATAAGGCGCAAGTTGCTCAGACAATTTGTCTTTAATTGCCCGATGTCGTCTTGGAATTCACCGGAACGGTTTGCGGTTCAACCGCCCAGTGCCCTTCATCTGTGACAGATAACGTGGCGCAAGCCATCCTGTGGACTTCATCCATCGCATATCACGCTTATAATGCTTTGTTGTTAATATGCAAATAGCCGTTTTTGACTTAAAAATCGCGTTTTAAGCCCGCGAAGCACGTCGAGTAATACTTTTTGTGTGGTTCTGTAAACCCGTCCTGAGCGTTAGTCGAAGGATTAGCCACAAAGGCATAAAGGCACTCATTCACCTTAGTTTTTAATTTTGTGCTGCCACTGTTGCCACTGCTCGCTGCTTTACAAATCTGTCCCACCTTCCACCGTTTACTTTAAACAATCAATACAAATAATTTTTGGGCAGGCCACAATCCCTATTTCCCTTTGCGGTGACCCGGCCAGTGAACGGGGTCATCCAAGATTTGTTTTTGTGTTTTTTTATATTTCCTGCACCTGCGGTAATCATTGATACGTCGCCATGTGTAAATAGAAAGACCTGATATGGCTATGACCATACCTACGAATATGGCTATGGTAAACAGTACAAATATAAGGTTTTTCGCTGCTCCCCATATAATTTCTTTCGATTCCGGTAGTTCATCAATGATAATCTGAAGGAGCATAAATTCAAGAACCGCTACAATAACAGCGATCCAAATAACTTTATTGCGTATCATCTTTAACTCTTTTCAGAAAGCAACAAGGAACAATGGGCTATTGAAAAAGCCCACGCTATTAAACTATTTTTAATTTTTGATATTTTCTGTTTTTGCCAGTATAATAAGTTCCCGTTGCTTTGTAAATACTCGTCCAATTTCTTGTGTTTCAACAAATTACGTCCTTTGTGGCCAGATGTTTGCCCTCTTGCTTAAAGCAGGTTTCGACTCTGTATTTAATTGGGCAATCTAAATCCATTTGATCCTCTGGAATCTGGAATACACGTAATTCGAATAGTGGCCCTTTCTTTTCTTTGCTCAGAACTATGTTAATCACTAGCCGCTCTACGAAAACTACAAACTCCTTTATAAGAACATTCATTTCTTTATGGATGGAGTGCTTTGCTACTTCCATACCCCATAGTGGTGCAGAAATTTCACCGTTTGGAAGAATAGTAAAATCTGAAAATTCAAGCGTGTATTTTTCTTTCGGGTGCTCTTGTCTATTTCTGAGATCAACGATATATTTTGCAATTGGCTCGAAGTGTTTTAATGTATCAATAACATAGGTTGCTATACAGTTCTTATTTGACCACTTGACAAGTTCATCTATCCTTGGATTGGTTGAAGGTATTGTGCTTTCATAAAAGATGTTGAAAATATCTATGATTCTTTGAATAGCTTGCTTTGCCTTTGTTAGAAAGAGAGTTATCTTTTCCTCTAATCCGTCGATTGTTGGAAACTCTGTGAAAACATTTCCTTTTGATTGAATGCCATTGGATATTACTTGCTTTTCTACTTCTGATACGCGATCGCTAATTGCATTGCAGACATTACTGCAAGACAGCATTGTATTCATGATATCACGCAAGTGAGTAGCAAATAACATCTTTCTTTCTTGTGATAAAAACCCATGAGAATCAATGATTTGGTAGTTCTGAACCATTATTCGTGTAACGATCCAATTAGATGTCCCAATTTCAGAGATTTTTTTTGTCATTGCTGGCATGTCAGGATTAGTCTCTTTGGGATCTAATGATTCTGGTGTGTAGACTTGGTAGATGCTCTTTGTTGAATACACTTCTAAACACTTATCCACCGGACACAGTAGCTTAATTTCTCCACCGTCACCACCTAAATTGACGGAGAATGCATTGTACCTTATTCCCTTTTTCATCAATTACTCGCCTAACAATGCTTATCCAGTCTGTATAAAACGGGAAACACAGACTGTTTCTCTCAGTATAAGAAGTTCCCGATGCTTTGTCATATTATTTCCCACGCAATTTTTTACTGGATTTCGGCGGCAGTAGTCAAGTATTTCTTGACAACTCGATTTATGTCAAGTTCATCCTCATCAAAAATATTTTTCAAATGCAGGCTGATATTCTGCTTTGTAGTCTGAAAAAGTTCAACCATAGCCGTTTGCGAAAGCCATACAGTTTCATTTTCCAGACGCACTTCGATGCGTTGGTTTCCATCCGGTGTGGTATAAAGCAATATCTCGCTTTTTTGTTTTTTGTCGTTTTTCATAAAACCGCCCCCATCATCTGCGGCTGTATCCATTTTTGGCTTCGGCTGTGCTTTTGCCAGTTTTCCCTCGCTCTATCCAGCGCCCTTGCCGGGTCAGCCATCTCCTGCATTCGCTCATAACCGACTTTAGCAAGCCAGAGTTTTATCGGCTCTGCTTTTGGGCTTGGAACGGATTGAATCAGTCGCAGCAGGGTTTCGGGATTGGCAACATCGGTAAAACGTAATTTGCCGTCTTCAGCAACCATTTTCAACCGGTTACATTTTGTAACCGTTTCACTGCCTTCTTTGTTCAACCTGTTTTTCAAGACTTTCCAATAGTTTCTGGCAGCCTGGAAATCAGGCTGCTGTATCAGAACTTGTATAATATCCACCACCGAAAAAAACCAGGTTTCGGTTTTCTCGTCGTAATGGCGGCGTATTTTGTATCCTTCAAATATTGCTAAATTGTTCTTCATAACAACTCCCTAATTGTATTCAGGTTTTCTGCACCCAACAATGAGTATATCCGCCCGAGGCGGACATAAAACGGGAAAGACAGACTGCCAGTATAAGCAATTCCCGATGCTTGTTCAATACTCGTCTAATCTCTTGCCCCGGCGAGCCGGGATACTTTCGTCCCTTCTGCAGGAGGTGCGACCCAACGCTTAGTTAGATGATTTTTTGCGATTAATTTCCGACAACAACTCGAGCTGAACCTCTTGTATCTGAGTCAATCGCTCCCATTGATGAGAAAGAAGGTGGTCAACTTTTTCATGAAGATGGCGTATTTCCAATTCCGCCTTAAGGTTTATTTGATAGTCATGTTGAGAGCGGAGCCTGTCTTTTGCCTCCTGCCTGTTTTGGCTCATCATAATGACGGGCGCTTGAATTGCAGCAAGGCACGAAAGGACAAGGTTTAACAATATGAACGGATATGGGTCGGCGGGCCGCCAAAAAAGCACTAACGAGTTCATTACTATCCAAGCTGACACGAAGGTAAAAAAGATAATCAGGAAAATCCAACTTCCGCCGAAGCCGGCAATTCGGTCAGCCAAACGCTCGCCAAAGGTCCAAACCTGCTCAAATTCCGTTTCCATGTTTTTCGAAAGAAGTTCCTGTTCGCGGAGACTATCAACAACCTCTTTTTCAAGCAATGTAAGCTCGCCCTTTTCCGACTCAAGCAAAGAGTGAACATACTGACTTCGATATTTTCCAAGGTCTGATACGCAAATGAAGCCCTCAGAAGACCATTCTGGAAAATCTGCGCGAATTTCATTCGCAATAGTTTCTCGGACAACCTCGCCTGAAAGCAGGTCTTTAGAAAGAAATACCTTCCCACATACAGTACAAGTTGCCTTTCGATGTTTCGTGTCGGTCATTTTAGCCTCCAAATCACCTAACAATGATTATACAGTTTGTATCCCGAAGTGTGCCGAAGTATCGGCATGCCGACCACTTCGGCATCGGGATGCCAAACATTCGGCATAAAACGGGTCAAAGCCCATCTGCCGGACGGCGATGTTGACGTGCAAAGATGTGATTCTCTTCAAAAGTTTACCCGCCTTCTTTGTGGCGGGCCACATCTTCCGGCCTTAAAGCGGTATTATATCGTCAAATGACGAGAGGAGACAGCGTTTTTATTTACGTAATCGACAAAGGTTTAAGAAACAGCCGAACCATAAACCACGTTGGGTTTAGGGCCCCCGACTACGACATTCGAGGGCAGGCAGGGCAGGCCTTGCGCGGGAATAACAGAGGAAAAACTGATGGGAAAATGATAAGGCAGATTTCTCCGCTCGGCCTTGCGGCCTCGGTCGAAATGACAATAAGGATGATGGCGGCCTCGGTCGAAATGACAAAAAGGTGATCGGCCTCCTCGCAATGACTGGGTCCCGGATAACGGCCCTCCACACAAATGGCGGGTAAACATTCCGGGATCTTCGCCCGCCAAACGGAGTGGCGGGTAAACTACGCTACGACAGGCGGGATTAAAGATTGCGATTGACTGATGAGGGGCGGGATAATAAAATGCCGACATCAAAATCTCCCGCGTATGAAGATAAAAATCACCTTAACGCTGATAGCGCTTCTTGCGGCAGGCTGCGGCAAGGAAGCTGACCCGAACGAACCCCAGGGCTTTATACAGGTCAAGGGGTCGGACACAATCGTTAATGCTGCGCAAAAGGTGAGCGAAGAATTTATGAAGGAATATCCATACGTCTTTGTCGCTATAACCGGCGGAGGCAGCGGGGTGGGAATAGCATCGCTGATAAACAAGACCTGCGACGTGGCCACGGCGTCGAGAGAGATAAAGCCTAAAGAAATAGAGATGGCGCAAAAGCGAGGGGTGTTTCCCAAAGAATTTGTCGTTGCACACGACGGCGTTGCGGTGATAGTGAATAAAAACAATCCGGTCGAGAAGCTGACAATACAGGATTTGCACAAGATATTTACCGGCAAGGTCACAAACTGGAAGGAGTTCGGCGGAAAAGACCTTCATATAGTAACATTATCGCGGGAGGTCAGCTCCGGGACGCACGCATATTTCAAGGAAGAGGTGGTGAAGTTAGGCAAAAAAGATTCGCCTGATGAATTTTCGGCCCAGACGCTGCTGCTGTCTTCTTCGCAGACGATTGTCGAGGAGGCGGTAACAAACGAGGCGGCGATAGGGTATCTGGGGATGGGGTATGTTTCCGAGAGGACGAAATCTTTGCTGGTCGGGCGAGACAATCAATTTTACCCGCCTGATATTGGGCATGTGCTAAAAAAGACATACCCGCTTTCCAGGCCGCTTTATTTTTACACCAACGGCGAACCGAGGGGAGTAAATAAGCTGTTTATCGATTTTGCGCTGTCGCCCAAGGGACAGGAGCAGTTCAAAGAAACCGGCTTTGTGCCGATAGGAGCTGACGTTGCACAAAAGAATCAGTGAATACGTTATCGAGGGCTGTATAAGACTGAGCGGTTTTGCGGTCATCGGTTTCGTGTTTTTGATTTTCCTTTTCCTGCTGAAGGACTCTCTTTCTTTATTCGGCATATACCCGGTCAAAGAATTTTTATTCGGTATACACTGGCTGCCAATCTCGGAGCCGCCCAAGTTCGGAGTAATCCCGCTGCTGCTCGGCTCGTTATACGTTACGTTCGGCGCTATTATTATTTGTGTCCCTCTCGGTGTTGCATCGGCGATGTTTATTGCGGAGGTCGCACCGAGAGCGCTCAAGCACATCCTGAAATCATTAGTTGAAATTCTGGCTGCGATACCGAGCGTGGTGCTGGGGTTTATCGGGATTATCTGGCTTGGGCCATTTCTGAAAAACAGTTTTCATCTGACTACGGGGATGTGCGGGCTGACGGGTTCGTTTTTGCTGGCGTTTATGGCTTTGCCGACCATAATCAGCATTTCCGAGGATGCGCTGGCGGGTGTGCCGAAGAGTTTTAAGGAGGCTGCGTACGGGCTGGGCGCGACGAGATGGCAGGCGCTCTGGCGGATTATACTGCCGTCGGCCTCATCGGGTATCATTGCGGGGGTGATGCTCGGGGTAGGCAGGGTCATCGGCGAAACGATGGTCGTGATGATGGTGACGGGCAATTCGCCCATAATACCGACATCGATACTTCAGCCTTTAAGGACGCTGACGGCGACGATAGCCGGCGAAATGGGCGAGACGGTCAGCGGGTCCGACCATTATTTTGCGCTGTTTGCGGTGGGGCTGGTGCTGTTTGTCATAACGTTCGTAATAAATTTCCTGGCTGAGATATTCCTGCGAAAGGCGAGAAGATGAGCACCGCAAGAGGCCGAGAGAAAGCTGCTTTTATTATTCTGGGGTTTGCCACGCTGCTGGTTGTTCTGCCTATAATTCTGACGATTGTATACATAATCAAAAACGGTTTCAGCGCGATAAGCTGGGAATTTATCACGCAGTCGCCCCGCAACGGGATGAGGGAGGGCGGCATCTTTCCCGCAATCGTAGGGACAATAATACTGATAATAGGGACAATGGTTTTTTCTCTGCCGCTGGGGATATTGTCGGCAATTTATCTTGTCGAATACGCGAGGGACAATGCCTTCACAAGACTGATTAAGCTGTCTGTCGTGAATCTTTCGGGCATTCCATCCATAGTATACGGCCTGTTCGGGTTTACGCTGTTTGTATTATTCTTAAAACTCGGCACATCTATTCTCGCCGGCGCGCTGACGCTGTCGATAATGAGCCTGCCGGTGATTATCACCGCAACGAAGGAGGCGCTCGAGGCGGTGCCTTACAGTTTCAGGGAAATCAGCTTTTCATTAGGCGCTACAAAATGGCAAACTGTCCGGTACTGTGTGCTGCCTTATGCGATACCGGGTATTCTTACGGGGACAGTTCTGAGCCTGAGCAGGGCTGCGGGCGAAACGGCGCCGATACTTTTTACGGTGGCTGCGTTTTATCTACCGAGGCTGCCGCGTTCGGTTTTCGACCAGGTTATGGCGCTGCCGTATCATCTTTATGTTATCTCGACGCAGGTGCCGAATATGCCGGCCGGTATCAGTTTCGCAACGGCCTTTGTGCTAATAGCGCTGGTGTTCCTGATGAACCTTGTGAGCATATTGCTGCGTGCGCATTACAGGAAGAAGAAGCAATGGTAGGCGAGGCGATTATAAAAGTTGTAAACCTGAATTCTTACTTCGGGCCGCTGCAGGCGCTGAAGAACATCAATCTTGAAATCCACAGGAATGAGATTCTGGGAATCATAGGGCCTGCCAACAGCGGCAAGACCACTTTTCTGCGAGCATTAAACAGGCTGAATAATTTAAATGACACTTATTCGCAGAGCGGCGAAATCTTTTTAGAGGGACAGGACATCAGCGGCATAAGCGACAATGCTTTGCGTAAAAGAATCGGGATTATTTTTGCGCTGCCGCAGGTTTTGCCGGTGAGTATTTACAATAATGTCGCTTATGGGCCAAAAGTTCACGGCGTCACCGACAAAAAAACTGTCAGCGAAATCGTTGAAAACGCCTTGAAGAAGGCTTATCTCTGGGACGAGGTGAAGGACAGGCTCGACCTGCCTGCACCGAGGCTTTCCGGCGGCCAGCAGCAGCGGTTGTGCATCGCAAGAACACTTGCCATAGAGCCGGAAATAATTCTTTACGATGAGCCTTGCTCAGGACTTGACCCTATTTCAACGGCGAAAATCGAAGACGCTATGGAGCAGTTGAAGGAAAATTATACACAGATATTAGTAACCAATAATACCAAGCAGGCGGCGAGGGTAAGCGAGCGATGCGGATTTTTCCTGATGGGCGAACTGGTGGAAATAAGCGAGACAACGGCCCTGTTTACCCATCCGAAAGACCAGCGCACAGACGATTATGTAACCGGCAGGTTCGGATAAAATGGAATTCGAGACAAAAATTGAAACGCTGAATCTGAATTTGTATTACGGGGACTTTCAGGCCCTGAAGGACGTGAACATCAAAATCCCTGCGCAAAATATCACTGCAATAATAGGGCCTTCAGGGTGCGGCAAATCGACGCTACTGCGATGCTTCAACCGAATGAACGACCTTATCGAAAATATAAAGATAGAGGGAAAGATAATAATCGAAGATAAAAACATACTTGAGCCGGACATCGACCTTATTGGTCTGCGAAGAAAGGTTGGGATGGTTTTTCAGCGGCCTAACGTGTTCGACCTGTCAATTTATCACAATCTCAGGTTCGGACTGCGCATACATCGTATGCTGAATAAAAAGGCCGACGTAATGACTGCCATACAAAATGGTCTTGAGCAAGTAGACCTCTGGGATGAACTTAAAGACAAGCTCAAAAAGAATGCACGCAGCCTTTCTCTGGAACAGCAGCAGCGGCTGTGCATCGCCAGGGTATTGATTCTAAAACCCGATATAATCCTGCTCGATGAGCCTTGCTCGGCGCTCGACCCTATCGCAACGCTTCGGATTGAGGAACTGCTGCGGGTGCTGAGGAAACAATACTCGCTGGTAATCGTAACCCACAATATGCAGCAGGCTGCGAGAGTGTCGGATTATGCGGGATTTATGTATCTGGGACAAATGATTGAATTTGAAGAAACAGAGGAGATTTTTACCAACCCTCAGGATAAACTTACGGAAAATTATATAAGCGGCCGATTCGGCTAATTTTCAGGAGATAACTTATGGCAAGGGAAATGTTCAGAGGACATATCAAAAAACTCGAAACCGAAGTTATGGATATGGGGCAGATGGTTATCACCGCCGTCAACCGCTCGGTGGAAACTCTCAAGGCCCGCAATCGCCAGGATGCCAGGCAAATTATCACCGATGATGCAATTATTAACAAAAAGCGATGGGACATCGAGGAAAATTGTATCAACCTTATCGCGCTGCAGCAGCCGGTGGCAACTGACCTGCGCGAGATTATAGCGGTCCTGAGCATCGTTACCGATTTGGAGCGTATGGGCGATTACGCAGAAGGCATCGCCAAGATTGTCATCCTGCTCGGCGATGAACCGCTGGTAAAGCCATTAGTGGATATCCCTCTAATGGCGCAGAAGGCCACTGATATGCTCAAAAGAAGCCTCGATGCATTTATCAACCGCGACGCCAAAACCGCAGAAGCAATCTGCAACGAAGATGACCAGGTCGACAGACTATATGAGCAGGTATATCGTGAACTGCTCTCATATATGATTGAAGACCCAAAAACAATCACCAGGGCCACATATCTTATCTGGGTTGCGCACAATCTCGAACGAATCGCAGACCGCGTTACCAATATCTGCGAACGGACGGTTTATCTTGCCACCGGCACACTGCGGGAAATAAACGTTTCAAAATATTAATATGCCGATGAAAGCAAGCATCAACACGGCAATACAGATATAAAGAAACAGGCTGAAATTTTGTTGCTGAAACAATCTGAGGCCGTTATAATCCGGCACATTGGCGGGGGCATCGGCTGAGTCCTTATTATCAAGGAACGGCCAGAAAAAAATAAGAAGGTCTTGAAAAAGAAAAAGAGGAGACTGTCTATTAGCAGGAGGCGTCGGTAACAAAGATTAAACGGAAACAGGAGCAATCTCTTAAGACAGGAGGTTTTTATGATATTCAGATTTTTCCCTAAATTTTTTCCACAGGAATTCAATTTTTTCGACCTTTTTGCCAAGCAGGTCGGCTGTGCCGTCGAGGCGGCGCTCTGTTTTAAGGAATGGGCATCGAAGGGCGCCGATGAGACAATGCTCAGGAAGATAGAGACAATCGAGCACCAGGCGGACGAAGTGGCACATACCATTATCGGCCAATTAGACAAGACATTTATTACTCCCTTCGACCGTGAAGACATTCATACGCTTGCAAAAGAGATGGACGACATTACCGATATGATTAACACCATTATGAGCCGGATGACGGTTTATAAACTGACCGAGGTGAATAAAACGCTCGTCGAGTTTTCTTTTGTGATTGAGCAGTCCGTTCTCTGCGTCGAACGTGCGGTCAAGGGGCTGCGCAAGCCGAAAAAATCGAAATTGGTCCTTGAATCCTGCGTGGAGGTAAACCGACTCGAAAACGTCGGGGACGCAATGCGGGATGATGCGCTTGCAAAGCTCTTCGAGGAAGAAAAAGACCCTATTGCAATAATAAAGTGGAAAGAGATTTATCAATACGCCGAGACGGTCCTCGACATTTGCGAAGACGTCGCAAACGTTGTGGAATCCATACTTGTAAAGCAGGCCTGACATTATGACATTAGGCATATTTTTTCTGATAGTTCTTGCGCTTACCTTCGATTTTCTAAACGGGTTTCACGATTCGGCCAATTCGATTGCCACAATTGTTTCAACGCGGGTGCTGTCGCCGCGCAGGGCCGTTGCGTGGGCGGCATTTTTTAATTTTATCGCTTTTTTGTTTTTCGGGCTGCACGTTGCAAACACAATCGGCAAAGGGATAATCGACATCACGATTGTAGACAAAAAAATTATCTTCGGGACGCTTGTTAGCGCGTGCGGATGGAACATCATCACGTGGTATTTCGGGCTACCGACAAGCTCATCTCACGCGTTAATCGGAGGTATGATAGGTTCGGCATTAGTGAAGGCGGGGTCGAAATCACTCGTATGGCACGGTATTCTGAAAACAGTTGCGTTTATATTTATCTCGCCGATAGCGGGTTTGATTTTAGGGCTGGCATTCGGAATCGCTGTTTATAGCATATTCCGAAAAAGTGCTCCGCTAAAGGTAGACCACATCTTCAGAAAGGGACAATTAGTATCCGCGGCGTTCTACAGTATAGGACACGGGGGCAACGATGCCCAGAAAACGATGGGTATTATTGCGAGCCTGCTTTTCGGCGCCGGGCTGCTGGGCGACAAATTTTATATTCCTTTATGGGTGGTGCTATTATGCCATACTGCCATTGCACTCGGCACGATGTGCGGCGGATGGCGTATAGTCAAAACGATGGGGCAGAAGGTCGCCAAGCTCAAGCCGGTAGACGGATTTTGTGCGGAGTCCGGGGCCGCTATTACATTATTTGTTTCTTCGGCATTCGGTATTCCTGTAAGCACGACCCATACCATTACGGGGGCCATTATGGGTGTAGGGTCGCTTCGGCGATTGAGCGCCGTTCGGTGGGGAGTTGCCGGCCGGATAATCTGGGCGTGGATACTAACGATTCCCTGCTCGGCGGCGATGTCCGCACTGGCTTACTTAGTAGTTCGCTGAAACATACATTTGCGAAGGAGAAGCTCAAAATGAAAGCGGTCGTATTGACTAAACACGCACAGATTGAAGACAAGCCTTTGCGACTGACGGATTTGCCCGTTCCCGCCTTTAATAACGACCAGATTCTCGTCAAGGTTTCAGTTTGCGGCGTTTGCCATACCGACCTCGATATAGCTGAAGGAAGGTTAAAGCCCCCGAAACTTCCGATAGTGCCGGGTCATCAGATTGTCGGAACGGTTGCTGATAATGGCAAAAACGCAACCAGATTCAAAACAGGCGACCGGGTAGGTGTCACCTGGCTTTATTCCAGTTGCGGCAAGTGCGGCTTTTGCTCAGCCGGCAATGAAAACCTCTGCGAAAGCGCAAAATGGACGGGCAAGGACGTCAACGGCGGCTACGCAGAATACATGGCCGTGCCGCAGGATTTCGCATACCACATACCCGAAAAATTTTCTGATTCACAGGCCGCCCCGCTTCTATGCGCAGGCATAATTGGCTACCGGGCGATGAGACTGGCTGAAATTACCGACGGCCAGACCATCGGCCTGTTCGGTTTCGGGGCATCGGCCCATATCGTAATTCAGGTAATCAAATACAAATTCCCGCATAGTCCTGTTTTCGTATTTACCAAAACATCCGAACACGCTCAATTGGCCAAAAAACTGGGGGCTGACTGGACGGGACTTTCCGGCGATACGCCGCCCGCAAAGCCGAACAAGATACTGGATTTTACGCCGGTCGGCGAATGTATACGTGATGCGCTGCTTATCCTCGAAAGAGGCGGCAGATTGGTCATAAATGCAATCCGCAAGGAAACGCCTATTCCGGAACTGGACTACGCCAAATATCTCTGGCTTGAAAAAGAGATAAAAAGCGTTGCCAACGTTACCCGCAGGGACGCCGAGGAGTTCCTGCCGCTTGCGGCACAGATTCCTATTGTCCCCATGATAGAGGAATTTAAGTTAGAGCAGGCCAATGAGGCTTTGATTTTAATGAAGCAGTCGAAACTCCGCTCCGCCGCTGTTTTAAAAATTGATTAACCAAAATATTTCAAAGCCACAGAGTTGTTTTCTGCCGATAAAATAACGCTTGACTTTTTTGACCTGATGGGTTAAATTGGCAGAAGCTATGATTAAGCGCTTTATTTTCAAGAGGTTACGAGACGAAATCAGCCAACCGCAGATAGATATTATCCTCGGTCCGAGGCAGGTGGGTAAAACCACTTTGCTTAAACAACTTGAAGAGTATTGCAAACAACAGGGGTGTAAGACAGGCTTTTTTGACCTCGAGCAGCCGCAGGTTCTTGCTGAATTTAATGCCGCCGACAAAGAGGTTGTGAATAAAATCAAGTCGGCAGGTGAGGTTGTCTTCATTGATGAGTTCCAGTATATCGAAAATGCCTCGAAAATATTGAAGGCGATATTCGATTCGCCCCAAAGGATAAAAATTATCTGTTCCGGGTCATCGTCGCTGGAAATACACAAGCATCTGCGTGAAAGCCTGGCAGGTCGGAGGTTTTTATTCCGTGTTTATCCGCTGCAATATTCCGAAATAAAGGCACATATTAAAGATTACCCTCTCGATACGTACCTGCGATACGGAGGGATGCCCGCCCTGACGCATACGGATTCGCAGGAGCGAAAACAGCAAATCTTGATGGAATTACTCGGCAGCTATATCCTCAAGGATGTAAAATCTTTAGTCAAGGAAGAGAACATAAAGGCGTTCAACCATTTATTGTATCTTCTTGCGGAGCACCAGGGTTCTACCATATCGGTGCATTCTCTTGCCAACCAGGTTAATATGAGCTCGAAGGCAGTAAATCGTTATCTGGATATTTTGGAAGAGACATACGTAAATTTCAGGGTTTATAGTTTTTCCGGCAATCTCGGCAACGAGTTGAAAAAATCCTGCAAAACCTATCTATACGATTTGGGAATAAGAAACGCCGTCCTGAAGGATTTTTCCGCTTTTTCAGACAGGCCGGATAAAGGAGTGCTGCTGGAAAGTTTTGTGTTTCTGAAGCTAAAATTTTCTTTATCCCCCAATATGGATATCAAGTTCTGGCGGACCAAAGACGGCGATGAAGTCGATTTTGTGCTCCTTATAGACCGAAAACCCGTTCCTATAGAAGTAAAAAGCAAAACAACCGGTTTGGAAATCCCCGGCGGTATGAGGAAGTTTTTGTCCCGATATAAAGCAAAAACAGCTTTTATAGTGAATGAGACCCTGACTGAAGAAACTGTGTTTAATGATTGCAAAATAAAATTTATGACGTTTGAGGACTTCGAAAAACTTGTATTGTGATATTACATTCTGTGAATGCAATCAAATTTTCACACGCTCGCAAAGCATCATACAGGTATTTGCGAACCCCACGCTGCATAAATCCGGTTCCGGCTCTCGTTAATTGATTCTATTGGTTTAGAAACCCCTTTTATTGTCCCAGAGCAAGACCTGTAAACGCTGGCAAAATGCGAAGCCGTTTTGTTTGCATAAATCGGTGACTATCGGGGATTTGGTTAATAATTCATCACGCGTGGCAGCCTGCGGCATTAACATCACTTTACTAAAATCGATGTTGTTTAATTTACTTAGCACCTGCTTTATTTCCGGCAAATCGTCAGCAGAATCCACAACAAACTTAAGCTGATACTCATATTCAGCAATCAAGCACTTCAAAACACTCAAATCCAATTCTGCACCGCTGCCGGAATTGCTCAATTTGGGGCTGATACTCATCAAATCGCAAGCAATGGCCGGCACAAAAGCGATGCCGGCTGTTTCGATAGTTATATGTTTTCCGCTACCTTTTAGTTTCTGCGTCAACTTCGGCAAATCAGGGTTTGTCATCGGCTCGCCGCCGGTTATGACCACGTATTTACATTTATATTCCTGAATGGCCTGCGCAATTTGCTCGATACTGTAATCCTGCCCTGCTTTATAATCCCAGGCGTATTTAGTATCACACCATTTGCAGCGAAGGGGGCAGCCCGCCAGCCTGATAAAAACGCTGGGGACGCCGACCAGGAATCCTTCGCCTTGCAGCGAATAGAAAATTTCGTTTACTATCATTTTACGTATTCGAGAGGGTCTTTAAGACCTGCTTCGGCAAAACCTTTTAATCTCAAGCTGCACGAATCGCACCGGCCACAGCTTCTGCCCTGCTTATCGGGGTCATAGCAGCTATGCGTTAAAGAAAAATCAACACCAAGTTTCGAGCCTGTCAGGACAATTTGGGCTTTTGTCATTTTAATAAGGGGCGTATGGATTCGGTATTGTCCCCTGCCCTCGACCGAGGCTGCGGTTGCCAGATTTGCCGTCTTTTCAAAAGCCTCTATAAACTCTCGCCGGCAGTCGGGATAGCCGCTGTAATCAATTGCATTGACCCCTATGAAAATATCGAATGCGCCCAAAACTTCCGCCCAGGCGAGGGCGTAGCTTAAAAATATCGTATTTCGGGCGGGAACATAGGTCGGCGGAATATGAGTCGAGGTATGCAAATCAGGGCGACCTTTGGGAACCTCAATGGCAGGGTCAGTAAGGGCTGAGCCACCGAACCGGGCAAGGTCTATATCTATTATGCGATGCTCAACGACCCCCAGCGAGCGGGCGACCTTCTTTGCGGCCTCTATTTCCCGCTGATGGCGCTGGCCATACAGGAAGGTCAAGGCGAACAGCTCAAAACCTTCACTGGCCGCAACAGCGAGGGTGGTAGCCGAATCCAGGCCGCCGCTTAACAAAATGACCGCTTTTTTGTCCGCCACAGGCATTTCCTTTGACTGTTTTTTATATTTAGCAGCCGGTTTTTCGCCGCCAATTCCCGCTTGCCTAAAACCGGCGCTTCGATTATACTATTTACAGGAATAAAAGGGGACAGTAAATGAAAAAACAGTGTAAGCTGGAGATGTTCGACAACCCCAATCCCGAAAGGGATTATAGCATAATTATCAGATGTCCCGAATTTACGAGCGTCTGCCCGCGGACAGGCCAGCCCGACTTCGGCGAAATCGTCATCGAATACCGCCCGGACAGGCTGTGCATAGAGTTGAAAAGCCTGAAATACTACCTGCAAAGCTACCGCAATAAAGGTATCTTTTACGAGGCGCTGACAAACGAAATACTCGATGACCTGTCCGGCGCCTGCAAACCACGCTGGATGAAAGTTACCTCTGGTTTTACGCCGCGAGGCGGTATTACCACTGAAGTGGTCGCAGAATACAAAAGGGAAAAATAAAAAAATTTGCCGGAGTAATAAAATGAGCATAATATTTAACTGTGAACACTGTGGGAAAAAAATAAAATCGCCCGACGAGGCCGCCGGCAAATGGGGCAAATGCCCGGCCTGTCACAATAAAATATACGTTCCAAAACCCAGTAATGAAGAAGAGGAAGGGGAGTTGAAACTTGCGCCCATAGATGAAAGCGAACTTGAAAAACAAAAACGGCTGCTGGCCGAAACATACAGGCTCACCCACGACATAATGAGCGAAAGCGGGATTGCCGGCGATGCGGCTGAGAAGCCGGAGACAGCCGCATCCGAAGGCGATGATGAACGGCTGATGACCGATGTTGTCACCTACCTGCGACTGATGGCTGACGGCGAACTCGACCAGGCTGAAAAAATCCTCAAACGAATAACCTCCGCCGGCGAGCGGGCGATGAAAATCCTCAACGACATAACATACAGCGAAATACCCGAGCCGGAACTGGCCGATATACCCAAGCAGGTACTTTCAGGTCTGATAAGAACGCTTCGCGGCAGAATAGGATAATTTTACCAAAAACCAAAAATTTTCAATAAAAACAGGTGGTCCCAAAAAATGCGCTTGATTTATGCTCCTTTTCCTGTTATAAGGGACTATTAAAATATAAAAAGCCAAACGAATTGCAGGGGGTTTTGTTCGGGCTTATTCGTTTTCTATACTTTATAAGGAAACACCGAACATAGTTTTATAGCAGTCATATACAACTATGGAGAAAGGAACTTAATATGGCCAATAAAATAACGGTTGTCCACGTATCCCACGAAATAACCGGCAAAATAGGCGGCATAGGGGCCGTCTTTCAGGGACTTTTCACCTGCAAACATTATCTCGAAGCGGTAGACCGCTCAATCCTTGTCGGCCCTTTATTTAACACCGAAGGCCCTGTATCCGGGCGGCTCGGCGAACACGGCGAAGTCCTTTACTCCTCCGTAGACGGGCTGATAAACACCAGCCATCAAGATGCATTCAAAAAAATCGAAAACTATTACAAGGCCGGTATCGTTTACGGCAGGCGAAACTTCACCGACAGTAATACAGGCGTAAAAAGCTCGCCCGAAGTGCTGCTGATAGATGTAAGGCATATGGACAAATGGCCTGTCAACGAATTCAAAAAGCAACTGTTTGTGGCTTTCGACATACACAGCGACCTGTACGAGAACCTCTGGGAATACGAGCAATATGTGAGGCTTGCGCCGGCGGCGATTGCTGCTCTGAAAGCAATCGGAGCAGCCGGCGAATCAACTATTATCGTTGCACACGAATTTATGGGAATGCCCACCGCTTTGGCCGCCATCGTTGATACATCCTGTGACTTCAAAACCATATTCTACGCTCACGAAGCGGCCACAATGCGCCGAATCGTCGAAAAGCTCCCCGGCCACGACACTATGTTCTACAACGTCATCAATCAGGCACACAAAGACCGGCTTTATGTCAACGACCTGTTCGGCGACCAGACCTCTTTTTTCAAACATCCCCTTGTTGAAGCTGCCAGACACTGCGATTCTATATGTGCTGTCGGCAATTACGTGGCAAAAGAACTAACTTTTCTGTCTCCGGAATTCGATAAGAAAGACGATATTGACATAGTCTACAATGGCATACCGGCATATCAAATAACCGTCTCCGACAAGCTCAAATCCAAAGAAAAACTCCGGGCCTACTGTGAAAATCTGCTCGGCTACAGGCCCGACTTCATATTCACACACGTTACGAGATTAGTGCAAAGCAAAGGCTTATGGCGCGACCTGCTGGTTCTCGAACATCTGGAACGGGAATTCAGAACGGAGGCCAAAACGGCCGTGTTGTTCCTGCTTGCCACCGAAGTTCACCAAAGACGCCCCAGCGATATTTATGAAATGGAAGCCTCTTACAAATGGCCTGTCGCACACCGTGAAGGAATGCCCGACCTTTCGGGCGGCGAAGCAGGTTTTTATGCGGCTGTGCAGGAATTTAATTCTAAAAGCAGAAATATAAAGGTGGTCTTCATCAATCAGTTCGGGTTCGAGCCGAAATACTGCGGCAGCAGAATGCCGGAGGATATGGAATTTATGGACATTCGCAAGGGAAGCGACGTCGAGTTTGGGCTGAGCATTTATGAACCGTTCGGAATAGCCCCGTTCGAACCGCTGACCTTCGGCGGAATATGCGTAGTCAGCAATGTTTCCGGCTGTGCAGGCTTCCTTATGGAAGTAACCGGCGGTGACGGCACCAGGAACGTAATTATCGCCGACTATACCGACCTCGGTAATAACTATTACCCCGATGTTGGCAGCCTGCTGCGCATTGACCGGCTGGTCAGAGAGCGTATCGAACACAATGTCAGCGAAAAGGTCGCTATGCAAATATGCTCCCGCCTGCCGAAAAATGAGGCCGAAATCGAGAATATGATTCAAACAGGCCACCGTGTCGCTCAAAATATGAGCTGGGAGGCGGTGGTAAAAAACCACCTTCTGAAAAGCCTTAAAAAAGCATTGAACAAACGTTCCTCTGAAACCGTATATTCAAAAACGTGAGTTGTAAAAACACCTGTGTCTTTCCTGCCGGCAAAACAAAGATAGACAATCAACCGCTAACTGCACTTGACCTCTCCGCAGGGATTATTTAAACTGGCTGACCGTGAGCACCCTCGTCAAAAAACCGGTCATCGGCATTTTAGGCGGTATCTGTTCCGGCAAAAGCACCGTTGCTGCCGAGTTTGCCAAATTAGGCTGCAAGGTCATTGACGCCGATGAAATTGCGAAAAAACTGATTGAAAAAAGAAATATAAAAGAGAAAATAGCAGCGTCTTTCGGCCAGGACATCCTGAATAAACAGGGCAAAATTGACCGCCGGAAACTGGCCGGCGTGGTATTCTCTGATGGCGATAAGCTCTCTTTGCTTAACAGCATAGTCCACCCCCCTGTTCTCGCACGCATAGAGCAGCTTATAAAGCGATATAGCTGCCAAAAACGCACCAAGGCTATTGTGCTGGATATGCCCCTTTTGGCAGAAGTAGGCTGGGCAAACCGCTGTAACAGGCTTATTTTCGTGGATTGTAAGCAGAAATTAAGGCTCAAAAGGGCCAAAAAAAAAGGCATCTTTAACAGGAATCAGTTGAAAAAAAGAGAAAATTTTCAAATTTCTCTGGACAGGAAAACAGAAATCTCCGATAATACGATTAATAACAATTTCGGTTTTCGGGCGTTAGCTAAGCAAGTCGCTGATATTTTCTCTTGCATAGTGGATAACGGGTAAATTAAACTTATTGTAAAACTACTTGTATTGACCTTACCCTTTTGATATAATTTGTTTTTCTACCGTTCAAAATTCAATTCCTACTGAATTCCTGCAGGAAATCGTCCTCTGGAATCACAGGGAATCCCAGAATCTTAAATATAAGGAGCATTTTATATGGCTAAAACGCCTGAAAAAAACGAAAGGCCTATGACAGGCAAACGCAAAACTACCAGAAGAAAACCGATGGATGAGCAGGAAATGACCGCCGCCGAGCAGGTTGAGCAAAACGAGCAAATCAACAGCCCGCCCCCGGCAGAAACCGCCGCAACCGTTGAAGAAGCGGAAGAAACCAAAACAATCAGCGCTGCCGAACAGGCCAAAGCCTTTGAAGAATCAACCCACGCCAAATACGAGCGTGTCAAAAAAGGCAACCTGTATCTGGCCGACCTTCAGAGACTGGGCGTAACAGAACTGCACGAGATTGCCAAGAAAGAAAACATCAAGGAATACAGCGCCCTCAAGAAACAGGAGCTGATTTTCAGAATCCTTAAGGAGCGTATCCGTCAGACCGGCCTGATGTATGGCGAAGGCGTGGTGGAAGTCCTGCCGGACGGCTATGGCTTCCTGCGAAACACCAGTTACAACTACCTCTCATCGCCGGACGATATATACGTCTCGCCGTCTCAAATCAGGCGTTTCGGCCTGCGGACGGGAAATATCGTATCAGGACAAATCAGGCCTCCCAAAGACTCGGAAAAATATTTTGCCCTGCTGCGTGTCGAGGCCATCAACTTTGAGAACCCCGACAACCTGATGGAAAAGGTGGTCTTCAGCGACCTGACGCCGCTGCACCCTGAGCAAAGACTGATACTCGAAACCACACAGGAAGAATTAAATATGCGAATCATCGATATGATAACACCCGTAGGTAAAGGCCAGAGGGGATTGATTGTCGCTCCGCCGAGAACAGGGAAGACCGTCCTGCTGCAGAAAATGGCGAACGCCATCAGCACCAATCATCCTGAAGTAAAGCTGATAGTACTGCTGATTGATGAGCGACCTGAGGAAGTTACAGAAATGGAACGCAAAACCGCCGACGACGTCGAGGTTATAAGTTCTACGTTTGACGAACCGGCGGCACGTCACTGCCAGGTCGCAGAAGTCGTCATCGAAAAAGCAAAAAGAATGGTCGAATACGGCAATGACGTCGTTATCCTGCTCGACTCGATAACCCGTCTGGCACGTGCATACAACACCGAGGTGCCGCATTCGGGCAAAATCCTCACAGGCGGCGTCGACTCAGGCGCTATGCAGATGCCGAAAAAATTCTTCGGCGCTGCAAGAAATGTCGAACACGGCGGCTCGCTGACCATTTTTGCAACCGCCCTGATTGATACCGGCTCGAAAATGGACGAGGTCATCTTCGAGGAATTCAAAGCCACCGGAAATATGGAGCTGCACTTAGACAGGCGGCTGGTGGACAAAAGGATTTGGCCGGCCATTGACATCAGCAGAAGCGGAACACGAAGAGAAGAGCTGCTGCTCGACCCGAAGGAGCTTGAACTGGTATATCGGCTTCGCAGAGTTCTCAGCGACCTCAATCCCGTTGAGGCCGTCGAGCTGCTCAAGAGCCGACTCGCCAAATGCCGGAGCAATGCAGAGTTCCTGATGACAATGAACCTCGACTAAATATTACTGCTAAAAACCATAAACCTGCCGGAAATACCTGCTGGGTGGGCGGTTGTTTTGCTTTACATCGCCGGGCGGTCTTATTAAGATAAATTCCCGATTTACAAAAACTTGTCGGAATTTTTCTATATAGAACCGGGCGATAAACTATGGGCGAACAGCTTTCAAAAGTTTACGAATCAAAGGCAACGGAGCAGTTAGCAGGCAAAATCTGGTCTTGCGGCGGCTATTTTCACCCTGCAACTGACGGCAACGCCGCAGGCCGAAAAAGCTATACTATCGTCATACCACCGCCAAATGTAACTGCGCCGCTGCATCTCGGCCACGCTCTTAACAACACATTGCAGGACATCCTTATTAGATGGCGCAGGATGCAGGGCTGCAATACGCTGTGGATGCCCGGCACAGACCACGCCGGCATCGCCACCCAGACGGTCGTTGAAAAGCGAATCCTCGCCGAAGAAGGCAGACGGCGAACGGATTTCTCCCGCGAAGAGTTCGTCGCAAGAGTGCAGGCATGGAAAGACGAATACGAGGCAATGATTATAAGCCAGCTCCAAACGATGGGCTGCTCCTGCGACTGGCAGCGAACACGTTTCACAATGGACGACGTATGCGCAAAGGCTGTTCGGGCAGCGTTCTTCAAATTATTCAAAGACGGCCTGATTTATCGCGGCAAGAGATTAGTTAACTGGGACCCCGCCACACAGACCGTGCTAGCAGACGATGAGGTCGAACACGAAACCGTAAAGGGACACTTCTGGTATATGCGATACCCCCTTGTCGAGCCGGCTCAAATACCACGTGGCACGGGCTTCCAGCCCGTGAATGACTATGTCAATAAACGAATTGGGGCGTACCTGCCACATTGGACCCAGACCGGTGCCATGTATGCTGTAACATTCTGTCTGGTTGATTCACTGCCTGCCGGTGTGTTAGAGCAATGGCATATGGAGCGAAACAGGATTATTCACCAGGCCGAAGCACAAGGTCGCGAATTAACCTCGCATGAACGACAAGAACTCACCATGCTTTATTGTGACCGCATTGAATCATACCTCAACGCAAGGCACGGACAATGTTACCTGCAGGAGACTAAGGTCGCTGAATTAGTTCAGAACGCCCTCAAACACTTCGATGGCAAACGATATGACCTTATCGCTTGGGCCGTTATGCCCAATCATGTCCACACCATTCTTAGACCTTACGAGGGGTTTGAACTGCCGGATATCTTGCATTCCTGGAAATCTTACACGGCAAACAAAGCCAATGAATTATTAGGGCGTACAGGAGCGTTCTGGCAAAGCGAATATTACGACCACTTGATTCGTGACGAGGAGGATTTCATCCATCAGGTAAACTATGTTCTTTCGAATCCAACAAAAGCAGGGCTGGACAATTGGCCTTGGGTAGGCTCAAAAACGAATGACCCGTGGCACGGGCTTCCAGCCCGTGAAAACACGGCCAAGATGGCCGTGCCACTCACAGTTGAATATGTTACCGTCGCCACCACGCGCCCCGAAACAATGCTCGGAGACACAGCCGTTGCAATGAACCCAGCCGACCCGCGGGCAAAATATCTGGTCGGCAAAAAAGTCCGCCTGCCCATCGTAGGCAGGCTCATACCAATCATCGCCGATGATATGGTCGTTCTGCCGAATCCGCAAAGCGAGGACGAAAAAGCAAGGTTTTCAACGGGCTTTTTGAAGGTTACACCCGCCCACGACCCTGTCGACTGGGAAATTGGGCAGCGGCACAAACTTGAGGTCATTAACGTCCTGGCGCCGGACGGCACAATCAGTGACAGGCACGGCTGGCAGGATGCAAACAACCCCGATTCGCAGGCCCTGATAGGAATGGACCGTTTTGAGGCACGCGAGGCAGTCGTTGAATGGTTCCGCCAGGAAAATCTGCTTGAGGATATTCGCGAATACACCCACGAGGTCGGCCATAGTTACCGCAGCCACGTGCCGATTGAGCCATATCTTTCAGACCAGTGGTATATTGCCGTAAAAAAACCAATCGAGCATCTGGCGGCAAAATTCGGCGACGGCCTTATCGAAGGAACTGATGTGCCGGTAAATTCACTGGCAGGCCTGGCATTGAAACCTCTGCTTGACGGACGGTTGCGATTTACACCCCAGCGATACAGCCAGACATATAAAAACTGGCTGGAGAACCTTCGTGACTGGCCCATCAGCAGACAACTCTGGTGGGGACACAGAATCCCGATATGGTACTGCCAGAAATGCGGCCAAACCAACAGCGGCATTGAAGACCCAACAAGCTGCGGAAAATGCGGTTGTAAAAATCTGGTACAGGATACGGACGTTCTTGACACCTGGTTTAGTTCGGCATTGTGGCCGTTCAGCACGTTAGGCTGGCCGGATGATACGCCCGAACTTAAAACGTTCTATCCCGGCGATGTGCTTTGCACCGCACGCGAAATTATTACCCTGTGGGTCTCGCGAATGGTGATGATGGGACAATACTGCATCGGGGACATCCCTTTCAGCGATGTATATATCCACGCTATGATTCAGGACGGCGAGGGACGTAAAATGTCCAAAAGTCTCGGCAACGGCATCGACCCGCTGGTCGCCATAAACAGCCACGGCGCAGATGCAATGCGTTTCACCCTCGCAGGTATGACCACCGACACGCAGGACATCAGGATACCGGTCGAGAAAATGAAACTGCCCGATGGCCGAACAGAAAACACCTCCCCCAAATTCGACGTCGGCAGGAACTTCTGCAACAAGCTCTGGAATGCCTCGCGATTTGCGATGATGAACCTCGAAGGGCTTGAGCCGGACAAATTCGACAAGAACAAATTGGCCATCACCGACAAGTGGATTCTGTCCCGCCTGGCGCAGACAATCGACGACGTAACAGATTCTCTGGAAAAATTCAGATTCAGCGAGCCGCTTACGCAACTTTACAAGTTTTTCTGGAACGACCTTTGCGACTGGTATCTCGAATGGGCCAAACCGCGTATGCAGGACCCGCAGCAAAAACCCATCGCACAGAATGTTCTGGCTTTCGTCCTTGACCAGACACTTCGGCTGCTGCACCCATTCATCCCGTTCATCACCGAAGGAATATTCCAGAAACTAAACGAGATTGCACCCAATAGAGGTCTGAAAGACCTTGCGGAAATCAAAAAATGCGATGTTTTGACGGTCGCTGAATGGCCAAAGAAAATTGATTCCCTGATAAGCACCGGCATCGAGAAACAAATCGAAACCATCCAGTCCGTTATCAAGGCCATCAGGGATATTAGAAGCAAATATAACAAGGCGCCGAGCGAAAAACTTATAGCTTCGGGAAGTTCGTCCGGGGACACTATGAGCATCTTGAATGAAAATGCAGGACTTGTCTGCCAGTTGGCCGGCCTGAAAAAATTCACAACAGCACAATCTGCCGAAAAACTAAAAAATGCCGCCGCTGCAATCGTCGATGACATCCAGGTTTACGTTCACGATGTAGTCGACCTCGGAGCCGAACAGGCCAGGCTTGAAAAACAAAGGCAGCAAATCGAAAACGCCCGAAAAACAATAGAGGCCAAATTAAACAACGAAAACTTCGTCAGCAGGGCAAAGCCGGAATTCGTCTCTCAGACAAAACAAAAATTAAACGAGCTTACAGAGCAACTGGAAACAATAACAAAACATCTCTCGCAATTGGGAGGCTGACCTGTGTAAAGGCGGTATTAAAATGGATATCGAAGTCGAATTGTCACGCATAATCATTAACGAAACGTCCGACCAGCAGATAATCGTCCTGAAAGAGCGTAACGGCAAACGAAGCTTCCCCATCGTCATAGGGATGATGGAGGCCTTTGCAATCGACCGCCGGCTCAAAGGCCTAAAGCCCCCGCGCCCAATGACCCACGACCTGCTCGACAACGTAATAAAAAGTCTCGACGCCAAAATAGAAAAAATAGTCATAAACGACCTGCGCAATCACACCTTTTATGCAAAAATATGCTTGATTGCGAACGGCCGAACCATCGAAGTCGATTCCCGCCCCTCCGATGCAATCGCTCTCGGTGTGGCGTCAAATACCCCTATTCACGTCGCTCAGCACGTTCTGGATGCCGCTTCTCAGTAAAAAAACCCGATATTATTATTAACGCAACCGCAACGCACAGCATACTGTCGGCTACGTTAAACGCCGGCCAATGCCTGCCGGGCCAGTACACAACATCGATAAAATCCCGCACCCGCCCGTCATTGAAAATCCTGTCGTAAAGATTGCCCCCTACTCCCGCGGCAAAAAGCCCCATAGCAATCTGAACCAGCTTTTGTTCGCTTCCGCTGAAAAGAAAAACCGCAAAAATAACCGCCAGTGCAATGAATGATACCGCTATCAGCAGTCCCCGCTGACCCGCAGCTATTCCAAAAGCGGCCCCGCTGTTTTCCGCCATCACCAGCTGCAAAAATCCGTCTATGACCGCAAATCCGCCCGCCCCCCGCTGCCGCAGCCAGTCAAACACGGCTTTTTTACTCCACAAATCCAGCAATATGCCCGCCGCCATTAAAGACCAGAACACAATCTGCGACCCAAAAGACGGACGGCTTCTCCCACAGCAGGAAATAAAAAAAGCCCGACCTGAACCAGGCCGGGCTTCATCTACCTCTTTCTTAAATTCACTCATAACGCAACATACGAAATACGATATGTGAAACTGTTACTTGTCCTGCTTCGAATACTTCTTTGTCAGCTCCAGCAGCCTTTCACGGCGAGGCTGGTCTGGCTTTATATCCAGCGACATCCGCCATTGCTGCACCGCCTTTTCCTTCAACGTCTCATCATTATCATCCAGTGCCTTCAGCATATAAGCAACGCCAAGCCCCCTGTAAGCCTCCCAGTCCTTATCATTTATCTCGATTGCCTTGCTGTAGTTTTCCATCGCCTTGTCAAGATATTCAGCCAACGATGCTTTTATCTCGGGCGCATTGCTGTCCGCCTCAGCGAGGCGTTTATAAGCCTCATCAGCCCGCTCGCGAAGCCTCAAATAGCAATATCCAAGATACTGATACGCAGCGTTATTATTGGGCTGGGTTTGTATCGCCGATGCCAGAAGCTCCTTTGCAGACTCGTTATTATTGCTTCGCAGGTATGCAACCGCCAGAGACACCATAATCTCAGCATTATTGCTGTCTGTCTCCAGCACCCGCTTATAGCACGCAATGGCCTGGTCATAATTCTTCCGCATGCCATAAATATCGCCGAGTAACTTCTGCATCCCGCCGGCATTAGGGTCGATTTTCCTTGCCCGCTCGCCATACACCAATGCGCTGTTAAAATCCTTAATCTCATAATAGCATTTGGCCGCATTGATATGCGAATCCAGGTTGTCGGGCTTAATCTCACAGGCCTTGGCGTATGCCTTCGCCGCCGGCGCAAATTTCTTCGTAACCTGATAATCGTGCCCGAGACTAAAATAATCCTTGAAAGACCAGGGGTTCAGCTCCGTTGCCTTCTCGTAAGATACGGCGCTTTTTTCATAGTCTTCGGACTTTTGATAAATATCACCAAGCAGTGAATATGCCTGCGAAAAACGGTCGTTCATCTCTACCGCAGCGTTGAGTTTCTCCACCGCCTTGTCCCGCTCATTAAGCTCATCGAGCATCACAGCATCAACGTAAAGGTCGATTGCCCCCTGCTTTTGGGCGCAGCCGGCGGAAAACAAAAGAATGAATACCAAAACCCCCAGGCAGACACACATGCTTTTAGACATACACTTTCCTCTTACGGTAATAACCCTGCGACCATTCTTCCTGGCAATCGGTCGGATTTTTTATGCGTAACCCAATTATACTACTATAAACAACTCTGTCAAAAACTTTTAATTTGTCATTCTGAGCGCAGCGAAGAATCTCGTATTTCTGATGGCCAGACCCTTCGCTTCGCTCAGGGTGACGGTTTTGAGATAGTTTCTTAGGATATTATACGAATAAAGGTTCCACCTGCCACCCTTTTACTACGCAAAAAAACGCCCTATAATATCTTTCAGCTAAAACGTAATCATACCCCTGCCGATAATACGTGTGTCTTGTGTATGGAGTCTGGTGTCTGTTTTATACAGTGTTAATCCGTGTCTAAAAAATTTTTGACAGGATAACAGGATTATCTTGTTAATCCTGTCTAATTTATAATAACAGTGTAAATCCGTGTCAAAAAGAACCAATGCTATGAAAAAAGCGTTCACGCTTGTTGAGTTGCTGATAGTCGTTGCCATTTTGGGCATTCTCACAGCTATTATTGTGCCTGAATACCAGAACCACGTCCAGTTGGCCAAAGAAGCTGTTGCAAAAGACAACCTGCGGATTCTGCGAAACGCCATCGAACTCTACGCCGCCCAGCACAACGACATACCGCCGGGGTATCAAAACAACAATCCCAATAATATCTCCGGCGGCACAATTGCTGAAGCGCAGCTTACCAAACCAACCAACATCTCAGGGCAATACGACCAGGCCGGCTCAGCATACAAGTTCGGTCCTTATCTGAAGGCTTTACCACAAAACCCCTTCAATCAGGACAACCGTATGCTGGTTATCACGAATGTCCCTACAACACAGGTCGGCAGCTTAGGCTGGCTTTATAATCCCGAAACAAATAAGGTCTATTTAAATTGGAACGGAATGGACAAAGACGGCACCAGATATCTCGACTATTAGGCGCAACAAATCTAACGGCAGGGACAACAGGCGAAAAAAGGCATCCCGAAAAACCCGGGCCGACCCAGCCACAGTGGATGCCTGGACTCTCCCAAATGGATATGTCCGATGAATAGTTGTCACCGCCGGACAAGTACGACAGGATTATCCTGCTGAGGGACAAAGTCCAAAAAACACCAATTGCCGGAATTGTTGATTATTTGTTAACGGACTTCGCTTGTTGTTTGGCCAGCACCGATGCCAGGCCGGTCTGAGCCGGCTCGAAATCCGGGTTCATCGCCAGCGCTTTTCTGAAATTCGTCTCCGCGAGGCCGAGGTCGCCTTTTTGTTCGTATGCCCAGCCGAGGCGGCTGGACAATCTATAACTGTACGGCCAGTCCTTTGCCTTCTGCAATGCCTCGATAAGGCAATTGATGGCCTCGTCTAATCTTTTCTGCACCAAAAGCGTCGTGCAAATATTATCCCACACCGGCATAAAGTTCGGCGCGATACTTGTCGCCTGCTCAAAATAGCGCATTCCCTCCTCATATTTGCCCTGTTTGCAAAGATACAAGCCATAGCCGTCAAGCATAAAGTAGTTATTTTTAGTAACAGCCAGAGCGTGCTTATATAGCTTTCCGCTGTCTTGCCAGAAACCCGCCTGAATCCGCGTCAACAAGACCATAGCAATCAACGCCGCGGCGATGGCGCCTGCTGCAACCGGTTTTGGATGAGATAATTTTGCAAGAATCTCCGATGCGGCCCATGCTATGATGATAAAGACGCCTATCGACGGCAGATATGTGTATCGGTCGGCCATTATTTGCTCTCCCACCTGCACCAGACCAATCACGGGAACCAACGTCCCAAGATACCACAATAGCCCGACTACCAGCCACGGTCGTCCCTGTCTCCACCTGACCAGCAATATCGCTGCTCCGATAACCGTAAGTGCCGCCGCATCTATCGTCATCTTTTCC
>Ga0315276_10000783_pt1 | contig 27849 bp, 23 predicted proteins | sample YL17G05_0_MG_FD_204542 | JGI IMG/M metagenome (GOLD analysis project Ga0315276, IMG submission 204542) | Sediment microbial communities from Yellowstone Lake, YNP, Wyoming, USA - YL17G05_0 | ecosystem: Environmental > Aquatic > Freshwater > Lake > Sediment | place: USA: Wyoming | collected... | reverse complement strand
CATGACGAATGACAGCATCAATCCACCGACGCTTGCGGCCATCAGGACGGTGTGAGCCTCCGGGACAACTCCAAGGAGCGCGCGCAGGAGCGTGAAGGCGACAATGCCGACGGTCCACTTCCCGTACAGATTTGACGTGAGTACGACGCCCCTGGTCGCCTTGATGGTGATCCCCCCGAGAAAGATGACCGCATCCCGCAGGATCAGCGCCGCCACAAACCAGAGGGGGATGTCGCCCAGGTGGAGCATGACGAGGGCAACGCCGGCGATGCCGATCTTGTCGGCGAGCGGGTCGAGGATCTTACCGAGTTCGGACTCCTGCCGGAGTTTTCTCGCCAGAACCCCGTCGAACTTGTCCGTCAGGATGGCCAACGCGATAATGACCCCACCCCACGCTCGCTGGGGGACATCGGGGAAGAGCATGACGAGAGAGAAAGGGACGACGAGAACGGCACGGGAGATGCTCAGAACGTTCGACACGGTGAAGAGCTCACGCTTCATTCTCTTCCTTCGACTGATTGGTGTCGATCGGAACGGGATAGGAGCCGCTGAAGCAGGCGGTGCAGTAGTTCTCCCCGTGTTCGTGCGGTGCCGACGCGAGCAGGTCGTCGATCGTGAGGTAACCGATGCTATCGACCCCCAGTTCCTCTCCGATCTTCGTGACGTCACCTCCGCACCGGTTCGCGATGAGTTCCCTGGGGGTGGGGAAGTCCATGCCGTACTGACAGGGATACATGATCGGCGGGGCGGTGATGCGGAAGTGCACCTCCTTCGGGCCGGCCTGCTTCACGAGCTGAACGAGCTGTTTCGACGTCGTCCCCCGGACGATCGAATCGTCCACGATGACGACCACCCTGTCCTTCAGCACGCCCTTGACCGTGTTGAACTTGGTCTTCACCTTGTTCTCGCGTACATCCTGTTCCGGCTGAATGAAAGTCCGGCCGACATAATGGCTCCTGATGAGGCCGATCTCGAGCTTCGCATTGCCCCCCAGTTTATTGGTCGCCTGGACGTATCCCATCGTCGCCGTGTTGCTGGAATCGGGGACATTGATGACGATGAGCTTTTCGTGGGGGGACTTCGGATGCACCGGCTGCGAGATCGCGAGATTTTTTCCCAGCTTGCGCCGGACCTTGTCGACGCTGTGGCCGAAGATCCTGCTGTCGGGGCGGGAGAAATAGATGTACTCGAAAATGCAGTGATGGGGGGCGGCGGGCCTCTCGTCGATGCGCAGCGATGTCACCTCGCCGGACTCCACGCTCGTCCGGTCGATGACCACGATTTCCCCCGGCTGGACGTCACGGAGATACTCGGCGTCGATGATATCGAAGCCGACCGTCTCGGAGGCCACGACGAAGGCATTCCCTTTCCGGCCGATGGCCAGGGGCCGGAAGCCGGCATGGTCCCGCGCGGCGATGAGAGCCGTATCGGTGAGAATGACAATCGAAAACGCCCCCTGGACCTGCGCGAGGGCGTCACGGATCTGGTCGATCTGCCGTTCCTGCTTGCTTCGTGCAATCAGATGGAGGATGATCTCGGTGTCCGACGTGGTCTGGAAGATCGTCCCGTCGTCCTGAAGCCGCTTCCGGATCTGACGGAAGTTGGTCAGGTTGCCGTTATGGCCGATGGCGATGTTCCCTCCCTTGTACAGCACGGTGAATGGCTGGACGTTCGCCTTATTGCTGGAGGATCCGGCGGTGGAGTAGCGGTTATGGCCGATGGCCATGGACCCGGTGAGCACATCGGTGAGGAGGCGGTCCTCGCGGTACACGTCGTTCACCAGGCCGAAGTCCTTGTGCACATGGAATCGGTGTCTGCCGGTACCCGGCTGAACGTCCGCGGTGACAATTCCCGACCCTTCCTGTCCCCGGTGTTGCTGTGCGAGGAGTCCGTAGTAGGTCAGTTGTGCGGCGTCGGGATGTCCGAAGACGCCGAACACAGCGCAGTGGCAGCGCGGCTTGTCGAGTTCCGTTGTGTCCATTCCCCCCTGCTTATTCAATCTTGAAATATACGAATCCCTCTCCCAAAAACCAACCGGACTCCTCACCCCGCGATCGTATCGTGCAGAAAATGATCGTCGTCCCTCGAGCGATAGTCGGTGGTCACATGCAGTCCGCGGCTCTCTTTCCGTTTCATCGCGCACCGAATGATCAGCGAAGCGCAGAGCGCCAGGTTGCGGAGTTCGATCAGCCCCTCGGTGACCGTCGTCTTCTTGTAGAACGCCTCCACCTCGCTGGCGATCAGCTCCATGCGGCGGAGTGCCCGCTCCAGACGGAGGTCAGAGCGGACGATGCCGACATAGTCCCACATGATCTGCTGTATTTCACGCCTGTTATGGGCGACAAGGATCCATTCCTCGCTGTTCAACGTGCCGCTCTCATCCCATTCGCGCACAGGCGGAAGCGGGGAGGTCATCGACGCGAGGAACGCCGACGACGTTCTTGCCGCCCGGTCGGAGAAGACGAGAGCCTCCAGAAGCGAATTGCTCGCAAGGCGATTTGCCCCGTGCACCCCCGTCATGCTGGCTTCCCCGGAGGCGTAAAGCCCCTGGATCGAGGTCCGTCCCTGGACGTCGGTCACCACCCCGCCGCAGGAGTAATGCGCGGCCGGCACGACCGGAACCGGTTCGCGCGTGATATCAAGTTTGAATTTCGTCAGGCAGGTCTCGGCGATGTACGGGAAGTGCTCCCTGAGCTGATCGGCAGGCAAATGACGCAGGTCGAGCAGCACATACTCCTCACCCCGCCTTTTGAGTTCGGTGTCGATGGCGTAGGCCACGATATCCCGGGGGGCGAGTGACTTCCTCCCATCGTATGCCTGCATGAATTCGTCGCCGTTCTGCGCTTTCAGCACGCCGCCGAATCCCCGGACCGCTTCGGAAATCAGGAAGGAGGGGCTTCCCGAATTGAAGAGCGTCGTCGGGTGGAACTGGATGAATTCCATGTTTGCCACTTTCGCCCCGGCACGGTAGGCCATTGCGACGCCGTCGCCGGTGGCGATCACCGGGTTCGTCGTGTGGAGATAGACCTGGCCCAGACCGCCGGTGGAGATCATGACGACCTTTGCGGTGAACGTATCGACCCGCCTTTCGACGCTGTTGAGGGCGTACACACCCCAGCAATGGATATTCGCCGGATCAACCACCCGTTCTTCTGTCGTGTGATGCTCCGTGAGGAGCTCCACGGCAACATGGTTCTCAAAGACCGTGATCGCCGGATTCTCGGACACCGCCAGGAGCAGGGCGCGTTCGATCTCCCTCCCGGTGAGATCCCTGGCATGCACGATGCGGCTGGCCGAATGTCCCCCCTCCCTGCCGAGATCGAGCACGCCGTTCTTTCGCGTGAACTGGACACCGACCTCGATGAGCTCACGCAGGCGTTCCGGTCCTTCGCGGACAAGCACCTCCACCGCTTCGCGGTGGGATAACCCCATGCCGGTCGCCAGCGTATCCTTGACGTGCAGCTCGAAGGAGTCGACCGCGGACATGACGGCGGCTACCCCCCCCTGGGCGTAATTGGTGTTCGACTCGGCCCGCTCTTTCTTCGTGATGACGGCAACGCTCCCCTGGCGGGCGACCTTCAGCGCGTACGACAGACCGGCGATGCCGGTGCCAATCACCACGAAATCATAACGATGTGTCATGGGGGGGGCTCTGGCGTTGACAGACTAAAGAAAAGGGGCGGTTCCCCCTTGCGGGTACCGCCCCCTCACTACTCAACCTCTCCGCTTATTCGAAGCAATAGCTCGCGGTGAGGTATCCGAACGTGTTGATGTTGTCCTGCGCGCCGATAAGTCCGAGGCCGCGACGGAGCGCTTCCTCACTGACCGTGCCGTCGAGCGCGAAGTTCCCGAACTTGAGCCCGAGGCCCAGCGTGATAAGGCTGTTGTCTGGACCTCCGAAGCCGCCGCCGTACGGCGCGTTGCTGTTTCCAAACCAGAGAGACGTCTCACTCTCCGAAGACGAATTTACCGCAGGGTTAGACGCCTCGTTCTTGGTGGTATTGGACTGGAAGGCACGGTAGTATCCCATGCGCCCTGTCAGCCAATCCGTCAACGTCCACTCGATGCCCAGGTTGATCACCGGGAGCCCGGTCATCGAGGTGGTCGTCTTCGAGGAGTTCGTTGCCGGAGCAGCGGCGGTCCGTTCCTGTTTGTAATTCGCCGTCTTGTAACTCACACCTCCCGCAAAGTAGAAGTTGTTGATCTTGTATTCCATCCCGGCGCCAACGCAAAGCATCATGGCGCTGAGCTTGAATGAAGGGAGGGTCGCTGTCGACGTCGGGGTCGGCGGCGTGTCCTGCTTCGGTTCTGCCGAGATCGTCACGAACGTCGCGTACGGGACGAAGTTGACTTTGTTCGACATCTTCAGCTTGAACCGTCCGTCGATCTGGATTTCAGTCGCCGAAATCGAGTATTCCCCTAGTGGGGTTGCCGCGGGGGCGGGGCTTTGCGACAGTTTGTCGGTCGCCTTGTCCAGCCGGATCGCCGCATCAAGATCGAAGGAGGTCCCTCCGCCGAGGTCCCAGACGATACCGGCGCGGAAGCCCATGACGCGGGCGGAGAGCTCGTTATCAGCCGACGCCGCAGGAGGAGTCGACGAACCCTTGAAGGTGTTCGACGACCATCCATACATGAATGCGAAACCGAGGTCCATCGACCCCATGTCGTAGCTGGCGACTACTTCGAAGACGTCGATCGGAGGAGGTATGCCCTGCGACGCCCGTCCGCTGACTCCGTTCACATAACCCTGCAGCTGAGAGGCCAGGAAGTTCGTGAAGGAGGGGTCAAAGCTCAGGTTCGCGCCGAATGCGAGTTCCTTGCCATAGGCAAAGTTGACGCCGGCAAACTGGCTCCCGTACCCGTTATCGCCCGTGGTCATCCCGTTGAGAGTCCCTCCCCCGATGTTCATCCAGGCGTAGTCGCGGTACATTCCCTGGTAGGCGGGGTTCAGCAGCATGATCGTCGGGTCGTCGTGAACGAACGGATTCAGTATCAGGTTCGGTCCCGTCCCCGAGGGGTTCAGCGGTCCGCCGCCAAGAGCGATTTCACGCGCGATGCCTCCGGGGTGAGCTCCCGCGAACGCGCTCCCCGTCGCAAGGACGAGAACAAGGGTCAACATGGTAATGGCTTTTACCATTGCGTATGCCTCCTTCTGTTGTGGTGGTGAATTTGGCGGTACATGGCCTGGACCATGAGCCACCTTTGTGATGTGATGGCGCAAATATAGAAAAAAGGGGGGATGAACGCAAGCGAACCTTCCCTTCAAGGCCTTCAAGGCCTTCAAGGCCTCGGGGAGCTCCGGACGAAGAGCGCGAGGATTCTGTCTATAAACGCAACTTTGGCAAGGATCCCCTCCGTGGGCCCGTCGTTGTCGATGATAAAATCCCCCCTCTTTGCCTTCTCCTCCGGAGACATCTGGGCCTGCATCCGGGCGATCACTTCTTCACGGGTCACCCCGTCGCGCATCATCACACGGGCGATCCGGGTCTCCTCCGCTGCCCGGACGACGACCGTCGCGGCCAGGAACGCGTCCATTCCCGATTCAAAGACGAGCGCGGCCTCCACGATGACATACGGCAGACGGGCAGCGGGGGGGAGCGCCTGGACCGCGGTGGCGAGCTCGCTGAAGACTCGGGGGTGCACGATGGCATCGAGCGCCCGGCGTTTCGACGGAGCCGAGAAGACGACCTCCGCGAGCTCTCTGCGCCTGAGGGATCCGTCGGGTCCATAGATTCCGGCGCCGAAAGTCTTCCTGATAGCCTCGCCTACCGCGGGATCCTTTTCCGTCAGCTCGCGTGCCAGCTGATCCGCCGAGAGGACGGTCCGGCCGAGGGCCCCGAACCTCCGGCAGACCTCCGACTTCCCGCTCCCGATCCCCCCGGTGACGCCCACGAGGGGAACCGTCTCACTTGGCATAGGACACCGACCGGTATTCCCGGATCACGGTCACCTTGATCTGTCCGGGGTATTCCATCTCGGCCTGTATTTTGGCGGAAATGTCATGAGCGAGCTGATCGGCCATTGCATCGTCCACCTTGTCCTGCTCCACGACGACGCGGACTTCCCGCCCGGCCTGAATCGCGTAGGTTTTCGCGACCCCCGCGAACGACTGGGCGTAGGCCTCCAGTTTTTCGAGGCGTTTGACATACCCTTCGACCGATTCGCGCCGCGCCCCGGGACGGGCACCGCTGATTGCGTCGGCCGCCTGAACGAGAGGGGCGATCGGCGATTCCATCGGGATGTCGTCGTGGTGGGAACCGATCGCGTTCGCGACGAGAGGATGTTCGCCGTACTTCCTGGCGACATCATAACCGAGGAGTGCGTGCGGCCCCTCGATGGTTTTGTCGACACACTTGCCGATGTCGTGGAAGAGTCCCGCCCTTTTCGCAAGGCTCGCGTCGAGATGGAGCTCGCTCGCCATCATGCCGGTCAGGAAGGCCACCTCCACGCTGTGCTGCAGCATGTTCTGTCCGTAACTCGAGCGGTACTTCATGCGGCCCAGGAGACGGAGAATCTCTTTGTGGGCCCCGTGGAGCCCCACTTCAAGGAGCGTATTCTCCCCCGTCTTCAGGACCTCCTCTTCGAGATCACTCCTGACTTTCTCGACAACTTCTTCGATGCGAGCGGGATGGATGCGCCCATCCGCGATCAGGCGCTCGAGCGAAATACGGGCCACCTCGCGGCGGAACGGATCGAAGGCGGAGAGGATGACTGCCTCGGGGGTATCGTCGACGATCACATCCACACCCGTCGCCGCCTCAAAGGCGCGGATGTTCCGCCCTTCGCGGCCGATGATCCGTCCCTTCATTTCGTCGGACTGGATATTGATGACGCTGACGGTGGTCTCGACCGAATGGTCGGCCGCGGTCCGCTGGATCGCCTGCACGATGAGTTTTTGCGCTTCGCGCTTTGCTTCGTCGCGGGCCTTGTCGCGTATGTCCTTCAGCATGTGCGCCGCTTCCGCGCGCGCCTCGTTGGCGAGGTTTTCGATCAGGATCCGCTTGGCCTCGTCGCGTGAGAGGCCGGAGGAGCGTTCCAGCCTGACGTTTTCCTCCTGGATCATGCGCTCGAGTTCGGCCTGTTTTGCCTCCAGGGTGCGAACGCGGTCGTCGAGACTCCGTTTGAGTATCGCCTGCTCGCGTTCCTTCTTGCCGAGGAGCTCCACTTTGCGGTCGATGTTTTCCTCCCGCACATCGATTGCCTTCTCCTGCGCCTCCAGCTTGGAACGCTTGCCCTGGACGTCGTTATCGAAATCCTTTTTCTTCTGGTACCATTCGTCCTTGACCTCCAGCAGTTTCTCTCGCTTCAGAGTCTCCGCCTCCTTTTCGGCGTCGGCGAGCACTTTCTTCGCCTGCTCGTTCGCCGAGGCAGCCTTGCTCTGACCTGCTTTCGCGTTGAGGTACCAGCCGACAAAAAACGTCACGCCGCAACACAGCAGAACGATAGGGATGACGACCTCAAATTGCATACAGCCTCCGCTTTCTCAATGGTCGCGGACAAAAAAAATCCGCACACGACAACCGTCTCAAAGAAAAGGCACTTATGAAAGAACCCTTCCAACACGGTGGGTGCTCGCCTGGACGTCTTTTACTTCCACCCTCTCGCTCGTCCGCTTAGAGCGGAGTCATCGCAAGAATCCCGCCGAAACGGGATGAGGCATGTAATCGACGCCCACGAGTCGGGCTCCCATTATAAAAATGTTGGTTCTTTATAATGTGTGTGAGACGGCTGACGGTGCGGATATTCCCGTACGCGTCAAAACCTTACAGGATGCAAAGAACGGCGAAGCGACAACGGGGGACTCACACCTCTCGCAACGAATTGTCGAGATAGTTGGTGATCTTGCCCAGTTCCCCCTCAACCAGAGCGGAGACGGCACGGGCCTTCTCGCGCTCCTTGAAGAGATCTTCAGTTATATTCAACGCAGAGAGCACCGCGACGGTCAAAGTCGGCTGCTCGGGGAGCTTCGCGTGGATCGTATTGATCATTTCGTCCACATACGTCGCCACCCGGCGGGTGAATTCCTCGCTCTCCCCGCGCAACGGGTATTCCGACCCGAATATCTTGACCTTGATGCTCTTCTTGTCCGTGGTCATTCCTGACGTGCCGTTACCTGATCCTGGTTCAGCCTGCCACCTCAACGCCCCTTACAGATAGGCGTCCAGTTTCGCAATGAGCTCCTTGACCCTTGTGGCGAGCACATCACGGTCCCGACCTGCGAGCTTCACTCCGTCGCCGGGACTTTGCTCGGCGACCTGACGTTTCAACTGTGCCGCTTCACGCCGGAGCTGATCGAGTTCCCGCTCCATCCGCTCCACCGTCTCCTGAAGTCCCCGCTTCTCCTCCCGCAGCCGCGTCAGCGATTCCGCCGCCCGCCGGGCGCTCTCCCAGAGCAGCTTGAAGCCGGCTTCAAGAGACTTCAGCTCTCCCGCGGGGAGAGAATTCACGTCAACGGCCTGTGGTTCCACGCTGTTGCTCACATGTGTTCCTGTTCCGTCATCGCATGCTCCGCAACGTGGCGCCTTCTTCCCTTTCCACCGCCGCCACCACGACCCTGACCGCGGCGTCGATCTCCGAATCGGTCAATGTCTTTTCCGTCGACATCAACCCGAGCGTGAACGCAACGCTCTTCTTTCCTGCGGGGAGAGGATCCCCTTCATAGACGTCAAACAGCTCCACCGACTGAAGAAGTCCGGTGGAAGAGGTTCGGATCGTCCTTTCGATCCTCTCGCCGGGGACACCGGCATCCACGATAAAGGCTACATCGCGACGCACTTTGGGATAGCGCGGCAGGGGAACATAGGCACGAGCCGCATCACTCTTGAGGGAAGCCACGCTCAACTCGGCGACGAAGACCTGATCTTCCACGCCGAATTGCTCCATGACCTCCTTGCTAACCTGGCCAAGATAACCCGCGTAAACTCCTTGAATTTCAATGCCTAGCGTGTTATCAGTTAAACCATTAGTGCTAGAATAAGAAATAAACCGACTTTTGTCAAGCGCAAACTTGGTCAGAACGTCCTGGATCTCCCCTTTTATGTCGAAGATGTCGCACGCGCGGCCCGAGCCGCTCCAGGAAAGAGGCCCGGCCAGCCCCGTCATGACGACAGAGACCCTTTCTTCCTCAACGAAGTCCTCAACCAGCCGGGGACCGGCGGAACTGTCGATGCGAAAGACATGCCCGATCTCGAACAATCTCAGGGTGGGGTTTCCCAGGTTCAGGTTCCGGGCCACCGCCTCCAGGAGCCCCGGTACCAGACTCGTGCGCAGCGTGTCCATATCCTGGGTCTGAGGATTGAGGATCCTCACCGGAACCGCACCGCCAAGGGCCGCTTTGCTCTCCTGCTGCATGGAATTCGTGATGGCTTCATTGAAACCCCTGCCGATGAGAAACTCCCGCACGGCATCGCGGGCCCTGGATCGGGGGAACGGGTGTGTGAAGTTCACGGTGGCGGTCGATCGCTCCTCGATCCTGTCGTATCCGTAGACGCGAGCGACCTCTTCAATCAGATCGATCTCCCTCTGGAGATCGACGCGGAACGTGGGGACGATGAATTTGAGGGTGTCGCCGGAGGAAGGAATCTGTCTGATGCAGAGCAGGGCGAGCGATCGGACGACATCCCCCTTTTTGACGCTGGTCCCCAGCACCTGGTTGACGCGGCTCACCCGGAGAGGGACGACGCGCTCCCGGATCTTCTTCGGATAAACGTCGATGACCCCCTTCAGCAGGTTCCCCCCCGCGAGTTCAAGCACGAGTCCCGCCGCGCGGTCCAGCGCGTAGCTGACCCCGTTCGGATCGGCCCCCCGCTCAAACCGCTGTGAGGCGTCCGAGCTGATGCCGAGGGCGCGCGCGGTCCGCCGTATGCTGGAGGGATTCCAGCATGCTGCTTCGAGCACTACATCCACGGTCGTGTCGCCGATCTCCGAATTCTCCCCCCCCATGATCCCCGCGATGGAAACCTCCCTTTCGCCGTCGCACACCATCACCGCCCCTCCGGGAAGGAGATGTTCCTTGCCGTCCAGGGTGGTGAACGGGGTGCCGGCCTTCGCGTCACGGACGATGATCCGTCCCCCCTTCAAAAGCGCATAGTCGAAGGCGTGCATCGGATGACCGCATTCGTACATTACGTAGTTCGTGATGTCGACGACATTGTTGCGCGGCCGGAGACCCGCGTTGCGCAGCGCATTCTGGAGCCACCGGGGTGAGGGACCGATCCTGACGCCGCGGATCATCCGTGCGGCAAAGCGGAGGCAGTCCACCCGGTTTTCCACCCTGACGGAGAGAGACCGTGTGATGGGCTCCTTTCCTTCCTTCAGCACAACCGGCGGAAGCTTCGCGGACGTCCCCGTGAGAACAGCCACTTCACGCGCCACGCCGATGTGGCTAAGCCAATCGGGGCGGTTGGGCGTGATCTCCAGGTCGAACCCGACGTCGTCAAGGTCGAGATGCGCCGAGAGCGACTGGCCGACTTTCGCTTCCGGGCCGAGGACCATAATGCCGGCGGCGTCCCGCCCGAGGTCGAGCTCATACTCGGAACAGATCATCCCGTAGGATTCGACTCCTCGGATCTTCACACGGGCGAGGACGAACGGGGCCCCGCCGGGGTCGTGCTGAGCGCGCGGGATCGTGGCGCCGAGGAGACCGACCGCCACGTTTTGCCCGGGGGCGACGTTGGAGGCTCCGCAGACGATTTGCAGGTTCTCCTTCCCCGTGCTGACGGTGCACACGGAGAGCTTGTCGGCGTTCGGATGCTTTACCTTCGCGAGGACCTTCCCGACCACAAAGCCGTTGTACCGCGCGTCGAGTCGCTCGACCCTTTCAAATTCCAGTCCGAGCATGGTCAGTCGCTCGGCCAGCTCCTGGGGCGGGATGGAATAGCGGATGTAGTTCTTCAGCCAGCGTTCGAGGATTCTCATAGTCAGAACTGATGAAGGAAGCGGACATCGTTATCGAAAAAGAGTCGTATGTCGTCGATGCCGTACCGCAGCATCGCGATCCTGTCGATGCCCATGCCGAAGGCGTATCCGGTGTACACCTCGGGATCATACCCCACGGCACGGAAGACGTTCGGATCCACCATGCCGCATCCGAGGATTTCCAGCCAACCGCTTTGTTTGCAGAGGCGGCATCCCTTCCCGCCGCAAATGAAGCAGCTGATATAAATATCGGCACTCGGTTCCGTGAACGGAAAGAACGTCGGACGGAATCTGTACTTCAGGTTGTTCCCGTAGAATTGCTTGATGAATGTGATGAGGGTCCCCTTCAGGTCGCTGAAGGTCACTCCCCTGTCGACGCACAACCCTTCCACCTGGTGGAACATGCAATAACTGCGGGCGCTGATGGCCTCGTTCCGGTAGACCCTTCCCGGCATGATGACGCGCAGGGGGGGACGGTGTTCCTCCATGACGCGGATCTGGACGGGGGAGGTATGGGTCCGCAGAAGCGACTTCTTCCCCAGGAAGAAGGTGTCCTGCATGTCCCGGGCCGGATGGTCGGGGGGAAAGTTCAGCGCCTCGAAGTTGTGGTAGTCGTCCTCGATTTCCGGCCCGTCGGCGATCCCGAACCCCATCGAAACGAATATGGAGGTGATCTCCTCGAGGGTTTTCGTCAGCGGGTGCTTCGATCCCTCAAAGTGGCGGCGTCCCGGGAGCGAGAGGTCGGGTGCGGAGGCTGTTCCCGGCAGAGGCGAGGCCAGTTCGGCGGCTTTCGTGTCGTGCAGGAGCTGGACGGAGGCCCGCAGTTCGTTGAGCAGCTTGCCGAGAGCGGGCTTCTCATCGCCGGGAACAGACTTCAGCCTCTCGAAGAGATCGGCGATGGAGCCCTTACGGGCGAGGAACCGGACGCGGAACTCCTCGAGTCCCCTCGCGTCGGTGACGCCGCCGATGCCGGTCTGGGCCTGCTCGCGGAGGGCGTTGATGTCGGAGTGCATGGGAGGATACCCCTCAAAAAAAAAGGCTTCCCATCCGCAGCCAGGCGCCGGAGGCGCATGGGAAGTCCTGGGGATGGGAAGGGTGAACGATTACGCGAGAGCGAACTTCACAACCTCCGCGAATGCCTGGGGGTTGCTGACCGCGATTTCCGCGAGGATCTTGCGGTTGATGTCGACCTCTTTGGTGCTCAGACCGGCGATGAGCCGTGAATACGTCGTACCGTTCTCCCTGGCCGCGGCATTGATCCGCGCGATCCAGAGTTGACGGAAGGTCCGTTTCTTCGCCTTGCGGTCACGGTAGGCATACTGCAGCCCTTTGTCGATGTGATGTTTGGCGACCGTCAGGACCTTGCTTCTCGCACCCCAGTAGCCTTTCGCCTGCACGAGAATGCGCTTGCGACGGCGGTGGGAGGCAACTTTGTTCTGCGAACGAGGCATAGTTGCGCTTGTCCCTGATGATGTGAATGATGAACCGCGGGGGATCAATCCCTGCGGGATGAAACAACACTCTTACACGTTCAGCATCCTCTTGACCGCGGGGGTATCCACGACGGACACAAGGTGCCCTTTGCGGAGTTTGCGTTTCCTCTTGGTCGATTTTGATGTGAGGATATGGCTCCGGTAGGCGGCGGCCCGTTTCACTTTACCCGAGGCGGTCAGCCTGAACCTCTTTTTGGCGCTGCTTTTGGTCTTCATCTTCGGCATGGAGCTATTCCTTTGTTGGTTCGTTTTCCGGCTTCGTCTCGGCCTTCACCAGTTTCTTGCGCTCGGGTGAGAGGATCATGATCATGCTCCTCCCTTCCATGTGAGCGGCCTGGTCGATCTTCGACACGTCGACGAGCTCCTGCACGAGCCGGTTCAGCAGGATCTCCCCCTTTTCCTTGTACGTGATCTCGCGGCCCTTGAAGACCACGGTCGCCTTCACCTTGTGTCCGTCGCCGAGGAACCGCTTGGCGTGCCTGACCTTGAATTCAAAATCATGCACGTCGGTGTTCGGGTGAAAGCGGAGTTCTTTCAGCAGGGAGACGTGCTGGTGTTTCTTCTGAATCTTGTCCTTCTTCGCCAGCTCGTATTTGAACTTGCCGAAGTTGATGATTTTGCAGACGGGCGGTGCGGCCGTCGGCACGATCTCAACGAGGTCTGCATCCCGTTCCTTGGCGAGGGCGATGGCAGCCGCCGGGGTCATCACCCCGAGCTGCCCGCCGTGCTGGTCGATGACACGCACTTCGGGGACGCGAATCTCTTCGTTGATGCGGGCTCGTTTTTCTTTGCTAATGGATCTGCCTCCTACGTATTGGATGCTTTCTCCTCGATCTCTTTCCGGAGTTTGGTGATACACTCGCCCCGCGGCATGGGACCGAGGTCCCCCTTCTTATGCTGTCGCACCGCCACCGATTCCGTCTCCCGCTCCTTCTCGCCCACGACAAGCATATAGGGCACCTTGCGGGTTTCCCACTCGCGGATTTTGTAGCCGATCTTTTCGTTCCTGTCGTCCAGGTCGGTGCGAATGCCCGCGGACTTCATAGATTCGTGAACTTTCTTCGCATAATCAAGCTGGTTATCCGTTATCGGGAGAACCACGGCCTGCACGGGGGCCAGCCAGAGGGGGAATTCACCCGCATAATGCTCGATAAGCACCCCGATGAACCTTTCCAGTGAACCGAAGGGTGCCCGGTGGATGATCACCGGCCTGTGTTTCTTGCCGTCGCTGCCGGTATACTCAAGATCGAAGCGCTCGGGCATGACGTAGTCGACCTGCACGGTCCCGAGCTGCCAGGTCCGCCGGAGAGCGTCAAGAACCATGAAATCAATTTTCGGCCCGTAGAACGCCGCTTCCCCGATCCCGACGTAATAGTTGAGCTTCATCTGATCGGCGGCTTCCCTGATGTCCTTTTCTGCCTGTTCCCACATCCCGTCGGCCCCTGCATACTTGTCCTTGTTCTTCGGGTCGCGGAAGGAGAGCCGGGTCTTGAACTCCTTGAAGCCGAGCGTGTTGAAGACGAGCTGGATCAGATCGATCACGCTGCACAATTCGTCCTTCACCTGATCCGGCCGCACGTACATGTGCGCATCGTCAACCGTGAAGGAACGGACCCGCGTGAGACCGTTCAACTCGCCCGATTGTTCGTACCGGTACACCGTGCCGAACTCCGCCAGCCGGAGCGGAAGCTCGCGGTAGCTTCGCGGCCGCGACTGGTAGATCTGATGGTGGTGCGGACAGTTCATCGGTTTGAGGAGGTACTCCTCGTCCTCGATCTTGATCGGAGCGAACTGGCTCTCCTTGTAGTACGGATAATGGCCGCTCGTCTTGTACAGGTTCAGATTCCCGATGTGCGGGGTCACGACAGGGAGATACCCCCGTTTGCGCTGCTCGTCTTTCAAAAATGACTCGAGGGTCTCGCGGAGGATCGTACCTTTCGGCAGCCATATCGGCAACCCGCCCCCGACCTTGGGGGTGAGCAGGAACAGTTCCATGTCGTGGCCGATCTTCCGGTGGTCCCGTTTCTTCGCCTCTTCAAGACGCTCGAGGTGTTCGTCGAGCTCTTTCTGGGTAGGGAACGTGATGCCGTAGATGCGCTGCAACATCTTGTTCTTCTCGTTGCCCCGCCAGTAGGCACCGGCAACGCTCAGGAGTTTGATCGCCTTGATGCGGCCGGTGGACGGCAGATGGGGCCCGGAGCAAAGGTCGGTGAATTTTCCCTGATGGTAGAAGGTGATCTGCTCCCCCTGCAATCCGTCGAGGAGCTCCAGCTTGTACTGGTCCCCCTTTTTCTGGAAATAGCGTACCGCTTCCTCCCAGGGGATGACCTGACGCTCGTAGGGGAGATCGCGCGCGGTGAAATCCGCCATTTGCTTCTCTACGCGCGCGAGGTCCTCCTGTGTCAGTGCATGATCCCCCATGTCGACGTCATAGTAGAATCCGTTTTCGATCGCGGGACCGATGCCGAATTTTGTGCCGGGGAAGAGGGCCTCGATGGCTTCCGCCATCAGATGGGCCGAACTGTGCCAGTAGGTCCGCTTCGCCTCATCATCCTTCCACGTATGAATCCGCACCTCCGCATCGACGGTGATCGGGCGGAAGAGATCCCACGTCTCGCCGTTCACGGAGATCGCCAGGGCGTCCCGGGCAAGTCCGCGGCCGATGCTTTCCGCGATCTTCCCCCCCGTGACGCCTCTGTCGTAGCTGCGCCGCGATCCGTCGGGAAGCGTTATGGTGATCTGATCCATGATGTCGTGACGTCAAAAAAAAACGAAGCCGGCTCCGCTTCGTACGTGGTACTGTGGGCGATACAGGAGTCGAACCTGTGACCTCTACCATGTCAAGGTAGCGCTCTAACCAACTGAGCTAACCGCCCGTCGCATTCGAAACCGTCGCATAGCGTCCGCCGCCGTCTCCTCCACACGCTGACTGGTACCGAGGGCCGGACTTGAACCGGCACGGACCTTGCGGCCCTCAGGATTTTAAGTCCTGTGCGTCTACCAATTCCGCCACCCCGGCAAAGCGATGGTCGTTTTATCCGACGCCTGCCCACCAGTGGGTGGGACGGCCCGTGGGCCGGTGGGCCCGGCAGAAACCGAACAATGCTAGAGAGGCGACGACCGGATTCGAACCGGTGCATAAAGGTTTTGCAGACCTCTCCCTTACCACTTGGGTACGTCGCCGGGTGCAGCGTGAGTCCGTCCGGGATTTCACTCCCTCATATAAAAAAGCCCCGCCACCTGGTGGGATTGGGGGCGGCGGGGCCACTTTTACCGAGGAAGAGTATGTACAGAGACGCTCGGTGCGATTACCTTGCGCCCCCTGCCCCGAAGGGCAGAGCGGGAAACGGGATTCGAACCCGCGACATCAACCTTGGCAAGGTTGCGCTCTACCAACTGAGCTATTCCCGCATTGGTGAGGACTAATATAACATAACAGCCTGAAATCCGCAAGTCCCCGGAGACTGTCTATCGCTCTCCCAATGCGTCCTACGCCGAAAATATACTGCGAGGGTAGGTGAAAGTCAAGAGTCGCCTGCAATTGTTTTCCCCTGAATCATGTCGGAATACGACCCCCGGATGATCTCCCCCTCCCCGATCTGAAATGCCCTCTTCAGCACCCCCATCGTCTCGTGGGAGTCTGCCGACTCCTCCCCCATGACCTCGAACTCGATGAAGGCCCCCAGCCCGGACACCTCGTCGATGTGAATCCGGGCGTTTCGGAAGATGTAGAGTTCGCGCCTCTTCTCGACGACGACGCTCACCCCCAGCGCCTCCTCCAGGAGGCCCCGCAATCCCTCCGGATTGGTGACCGGCTCCCTCCGGTAATGGCTCCAGCGTTCAGGGGATGATTCCTCCCGTTGGTAGTAGATCAGCTCCGCCTCATGCCCCGGGGACTCACGCAGTTTGAGCCGCCCTTCCGGGACATGAAAATAGGTATCCCGTTGCACCAGGAGACCCTGATGGACGGCGCCGAGTAAACGGGCACGCACGTGTCCCTCGGGTGGCGACGAAAGACGGGCCTTCAGTTCCAGGTTGGTCGCCATCTCAGGCGCGGGGACCGTCGGGAGGATGCGGGTCAGCGGGTGACGTCGAGGATCTTGTACTTGAGGAGGCCCGCCGGCACGGTGATGTCCACGGTCTCCCCTTTGGTCTTGCCGAGGAGCGCTTTGCCGATGGGTGAGGTGACGGAGATCTTGTTGTCCTCGAAATTGGATTCCTCGGGAGACACCAGGAGGTATTCACAGAGCTCGTCCGTCTTCAGGTCCTTGAGCTTCACCCTGCTCAGGATATAGATCTTGTCGTTCGGAAGGTCTCTCGCTTCGATGATTTTCGCGCGCGAAAGAGTGAGCTCCAGCTTGTTGATCTTGAGCTCAAGGTGCTGTTGTTCTTCCTTCGCCGCATCGTATTCGGCATTTTCCGAGAGGTCGCCGTGCCCCCGGGCATCGGCGATCTTCTGGGCCACGGATTTCCGGCCGTTGGTCTTAAGATCGCGGAGTTCATGTTCGAGCGCGACCAGGCGCTCCCGCGTCAGGTAGACTGTGTCCGAAACACCGTTGCTTGGCATACAAGACCTCTGGGTGTGGTAAAGACAAAAAGAATAGCCATCATCCCCTGAAACGAATGGTGGCTACGCGACATTGCTCACTATGTCAACTATGGACAAGTTACAAAAGGGGGAAGGACAAAAGCAAGAGGAAAATGTCTAGGTGGCTTTCGACCCTGGTTCCACGAGGATCAGATGTCCCATCTTGTCCCGTTTTGTACGGAGGTACCGTTCGTTGATTTCGTTCGGATCCATTTCCAGCGGTACGCGTTCCACGATGTCGAGTCCGTATCCGTGCAGTCCCACCACCTTCTTCGGGTTGTTGGTCAGCAGCCGGATCTTCGTCACGCCGAGATCGCGCAGAATCTGCGCGCCGATGCCGTAATCGCGGAGGTCCGCGCGGAAGCCGAGTCGCTCGTTGGCCTCGACGGTGTCGAGCCCCTCATCCTGGAGTTTGTATGCCTTCAGCTTGTTGACGAGGCCGATTCCCCTCCCCTCCTGGCGCATGTACAGCACGATCCCGCTCCCGGCCTTTTCCACCATCCGAAGGGCGGTGATCAGCTGTTCGTTACAGTCGCAGCGCAGCGATCCGAACAGGTCGCCGGTGAGGCATTCGGAGTGGACGCGCACCAGGGTCGGCACGTCGGCCCTGATCTCCCCCTTCACGAGGGCGACGTGTTCCTTGTTGTCGGTCTCGCTCCGGTAGAGGGTGATGACAAAATCGCCGTACAGTGTCGGCAGACGTGTGGCGACGACTTTCTGCACGAGCTTCTCGCGGGTCATCCGGTACTCGATGAGATCGCGCACGGTGATGATCCGCATCGAAAACTCCCGAGCGATCCGGAGCAGGTCGGGCACGCGGGCCATGCTGCCGTCGTCGTTCATGATTTCGCACAGAACCCCGGCGGGAAGAAGTCCGGCGAGCCGGCAGAGATCGACCACGGCCTCGGTGTGCCCGGCACGCCGGAGCACCCCCCCCTCCATCGCGCGGAGCGGGAAGATATGGCCGGGCCGGGCGAGATCGGTCGGTTCCGTTTTCGCACCGGCCAGAGCGCGGACCGTCGCGGCCCGGTCCGCCGCCGACACACCGGTGGTCGTTCCGTGCGTGTAGTCGACGGAGACGGTGAACGGTGTCTCGTGAAGAGACGTGTTGCTGTCGACCATGAGGTCGAGACCGAGCGCCTTCGCGCGATCCGCCGTGATCGGCGCGCAGATGATGCCCCGCCCGTGCCGCGCGAGAAAATTGATGACGGAGGCATCCACGAACTCGGCCGCGCAGACAAAATCCCCTTCGTTCTCCCGGTCGTCGTCATCCACCACAATGATCGTCTTTCCCGCGCGCATCTCGGCGATCGCATCGTCGATGCGGTCGAACCCCTGACGGACCTGTGTGTCGTCGCCCACGCTGTTGTCCCGGTGAACCTGCGTTACTTCTTTTCGACGCTCTCTTTGGCGTCGGTCGACCCCTCGCTCAGAACGGTCGCGATCGCCGACCGTTCGAACTTCATCTTCACGTTGTCGGCCACCTGCACGAGGGCGGTTTTCTCGTCCAGTCCGGCGATGGTGCCATAGACGCCGGCCGCCGTGATGATCTTGTCCCCCTTCTTTAACGCTCCCAGCAGCTTCTGACGTTCCTTCTGCCGTTTCTGTTGAGGACGGAGGATCATGAAGTAAAATATGCCGATGATAAGGGCGAACATGAGCAGCGTGCTGACGAGGCCCTGTCCTGCATCCCCCCCCTGCTGCGGCATCATGAGAATTGTTCCTGCGATGGTCACGTGTTCCTCCGATGTGATGTCAGTGTGTCACGAATGTGCGTCCGCCGGTTCGGCGGACAGTTGTGCCAATGCCCCCGTCTTCCACTCCGCAAAGCGCCCTGCGAGAATCGCACCGCGTGCTTCCGACACCAGCCAGAGATAGAAGGTCAGATTATGCAGCGACGCCAGTTGCAGAGCCAGGATCTCTCCGGCCTTAACGAGATGGCGGAGATACGCCCGTGTGAAGTTCCGGCAACCGTAGCAGGCGCACGCATCATCGACGGGGCGCAGATCCGAGGTGTGCGCGGCGTTCCGCAGATTCAGCCTGCCGTTGCGTGTGAAGAGGACCGCGTTCCTTCCGTTGCGGGTCGGGAGAACGCAGTCGAACATGTCCACCCCCCTCTCGATCGACTCCAGGATGTTCTGCGGCGTTCCCACACCCATAAGGTAGCGGGGCCGGTCCGGGGGAAGTATCGCCGTGCAGAGGGCCGTCATGTCCACCATCATCCGCTCGGGCTCGCCGACGGACAAACCGCCGATCGCATAGCCGTCGAAATCCATCGCGACGAGTGCGCGCGCCGACCTCTCGCGGATCCCGGGGTAGACGCTCCCCTGCACGATACCGAAAAGCAACTGCCGTGCGCCGTACATCGGTTCCGTCCGCTCCATCTGCTCGCGGCAGCGGCTGGCCCAGCGGACCGTGCGCGCGTTAGAGGATTCGGCATATCCTTCGTCGCACGGGTAGGGGGTGCATTCGTCGAGCACCATCATGACATCCGAACCGAGGGACCGCTCGATGTCAACCACCTTCTCCGGCGTGAAGACATGCGTCGACCCGTCGAGATGGGATGTGAACTCCACTCCTTCTTCGTCGATGCGCCGGAGGGCGGCCAGGCTGAAGACCTGGTAGCCGCCGCTGTCGGTGAGGATCGGTTTCCGCCAGTTCATGAACCCATGCAGGCCACCCGCCCGTTCGAGGAGGGCGGTGCCCGGACGGAGATACAGATGATACGTGTTGGCCAGCACGATGCGCGCCCCGAGCTCGTCGAGCTCGCGATGCTCGACCGCCTTGACGGTCCCCTGCGTGCCGACGGGCATGAAGATGGGCGTCGGCACATCCCCCCGGTCGGTATGGATCACACCGGCCCGTGCACCGCCGTCCGTATGTACGAGCGAGAACTTCAAGCTATTAAGGTAGCGATTTGGAGGGGGAAAATCAATCCGCCGCTTTTGTCCGTTCCTTCCACCACACCCCCGTGACGAGGGCGCAGCCACCCAGGGTGTCGGCCAGCAGGTCGAACGCGTCGGGCTGCCGCCCCGGGACGAAGGACTGATGGAATTCATCAGACGCCCCGTACACCATGATCGCAAGGACGGTCAGGGAAAGAGCGTGCCGCGCGACCCGGGGGAACCGGCTCTGAAAGCGAAGCGCGCGGTACGCAAAGAGGGAAAACATGAAGTAGATGCCGAAATGGATCACCTTGTCGAATCGGAGAATGCTGAGGTCCGGAAAGCTCTCCGACGGGATGGACGAACTGATGAAGATCAGAACTCCCCACAGGATTGCGGGGAGTTGATAGCGCGTGAAGGAGTGAGACTGTTCGTCCATTTACCCGCCCGATTGTTTGAAGGCAGCCGCAAGGCTGTCGATCATATCCGTCGCGAGCATGCCCCGCCGGCCGCGTCGCTGCGAGGAAAGATCGCCCGCCGCTCCGTGAAGGTAGACTCCCGCGTACGCCGCTTGGGCCGTCTCCATCCCCTGCGCGTGCAACCCCGCGATCAACCCGGTCAGGACATCTCCGCTGCCGATCGTCGCCATGCCGGGATTTCCCGTCGAATTTATGAAGACCGTACCATCGGCCCGCGCGGTCACCGTGGGGGCACCCTTCAGGACGACGACACACTTCCATGCGCGGGCGGCGTCGCGGGCCGCGCTGACGCGGAAACGATCCGCCTCCTCCGGTGTCATTCCCGTCAGAGCGGCAAATTCTCCGGTGTGGGGGGTGAGGATGGTCGGCGCCTTCCTCTTTCGAAGGATCGCGAAGGGGTCCTCCAGCGCGCTCAGTGCGTCGGCATCAACGATCACCGGTTTCCGGACCGATGCCAGGAGCGAGCGGACCAGTTCGAGGGTCTCCCCGTTCCGCGAGAGGCCGGGACCGAGTGCGACCACATCGGCCCAGGCGGCGCGCGCCCGCAAGGGGGCAAAAGCCTCCTGGCCGAGTGTGCCATCGGGGGTCTCCACGAGAGGGACGAGGATAACCTCCGTCAGGCGTCGCGCCAGAGCCCCATGAATTGATTCCGGGATTGCCAGAACCACGGCGCCGGCCCCCGAGCGCATCGCCGCCTGCGCGGTCATGAAGGGGGCGCCGGTGAACGTTCGGGATCCCGCCACAACGAGAACCTTGCCGGCGGTGTACTTGTTCGCGTTGCGCGGCCGGACCGGGAGCTTCCGTGCGATGTCCTCCCCCACAATTCTGAAGACCGGATCCTCGCCGGGATCAAAGATCGCGCCGGGCGCGCCGAGATCGGCCACCCGCACCTCCCCGCTCATGTCGGCCCCCGCCCCCACATACAGACCGATCTTCCCCACTCCCATGGTCACGGTCAGGTGCGCGCGGACGGCGACGCTCCCCACAGCTCCGGTCGTCGCATCGACGCCGGAGGGGAGGTCGACGGCAGCCACGAATGCCCCCTGCCGGTTGATCCATTCAATGGCCTCGCGGTAGAGCCCCCTCACTTCTCCCGTGAAGCCGGTGCCCAGAACGGCGTCCACGATGATCACCGCGTTGCGCGCGGAGGGGATGTGACCGGTGACCTCTTCGATCCTCAGGGAGACACCGGAGAACCTGGCCATCTTCACGGCCGCCTCAAGGTTCACCTTGGCGTCCCCCCTGACGGCCGGTTTCTTCCCCAGCAGGAAGACCCGCACATCGCATCCCCGGTTCGCGAGGTGACGCGCGATGACGAATCCGTCGCCGCCGTTATTTCCCTTGCCGCAGACAACCACAATCGAGCGACCCGCGATCGGAACGGCGCGGCGCGCAAGTTCCTCCACGAACGCGCGACCGGCGTTCTCCATCAGGATGAGCCCGGGGATGCCCGCCGAGTGGATGGCGGTCCGGTCGAATCCCTGCATCGACATCGCGGAGGCGAGCGGCTGCATAGAGGGCCTAGAAGCAGTGAACCGTGAGGTCCAACAGGAGCGAAGGGAACAGGCCGAACGCGATCAGTCCGAGCGCGGCCAGGAGCAGGGCGACGAATCCAAGAGAATGCCCCGTCGCAACCTTCTGCTCGGCCCCCTCCTTGAAGTACATGAGAACGACGAGCCGCAGATAGAAATAGACCGACACGACGCTCATCAGCACACCGACGATGGCGAGCCAGGTGTACCCCCCCTGCACCGCCCCGGTGAACACATAGTACTTTGCGAAGAACCCGGCAAAGGGGGGAATGCCGGCGAGCGAGAACATGAACAGCGCCATCAGACCCGCCGTCCAGGGTGCGCGCCGGGCGAGTCCGGCACACTCGTCGAACGTCATGTTCCTGCCGTCAGTTCCCTCGAGCACGCTCACCACGCCGAATGCTCCGACGTTCATCAGTGTATACGACATGAGATAGAAGAGGACACCGCCGTTGCCGGCCGCATTGCCCGCCACGATGCCGACCAGGAGATATCCTGCATGCGCGATGCTGGAGTACGCCAGCATCCGTTTGATGCTCGTCTGCGAGATCGCGGCGATATTCCCTGCGATCATGGAGAGGGTCGCCATCACCGCCAAGACGTCGCGCAGGGAGGGGATTGCTGTGACGACGAGGGGGCCGAAGACGAGGAGGAAACCGGAAAACGCAGCGGCTTTTCCCCCCGTCGACATAAAACCGCTCACCGTCGTCGGGGAACCCTCGTAGACGTCGGGCACCCACATGTGAAACGGGACCGCGGCCACTTTGAAGACCAGGCCGATCAGGAGCAGCGCAAGCCCGATCACGAAGACCGGCATGTGTGCCAGACCCGCGGCACGCAGGGGGAGGTTCTCGAGTGACGTCGTGCCGGTCGATCCGTAGATGAACGCGATGCCGTAGAGGAGGAAACCGGTCGCAAATGCGCCGAGCAGAAAATACTTGAGCCCCGCCTCGTTGCTCATCGGTCGGGCCCGGGCAAAGCCCGCGAGGACATAGAACGACACCGACATCAGCTCAAGACCGAGGAAGAAGATCACCAGGTCGGCCGCGGCGGCCATCAGCATCATCCCCGTGACCGCAAAGAGGACCAGGCCGTAGTAGCCCCCCCCCTCTTTTTGTATGGAGGCGGCGGACAGGAGTACCGTGAGGATGCCGGAAAGGCAGAAGATCATCGCAAAGAAATTCGCGAAGCCGCCGACGGTCACCATGTCACCGAAGGCACGGGTGGATGGGCCAACGTCGATGCGGGCAGCGGCGAGCCCGAGCGCCATGGCGAGACCGGCCACGCTGAGCCAGCAGGTCAGTCGTTCGGTCCCCTCCCTGATCGCCTCGGCGAGGAGAACCAGAAGTCCGGTGGCCGCGACGGTGACGATCGGGGCGGTTGCGAGAAAATCCTGGAGTGAAATTGTCATGGTCGGTTCGAAGTCCCTTGATGCATCAGATCAGCCTGAGAAGTACAGGAGCCAGATAACCGCGAACAACGGCAGCAGAACGGGAAGCGCATAGCGCACGATGTAGCCGAAGAAACCCGGACAGGCGACGCCGCTCTGTTCGGCGATGGATTTCACCATAAAATTCGGCCCGTTGCCGATGTAGGTGCATGCGCCGAAGAACACGGCGGCAAGCGATATCGCCTGGACATAGAGCGGATGATTCCCGAGCAGATAGGCGGTCGCGATGTCATCCACCGGCACGGTCCCGGCCGCGACGAGATCGAAATGGTACCGGAGCAGTGTTTCGTACGTCGCCTTGATCTCAGCCGCATGGGGTCCGGCAAGCAAGGTGATGTCGGCCCCGTGCGTCCGGACGAGGTGCTCGACCTGCTCCACCATGTCCCGGGAGACGAAGAGGCCGACCTGGGCGCTCAGAAAATTCAGGTACGTCGGCGCGTTGTCAAGGAACGCCGAGAGCCCGCCGCAATACCAGAAGAACTGACCCGGACTCCTGATGCCGATGCCGGCCGCGTTCAGCACCAGCCAGTCGAGTGCGGGAACCATCGTGGCGAAAATGCCGAGGAACAGGATCGCGACCTCTTTGATCGGGAGAAAGCTGAAGTCATTCTTCCTGTGGATCTCTTTTTTTGTCGTATAATAGGACCCTGCCGCGGCCGCCACCATCAGCGCTTCTCTGACGAACGGTGGATCGGTGACAAAGACAGCGACCAGGATGACCGCAAGGAAAAAGATGTTCTGGAGGCCGCTGACTTCCCCCTCTTCACCGGAGGCTTCCGCCTCGTGCCGGACCGACGCCTTCAGGCGCCGGAAACTCACCACATCCACCGCATAGAAGATAGCAAGGACGGCGACCATCGCGATCATCCATTTGATCCAGACCTGTTCGAGCACCCAGAAGAACGGAATTCCCTTCAGGTAGCCCAGAAAGAGGGGAGGATCGCCGATGGGGGTCAGTGCCCCCCCCATGTTGCTCACGATGAAAATGAAGAACACAACGTGATAGGGGCGAATCCTGTATTTGTTCACCCGGATGAACGGTCGAATCATGATCATCGACGCCCCCGTGGTACCGATGACGTTGGAGACCACCGCGCCGATCGCAAGCATGAAAAGGTTCGCCAGCGGGGTCGATTTCCCCTTGATCCGGATATGGATGCCCCCCGCCACGACAAAGAGCGACCCGATCAGACAGATGAAGCTGACATACTCGATGCCGGTGGCGAGCATGCGTCCGGGGTTCCCGATCCCGAAGAGGTAGTAGGCGATCGTCACGAGGCCGAGGCCGGACGCCACGTAAGGATAATTCTTTTCCCACCAGTGGCGGTTGACGAACGGGGCCACGGCGATGGCGAGCAGCAGCGCGATAAACGGCAGGATCATCCAGGGCGTCACCGGCACCACGCGATGGAGCTCGTCACCGAAGGCTGCGGCCGAGGGAATGCAGAGGAGAGTCGTTGCCAGCACAGCGCGTTTGGCCGGGATCGTCACGGCCTCTCTCCCGGTGCGGGGATGGAGGGCGTTACCCCACGGGGCGTCCCGCGGCGGGCATCCTCTATCGTCTGGATCACCTGATGTGTCGAAACGGCGGACTTCCCCAGAAAAGTTTGCGGGTACACACCGATCCAGACGATGAAGACGACGATGGGGACGAGAACGACCAGTTCGCGCGTCGAGAGATCTTTCAGCGCCTGGTTCTCGGGATTCTCATTCTTGCCGAAGAACACCCTCTGGTAGCACCAGAGGAGGTAGACGGCAGCGAGGATGACGCCGGTGGCGGCCACGATGGCGAACCAGGGAGTTCCCAGGAACTTCGAGCGGAACGCACCCAGCAGAATGAGGAATTCGCCGACAAATCCGTTCAGACCCGGGAGACCCACCGACGACAGCATGACGATCATGAAGAAGGCGGCATAGACGGGCATCGGCTTCGCCAGCCCGCCGAAATCCTTGATCATCCTCGTGTGGCGGCGGTCATAGATCATGCCGACCAGAAGAAAGAGGGCTCCGGTGGAGAGGCCGTGATTGACCATCTGAATCACGGCGCCCTGCATCCCCTCCTCGGTCAACGCGAAGATCCCGAGGACGACGAACCCGAGGTGGCTGACCGACGAGTAGGCGACCAGCTTCTTGATATCCGGCTGCACCATGGAGACCAGAGCGCCGTAGATAATGCCGATGACGGCGAGGGCGGCGACATAAGGCAGGAACGTGAAGGTCGCATACGGAAAAAGGGGGAGACAGAAGCGAATGAGACCATACGTCCCCATTTTAAGCAGCACCCCCGCAAGGATGACGCTTCCCGCGGTCGGCGCCTGTACGTGGGCATCCGGGAGCCACGTGTGGAGCGGAAACAGCGGGACCTTAATCGCGAAGCTGAGCGTGAACGCCAGGAACATCCAGGACTGGATCCCCGCAGGAATTCCGGGAGCGATCCTGTACAACTCGAGCAGATCGGTGGTGAAATGCCCCTGGCCCGTCGTGGACGCATAGCTCCCGAGCCCGATGATCGCGACAAGCATCAGGAGGCTCCCCACCATGGTGAACAGGAAGAACTTGATCGCGGCATAGATTCTCTCCTGTCCCCCCCAGATGCCGATGATGAAATACATCGGAATCAGCATGAACTCCCAGAACACGTAGAAGAGAAAGAGATCCAGTGCCATGAACACGCCGAGTGTCCCCACTTCCAACAGCAGCATCAGCCCCACGAAGCCTTTCAGGCGCGTCGTGATCGATTCCCACGAGGCGAGCAGGGCGATGGGGGTCAGGAAGGTGGTAAGGACGACCAGAAGCAGCGAGATCCCGTCGATTCCCAGGTGGTAGGAGACATGGAGTGCGGGGATCCAGGGTACCTTTTCCACGAACTGCATGTCGCCCCGGGCTCCGTCGAAAGCGGTGAAGAGCCAGACCGAGAGCACGAAGGTGACCAGGGATGCGATCATCCCGACGGTCTTGATCGCCCTCACCGCGTTCCTGTCGAGCAACGCGATGATCAACGCTCCGGCGAGGGGAGTGAAAAGGATGAGACTCAACATCGAATGTTCCATCATCGACAATCTTCAGTTTATTTGGCGAGGAGCCAGCCGAGGATCAGCACGACACCGGCGAGAAACACGAGCATATAATTCTGGGCGACGCCTGTTTGCACGAGCCGTATCGATCGGCTGCCGGCGGCGATCAGGCGGGCGACACCGTTGACCAGACCGTCGATGACCTTCACGTCGATGATTCTCCAGAGCAGACCGTCGGAGCCTTTCACCGCCGGTGTGACGACCACCGCGTCGTAGACCTCATCGACATAGTACTTGTGGAGCAGCAGCTTATACAGCGTCGGCGATCGTTCCGAGAGCTTCTTCGGGATCTCGGGCATCCGCAGGTACCAGGAGCGTGCCAGGGCGATGCCTCCGACGGCGACCAGGACCGACAGGGCCATCAGAACGTATTCAAGGGGCTCGACGTCGTGCCCGGGAAGGACCAGGGCTCCGTGGACCATCAGTCCGTTTGCCTTTTCAAAAACGGGTTCCAGCCATTGTTCGATCCCGTTGCCCCCCCCCAGGCTCGCCGGCATCCCGGCGAAGCCTCCGACTGCGGAGAGCAGGGCGAGGATGACGAGCGGGACGGTCATGGTGGCGGGGGCCTCGTGGGGATGCGTCCCCGGCTCCCAGCGTTTCTCTCCTTTGAACGTCAGCGTGAACAGACGGAACATGTAGAACGCCGTCACACCGGCCCCCGCCAGGCCGATCGACCAGAGCAGGCCGTGACCGTAGGAAAACGCCTTCCAGAGAATCTCATCTTTGCTGAAGAACCCGGCGAGGGGGGGAATGCCGGCGATAGCGATCGTACCGACGAGGAAGGTCCGGTAGGTCGTCGGCAGCGCCCCCTGGAGTCCCCCCATCTTCCGGATATCCTGCTCGTCGTGCATCGCGTGAATGACCGCGCCGGAGCCGAGGAAGAGGAGCGCCTTGAAGAAGGCGTGCGTCATCAGATGGAAGATACCGGCGCTGAAGGCACCCACGCCGAGCGCCATGAACATGTAGCCGAGCTGGCTGATGGTCGAGTAGGCCAGCACCTTCTTGATGTCGTTCTGCACCAGGCCGACCGTCGCCGCGAAGAGGGCCGTGAGCGCGCCGATGACGGCAACGACCTCCATGGCCGCAGGGGCAAGGGCGTAGAGGACGGAGCACCGGGCGACCATGTAGACCCCGGCGGTGACCATGGTCGCGGCATGGATGAGCGCACTGACAGGCGTCGGGCCCGCCATCGCGTCGGGTAGCCAGACGAACAGCGGGATCTGCGCCGACTTCCCCGTCGCCCCGAGGAACAGCGAGAGGGTGATCCAGAGGATCACGGGGGTCCCCACGGCAAGGGCGGCCGCTTGCGCAAAGACGCTCTGAAACCTGAGGGACCCGAAGGTCACCTGGATGAGGAACATCCCGATCAGGAACCCGAAATCCCCGATGCGGTTGACAACGAACGCCTTCTTCGCTGCGTCCGCGGTCGTC
>Ga0315276_10000781_pt1 | contig 27875 bp, 23 predicted proteins | sample YL17G05_0_MG_FD_204542 | JGI IMG/M metagenome (GOLD analysis project Ga0315276, IMG submission 204542) | Sediment microbial communities from Yellowstone Lake, YNP, Wyoming, USA - YL17G05_0 | ecosystem: Environmental > Aquatic > Freshwater > Lake > Sediment | place: USA: Wyoming | collected... | reverse complement strand
TTGGAGACCATCCGAGAAGTCCTTCTTACCCCTCACCCTGACCCTCTCCCCTGCCTTCGCCGAAGCGGCTTCGCGCAGGCAGGCCCCAGGGGAGAGGGGAGATAACTTTTGACAATACGCTAAACAGGAATGGGAGATAAAATGAAAACGGTGATCATGGGTGCGGGTGCCATGGGAAGTCTTTTTGGAGGACTCCTCACCCTTTCTGGAGAAGAGGTCTGGCTCACCGACATCTGGAAAGATCACATTGATACCATTCGTTCAAAAGGTCTTACCATGGAAGAGAGGGGAAAGGCGCAAACTATCCATGTGAATGCTACCACGGATGCGGCCTCCCTTGGAAAAGCAGACCTCGTCCTCATCTTTGTTAAGACTTACCATACGGAAAAGGCTGTCTCAGATGCCCTTGTTTTGCAAGATGAAAATACGGTCTTTCTCACTTTACAGAACGGCCTTGGAAATGAAGAGGCCATTTGTAAGCAGGTAGGACGAAAAAAGGTTGTACTTGGTGTCACGGGGCAGGGGGCCACATTATTGGGACCAGGTCATATTCGTCATGCTGGATGGGGTAAGACCTATCTGGGTGAACTGGATGGCAGGATGACAGATCGAGTCAATCAAATTGCCCGGATATTTCAAAAAGCCGGAATCGAAACCGGGGTCTCTTCCCATATCCATGACCTCGTCTGGGAGAAACTCTTCGTCAATGCGGGACTCAATGCCCTGGCCGCCATCACCGAATTAAAGAATGGTGAGATTTTAGATCATCCCGAAACGCTGAGATTGTTGGAGGCGCTTGTCTCCGAGACAGTGGAGGTTGCAAAGAGGAAGGGAATTCAGATCGAGACCAGCCCCATGGAGAGAGTCAAAGCGGTCATCGAGGCAACCAGAGAAAACCGCTGTTCCATGGGCCAGGATCTTGACCGCAAACGGAGAACCGAGATCGATGCGATTAATGGCGCGGTCGTGAGAGAGGCAGAGCGGATGGGGATCTCCGTGCCATACAATCAGATGATTTCGGACTTGATAAAAGTCATTGAAAAGGGATTTATTCAAGGCTAAAGCCTTGAGTTACGATTGATACGGGTTTAGTGTAACTCAGCCCTTTAGGGCTGATAATAGGAGGTATAAGATGGACCGTAAGAAAATAACACCAGTAGATATTCAGGCAATGAAGAATGAAGGGAAAAAGATCAGCATGCTCACTGCTTATGACTATCCCATGGCTCTGCTCGAAGACCGGGCCGGGATCGAGATCATTCTGGTAGGTGATTCCCTGGGGATGACGGTTCTGGGTTATGAGAATACCATTCCTGTGACCATGGATGAAATGATCCATCATACAAAAGCAGTCACTCGGGGAGCTAAGTTTGCTCTGATTATCGGAGATATGCCCTTCATGTCTTATAACACTTCTGAAAGGGATGCCATTTTCAATGCCGGCCGATTTATGAAAGAAGGAGGAACCGATGCAGTGAAGTTGGAAGGAGGCGCCAGTGTGAAGGATATTGTTCGGGCAATCGTCAAAGCTGGTATACCGGTGATGGGACATATTGGGCTGACCCCTCAGACCATCTCAATGCTTGGGGGATTTAAGGTGCAGGGTAAAGATGCCCAGGCCGCACAGAAGATCATTGACGACGCAGTCCTGCTGGAAGATGCAGGAGCTTTCTCCGTTCTGCTCGAAGCGATTCCTGCCCCCATTGCAAAGAGGATCACAGAACGTTTGAAGGTCCCGACGGTTGGCATCGGAGCTGGAATTCACTGCGATGCACAGGTATTGGTCGTCCACGATATGCTGGGACTCTTCGATCGCTTCACGCCAAAGTTTGCAAAGCGATATGTTAATCTAAGCGAACTGATGCTCAAGGCCTTTCAAGAATACAGAGAAGAGGTGTTGAAAGGAACGTTCCCAACAGACCAGCACAGTTTCCATATCGATGAAAAAGAAATGAATAAGATTAAAGGTTAAGGCTAAGTAGTCCATTTCGTAAATATGGTAACGTATAAAATAACCCCGTTAAATCCCTCCCAACCTCCCTTTACAAAAGGGAGGAGAATAATTTCCCCCCTTTATCAAAGGGGGGCGAGGGGGGATTTTTCCGGCAAAGGACCTTTCAATACAGTTCAAAATACGTGACCAAATTTATGAAACACAGTACTAAGGTTCAGGCTAAGGATGATTTCAAAATTCTTATAAGGAGGGAAAAATGATGAGACGGACATTCTTATTAAACGTTGCACTGTTGACCATTTTCATTCTAACCGCGGCCGGGATTGATTCGGGTACATGTCAGGAAAAGACAGTGAGCCTGAAGCTCGGCCATGCCGTAGCTCCCGAACATCCCTATCATCTCGGTGCCGTAAAATTCGCAGAGCTTGTAGCTCAGAGGACAGGAAATAAAGTAAAGATCGATGTCTACCCTTCCACGCAACTTGGTAACGAGCGAGATATGGTTGAAGGACTCCAACTCGGAACTATGGACTTGGTCGTTACCTCCACAGGTCCATTAGGAGGGTTTGTCCCAAAAATGTTCGTTGTAGACCTGCCCTTTCTCTTCCGGGACCGGGAACATGCTTATAAAGTGCTTGATGGCCCAATCGGCAAAGATCTCTTTGAGGCATTTGCTCCCAAGGGTATTAAGGGACTTGCTTTCTGGGAAAACGGGTTTCGTCAGATCACCAACAATGTGCGACCTATTGAGAAGCCTGAGGATCTAAAAGGGATCAAAATCCGGACGATGGAGAACAAGGTCCATCTTGCCTCCTTCCGGGCCTTCGGAGCAAGCCCTACCCCTATGGCATGGAGTGAGGTCTACACAGCGCTTCAGCAGAAGACGATCGATGCTCAGGAGAACCCCATCGCCATCATCTACCACCAAAAAATCGCTGAAGTTCAGAAATACCTCACACTGACCGGCCACTTCTATTCTCCCACTCCTCTTCTGATGAGTTTAAAGGCCTATAATGCACTTCCAAAAGATATACAGAAGACCATGGATGATACAGCCATTGAATGTGCCACTTATGAACGAAACTTGCTTCGTGATTCTGAAGCGAAGCAAATCGCTGAGCTCAAGGCGAAAGGAATGCAGGTGACCACGCCAAATAAGAAGTCGTTCCAGGATGCGGCCGCTCCTGTTTATAAGGAGTTCGAGGCTCAGTTCGGGAAGGACACGATCGATAAGATCATCACTACCAAATAGATACCGCGCTTAGGGATTGGGGATTAGGGGTTTGCAAAACCCTAACCCCTAACCCCTAAACCCTGATCCCAAAATGATATTTCCATCAAAAGATACGAATCCATTCATACGTGCCCTGACAAGGTTCGATCATATCCTGGCCAAAGGAGAGGCTGCGGCCCTGATCGCACTCGTCGTGGTCATGACCGTGGTCGTCTTTCTTCAGGTGGTTTATCGCTATGTTTTAACTCAACCACTTCACTGGTCCGAAGAACTGGCTCGCTACCTCTTTGTCTGGCTCTCAATTCTCGGGGCCACCCTTGGTCTTCAAAAACGAGGCCATTTCGGGCTCGACATTATCTTCCGGATGCTTCCGAAGCAGGCCAAGCGATACATGGAGTTTTTGATTCATCTTCTGATGGGGGCCGTCGTCCTTGTCATCCTTATCCAGGGGATCACTCTGGTGCAGAAGACAGTCCTCCAGGAATCCCCTGCAATGGGAATTTCTATGAGCTGGGCCTATGCCTGTCTCCCTGTTGGAGCAGCGCTCATGGCCATCCACCTCATGGTGATCATTATTAAAGATGCGGCAAATAAATAAGTCCAAATTTCAAATGCCAAATGTCAAATGAATGTCAAATTCCAAGATTATGTAACTCAGCCCTTTCAGGATTAATTATCATCAAGACCGAAGTCTTGAGTTAAGACATTTTGGCTTTGGATTTAATTTGACATTTGGGCTTTGTCATTTGACATTATGGTTTTAATTACATGGGTCTCATTCTCAGTATCGCCTTCATTGCTTTTGTGGCCATCAACGTACCCATCGCTTTCAGTATGGGGCTTGCCTCCATTCTTGGCCTCCTGATGAAGGGAAACATCCCTCTCGTCATCGTACCGCAGAAGATCTTCACAGGCTCCGACTCCTTCCCCCTTCTTGCCGTTCCTTTTTTCATTCTGGCAGGAGCATTGATGGATACAGGCGGGATCTCACTCCGGCTCGTCAATCTGGCCCGTGCTCTGGTTGGCCATTTCAGAAACGGTCTTGGGGTGGTTTCCATCGTTTCGGAGATCTTCTTTTCAGGAATATCGGGCTCCACAGCGGCGGATACAGCGGCCATCGGTTCTATCATGATACCAGCCATGAACCAGGCAGGTTATACCCCGGCCCGGGCAACGGCCATTGTCTGCGCCGCCTGTGGCATGGGCATTCTGGTGCCCCCCTGTATTGCCATGGTGGTTTACGGAGGCGTTGCGAATGTTTCTATCGGAGCACTCTTTGCCGGGGGGTTCCTTCCGGCCTTTGTCATGGCGGCCGCTCTGATGATCCAGCTGAATATTCAGGCACGTCGGGCTGGCGTGGCGCCGGGCCAGTGGCCAGGGGTAAAACCGCTTGCCCAGGCCTTCAAGGAATCCCTTTTGGCCCTCCTCATGCCCATCATTATCTTTGGCGGCATTCTTGGTGGAATCTGCACGCCCACGGAGGCCGCTGTCTTAGCCGTCGCCTATGGCCTTGTGATCAGTATGTTCGTCTACCGGGAGGTTACCATTTCAAAACTCTTGGAGATCCTTTTAGAAACAGGGATCGTCACCGGAAAAGTGATGATCATGGTGGGGATGGCCTCCGTCTTTGCCTGGATTCTTACTCGGGAGCAGGTTCCCCAGGCCCTCGCCAATTTAATCCACTCTCTGGGAGGAGGAAGGATTCTCTTCCTCTTAATCATCAACATGGCCTTTCTCCTCCTGGGCGCAGTGTTAGAGGGGGTCCCGGCACTCATCATGACTGTGCCCATCTTCCTTCCGATTGCAACCCAGTTTGGAATTGATCCGGTCCATTTTGGGATCATCCTGATCGCCAATATGGGGATTGGCCTCTTCTTGCCGCCTGTTGGCCTTGGAGTCTTCATTGGCTGCAGCATCGGGAAGGTGACTATTTCGGAGGTGGCGAAACCCCTCCTTCCCTACCTCGGTGTTAACTTCGCCACCGTTCTCCTCATCACCTATTGGCCCTGGCTGACGCTGGTGATCCCAAAACTCTTATTCAAATAATAAAATGGCAGACGAATTCCTTTTTTGAGTTACAACATGATAGAAGAAAGGATGAACGACCATGCTGACTGTTCAAGAGGCGATAGAACAAAGACGAAGCATACGAAGTTTTAAACCCGATCCAATTCCCGACGAATATATCACCGCACTCTTGGATGCTGCCCGACTGTCCCCTTCCGGTTCAAATGCCCAACCCTGGCGATTTAAAATTGTTAAGGATCAAGAAACAAAAGAAAAATTAGCGCAGGCTGCCTACGACCAATCCTTTATCGCTAAAGCACCTGTCGTCATCGTTTGTTGTGCAGACATAAAAGGATATCTGGATGGAACCGTTTCAGGCATTCAGGATCTCGGACGGATCAAAGCCGTTAAAGATAGAATTGTAAAGATCATCCTCGATCGAGTTCACCAGATGAAATCCCAGATGAAATCGATGCCCCTTGAACAGATGACCTCAAGAATTGCTTTTAATGTTGCCATTGCTATTGAACATATTGTTTTAAGAGCATTAGATTTTGGTATGGGAACCTGTTGGGTAAGATTAATTGACGAAAAGAATATTAGAGACCTATTCCGCTGGGATGAGAATATTCACGTCGTTGCTTTATTGCCGATCGGATATCCGGATGAGTCTCCTCCACCAAGAAAAAGGCTTACGCTTGAGGAGATATTGATCGATTGAAGCGGCAACATCCTTTAAAAACCAATAGAGGGGGAGCATCTTACCGGGTATACTTTACACTGTTGGCTAAAATTTAAAACTGGACACCTTTATCCTCTCCCCGTTGGGGAGAGGATAAAGGTGAGGGGGATTTCATGGATTCCACCCTCACCCCAACCCTCTCCCGCCAGCGGGAGAGGGGGGTCTATTAATCTTGATCATCTGATTCTCATATCGGGCTTAATCAGTGGGCAATGCTTGTTACAAGGGGATTAGGTGTCCACTTTTAATTTTTAAATGACACGGGCATACTTTACACTTGAAATTGAGAGAGGTTTGAGATAATTTATCATTATAAAGGAGGTGATCCCATGCCGATTTCTGCTTATGTCTTTATCGAGTGCACGGCAGGAGCCGCCAGAGATGTGGCGAAAGAGGCGGCAAAGATACAGGGGGTGAAACGGGCCAATGCGACGACTGGCCCTTATGATGTGATCGTTCTGGTGGAGGCTCCGGACATCAATATTCTTGGCGACTTCATCGTCACCAAAATTCAAGGACTCTCCGGTGTACTGAGAACCCAGACCAATGTGATTGTTGATTGATGGCTCACCCCCACCCCATGCACCACGTAGGGTGCATGACAGTCCTGAATCTGACATGGTTCAGGGCTTCCCCTCCCCCATCAAGGGGGAGGGGATTTTGAGTGGATTGCCCCGTTAAATTTCCTCTCCCCTGGCGGCCTCCGGCTTGGAAGAGCCTCTGGCTCGGAGAGGAGAGGGAGAGGGGGAGGGGGGGCTTCATGCTTGGATTAAACCATGAGAAGATCAAAAAGGAGAGATTATGGGAAGCGTGGTCAAGAAACGACGGAAGAAGATGAGAAAGCACAAACACAAAAAACAATTGGATCGGGATCGCCATAAGAAAAAGAAATAACTGGTTTCCATGCGACGAAATATCATCCATATCGTTCTTTTCATTTTAACGGTGGCCTCCACGTTAATTGTTGGAGGCCCTGCTTATTCCATCACGATTATGCTGATCCTTCTGGGACATGAAATGGGCCACTATTTCATGTCCCAAAGGTATGGGATCAGGGCGACATTGCCTTTTTTTTTGCCTTTTCCCTTTTCACCTTTTGGGACATTGGGCGCCGTAATTCGTATGGAGAGCACCGTCTCGTCTCGAAAGACCCTTTTCGACACAGGTGTGGCAGGACCTTTAACCAGCCTTATCCTCAGCATTCCTGCCATTGTGATTGGCTTAAGGCTTTCCGAGGTGATTCCTACCTCACACCTTAAAGAAGGGACGATCCGTCTAGGAGATCCTCTCCTCTTCTTTTTCATCCAGCGTTTGGTCATGGGTGAGGTTCCTGAAAATTACGATGTGATCCTTCATCCCATTGGATATGCAGGATGGGTTGGCCTATTTGTCACTGCCCTCAACCTTCTACCCGTGGGACAGTTAGACGGAGGCCACATTGCCTATGCCCTCTTTGGGAGGAAGAGTCGGGCTATTTTCCTCCTCGCCATCGCTCTCATGGCCTTCATCACCATCTTCTATAACCCCGGATGGCTTCTCCTGCTCATTCTCATCATTCTCTTCGGTTTCCGACACCCAGCCCCATTGGATGACCAAACGCCGCTCGATTGGAAGAGGAAATTGATGGGAGGAATGGCTTTTCTGGCATTTATCCTCTCCTTCACTCCTGCTCCGTTTCCCCAATTCGTTGACGAGATCAGACAAACCTTCCATTGGTTTTAAACAAAACCTAAATTTTCTTTGACTTTTCAATATAAAGTTAGTACTACAGCGAAACCCTAAAAAAGATATAGGGATTCAAAAAATAATAACAATTTAGTAACGTTCAACAGGTGAGGCATAAATGTTTTCTAATACATCCTCCAAGATGAGTCAGCCGCCATGGGGGACGTAGTTAAGTTATTTAAATAACTTGACCTTTCTTCCTGATTTTGATAATGATAGATCATGGCGAGAGGGCCACGACTGGATGCTCCTGGGACCTTGCATCATATCATGGTGCGAGGGATCGAAAGGAGGCGGATTTTTGAAAGTGACCGAGACAGGGAAGACTTCCTGGATCGGTTGGGGAAGGTGGTCAAGGAGGGACAGGCAAGCTGTTTCGCATGGGTCTTGATCCCCAATCATGCTCACGTTCTCCTCCGAACAGGTCCTGTTTCTCTCCCCAAGATGATGCGGCGACTCTTGACGGGGTATGCGGTCAGTTTCAATCTTCGCCATCGGAGATCGGGGCATCTTTTTCAGAATCGTTATCGATCGATCGTGTGTGAGGAAGATGTCTATTTATTGGAACTGGTGCGATATATCCATCTCAATGTTATTCGTGCGGGATTAGTGAAGGATATGGGGGGATTGGACCGATATCGGTGGAGTGGGCATTCGGTGTTGATGGGGAGGGAGAGGCGGCCGTGGCAAGCGAGGGAGGAGGTGCTGTCCTACTTTGGCAGGAGAGAAGGAGTAGCAAGAAGGAGATATCGGCAATTCGTTTTTGAAGGGATTGTGTTAGGGAAGAGAGGAGAGCTGAGTACGGGGAAAGTGGGCACGGATAGGGGAGGCGGAAGGGGAGATGGACCAAGAGAGGGAGATTCGCGGATTTTGGGGCGTGGTTGGTTTATGGAGGAGGTGTTAGCGGGGGCAGAGCGATTAGCAAGGGAGCGGGAGCCGTTGAGAAAGAAACGGGTGGATGTGGAAGGAGTATTGGATTTCATTGGAAGAGAGTTTGGGGTGAGGAGAGAGGAGATTCTCGGGGGAGGTCGGAGTCGGGAGATTAGCAAGGCTCGATCGGTATTCTGTTATGTGTGCTTAAAGGAGTTGGGACTGACGGGGAGGCGAATATCTGAGGCGTTGGGAGTGACTCCTGCGGGCGTTCATCTTGCGTCTGTGCGGGGGGAGGCGTTTGTGATGGGAGACGGGAAATTTGAGAAGTCTCTGAAAAGTTACTTAAATAACTTAAGTACGTCCCCATAGACTCCCTTTTTTTTAGTGCGCCCGACAGGGCGCACTCACTTGAAGGAGAGCTCTGGGGTCACATCTTCACGGACTGTTGCCCAAATCGATTTCATGCTTCGACAAGCTCAGCATGAACGGAAAAAGTCGCATGATTTCAACATATCCCGTTCGCCCTGAGCCTATCGAAGGGCAAACGGTTGGTTTGGGCACCAGCCCGTTCATATGTCAGAAATTATACGATAGGGGTCATCCAAAAAAAGTTGGCCCGCTCAAAATTTGTTAAATTGGATTGGGGGACGGCTCTCAAATTTCATTTAATTAACAAATAATTACGCGCTATATTGTTCTTGCCTCCGCTCATTACTCCTAAATCTTTATTCAGAACCTCTCCCCCCAATCATTCCTCACTTCAGGAAGCTAAGTTTTCGATTTGGAATTCAGCCATTTTGGGAACTCGGTCCAGGGGATAGCCAGGGTGTCTGAAGGCATAAAGGATCCACTTGACTTATTATATTTAATAACCTATTATAAATAATAATGTGGCGAATTAAAGAACATCGCAACATCGAAAAAACATGCCGCGGGCTTCCAATGGCAGTTATTAAGAAATATGAGGTCTGGAAAGACATTGTGTTTAGGCATGGTCCGGAGAAATTAAAGGAGTTCCCAGGATTCCATGACGAAAAACTAAAGGGAAAGCGTGAGGGACAGCGGTCATCGCGTTTGAGTTTACAATACAGGGTTATCTATGCCGTAGAGCAGGACATTGTTACGGTATTTGTTTTGGAAATCACGCCACACAACTACTAGGAGGACTTATGAGAGCTCGTCGACAAACTGAATTTGTACCAGCAAAAATGCATGCTAAACTGACGACAGGTGAGGTCATACGAATGCTTCGTGAATTAAAGGGCTGGACCCAGGCAGAACTTGCCAGGCGTTCGGGCATCAGCGCAACCAATATTAGCCTCTTAGAAAACAAAAAGGTGGAAATTGGCAAAAAGCGTGTAGAACAGTTAGCAAAAGCTTTTGATATCCACCCTGCTATTATCATGTTTCCTGAATATGAGGCTAAAGAAATTCAAAAAGCGGCATAACAAAAGACACCTATCAAGAAAATTGGTGCCAGCCAACGCTAATTAGGTATTCACCGGTTCAAATCCGGTTGCCGCCTCCAATAAAAATCGAAGGGTTGTGGGTTGAACGAATAACCTGCAACCCTTTTTATTCTTTCTAAACATCACTCCATATCATTGTAAATCATCCGTTTTTGTTTCCAAGTCCCACCAATTTTCAAATGCAGGGGGACGTAGATCACAATTATCAAAATTCCCATTGGGAAAATTCACAATGCCAATAAGGAAGTAGAGGGGAAGGTAATTTGAATACTTTGAAAAACGTCCCGTGTCCCCATCAGTTCCCCAGTGTCAGATTAAACCTAACCAAAAATATTTGAAATTTCTAAGACTTGTCATCCTGAACTCGTTTCAAGATCTCGGTCTCTGGACAAAGCGAGATGCTGAACCAAGTTCAGCATGACACTATTTGCTTGCAAATGTTAGAGACAAATTCTCAGACTTTATCGTGTTAGTATCTACGCCTCGTCCGGGACTTCGCCCGGAAGAGGTGGCCCCAATGGGGCAATCTTCAAATGACCCTTATTAACCTCCCCCTTTGGCAAAGGGGGATTGAGGGGGATTTCCCTGATCTTAAATCCCCCCTCGCCCCCCTTTTCCAAAGGGGGGGATAATCAGATTAAAGACATATCGACAATTTTTTGTCGATATCGATTCCCTAAGGGCCTAACCTCCCAGTTTTTTTAAACACTCCTGTCGCCCTTTACCCCTTATTACTGCTATGTTATACTGCTGTCGGCTCATATTTTACCTATTTGATTACATGATGAGTTATGTTTTGTTTTAAATAACTTAGAGATGAAAAAGGGTCAAATAACAACATTCCCTGCCAAGATAACCCAGCCGAAGGCGCGGAATGCTATACAGCGGCAGAGACTCTTCATTCTTCTTGATAAGGCTGCACAAAAGCCTATCACATGGGTATATTCCCCGGCTGGTTCGGGCAAAACGACGCTCATTTCAAGCTATCTGGATTCACGCAAACTCCCATGCCTCTGGTATCAATGTGATGAAGGAGACTCAGACCTCGCCACATTTTTCTATTACATGGGGCTTGCCGCAAAGAAGGCTGCACCGCGGTACAAGGAACCCCTTCCACTTCTGACGCCGGAATATCTTACCGGCATTCCCGCATTTACCAAAAGATATTTTGAGAAACTCTATAGCCGTCTACCCCTCACCCCCGTATCGAGTACGGGGCAGGCTCTAACCCTCTCCCGCAAGGGGCGAGGGGAGAAAAGAAATTCCCCCTCTTTGTCAAAGAGGGGGATGGGGGGAGTTATCGTCCTTGACAACTATCACGAAGTGCCCGCCGACTCTCTGTTTCACGACATGATCGCCAATGGTTTCGATATGATTCCTGAAGACGTTCATGTCGTGGTAATAAGCCGCGGCGATCCGCCGTCCGCATTAGCCCGTCTGCACGCAAATGATAAGATCAACCTGCTTGCATACAGCGACATTCGTTTTACATTTGAAGAATCAAAGGAGCTTGTTCATAGACGCATCCCGAAACCGGACAATCATTACATAAAAGCGATGTATGAAAAGACGGAAGGTTGGGCAGCGGGAATCATCCTGATGGTCGAGAGGGCGAGGCTTAAAGGGACGGGGACTGAATCGGCAGCGGACTTTACGTATGACAGGGTGTTCGATTATTTTGCCGGAGAGATATTCAACAAGATTGAAAAAGAGGTCCAGAACTTCCTGCTGAAGACCGCATTTCTGCCCGTGCTCAGCGTCCCTCTATCTGAGAAGTTGACGGGAGTCGGCAATGCCGGGCGCATCCTCTCGGCATTAAACCGCAATCATTTTTTTACTGAAAGACTCGCCGGGAGCGGCAAAGGGTTACCAGTACCATCCACTGTTTCGGGATTTTCTTTTAAACAGGGCAAAGACCAAATTTACTCCCGATGCCCTGGCGGTTATCCGGAGAGAGGCCGCACTGCTCCTTGAGCAATCCGGACAGATAGAAGACGCAGCAAGGCTTTACAGCGATGCCGGTGACCGGGATGGTCTCAGCCGGATGGTGATCGACCATGCACGGGAACTCCTGATGCAGGGAAGAAATAAGACCGTTGAAGAATGGATAGCAGGCATTCCCGGCGAGCCGGCGGATGATAATCCGTGGCTTTTATACTGGACCGGGATGTGCTCATTTCCGGTGGATATGCCGCGCACAAGAAAATATCTTGAAAAGGCCTTTGAGTCATTCAAGGCTATGGATGACCAATCAGGCATCTATCTTTCATGGGCACGCATCGTGGATACCTATGGCTTTGGACTTGATGAGTGGAAGCACCTTGATGACTGGATAGCGGTCTTCGACGACCTGAGAAAGACCTATCCTTCCTTCCCCTCAAAAGAAATAGACCTCATCGCATCATCCCGAATGCTTTTCTCACTGACCCTCAGAAAAACAGACCAGCCGGAATGGGTACATGAATGGTTGGAGCGTGTATCCGCTCTCCTGCAGGAAAACCCATCCTTTGCTATTCAGATGGATATCGTATTTTGTATGAGCGTCTATTATTTATGGAAAGGAGAGTATGATAAGAATGCCGTTCTGCTTGAAAAGGCGGAGGCTGAAATCTCTTATCACCAACCCTCTCCCTTTGAGGTCATTCAAATAAAATTGATGAAGGGTATTCATTACTGGGTGACGGCACAGTATGATTCCGCCTTGAATACTCTGTCCGAGGGGCTGGATATCTCTGACAAGAGCGGTGTGCCTATTTATGATTCCCTGTTATGGAGTTTCAGGGCAGCGGCGGAAATGGCGCCCGGCAATCTGGAGCTTGCGGAGAAATCGCTGACAAATCAGATGACATCCCTTCTTGACATGTCGAAGACCCTCGACATTTTCTTTTATCACGTTAACTCAGCATGGTATGCGATCCTTAAGGGGAACCCGTCCCTTGCCGCTGAACATCTGGAAACAATCTCAGCAAAGGTGGCAAAAATGGGGACGCCCTATTACAGGGCGTTATGGAGCATTGGCATGGCGCAGGTGGCATTTCTGCAGGAGCGCACAAGGGATGCAAAGACCCATATCCAAAGGGCACATCGAATCAGTCTGGATATGAAGAGCCATGTCATGGAGTGGTACAGTCTTTTAATCAGAGCTTATTTCCTTTTGAAGGAAGGCAAAGGAAAAGAAGGGCTTCTGTCGCTTCGCCGAGGGCTGTCGCTGGGCAAGAGGTACGGTTATGTCCATCTTGAATTCTATCAACCTTCGGTCATGCAATTCCTTTTCGCAAAGGCGCTGGAGCAAGGGATAGAGCAGGAATATGTGAAGGGGCTTATCAAAAAACTGGGTCTGACTCCTCCCAGCCCCTTTAACTCCCCTCTGTCCCCCCTTAATTTAAGGGGGGATGAAGGGGGGTTATTACTCCCCTTAGATAAGGGGAGGATGGGTGGGGTTATTTTTATGGAAGAATGGCCCTATCCCATAAAAATCTACACCCTCGGACGCTTTGAAATTATAATTGACGAAAAGCCCATGGCATTTTCAAAGAAGGTCCCTAAAAAGCCGCTTGAACTGATCAAGGCATTAATCGCCTTTGGCGGCAGGAATGTGCCTGTTGATAAAATAACCGATGCCCTCTGGCCTGATGCCGACGGCGATGCGGCATACAGTTCCTTTAAGGTAAATCTCCACCACCTCCGCAAACTGCTCGGAAAAGAAGAAGCCGTCCTGACAAGCGAGGGGCGAATAAGCCTGAACTTTCAATATTGCCATGTGGACGTGCCGGCATTTCAGCATCTTGTCGACAAAATCATGGGGTCGAGGACAGGCGCAGGCAAGGCGGAAATGAAAAAGATGATGCCCCTTGCTGAAAAGGCTATCGGCATGTACAAAGGGAACTTTATTGAAGGAGAGGACGGCTATCCGTATATCGCCGTCCTGAGAGAAAGATTGAGGAGCAGATTTGTTCGCCTTGTGGAAATAACGGGCATGCATTATGAGACTCAGAAGCAGTGGCATCATGCAGTTGAGCTTTACGAAAAGGGCATTGAGACCGATGAGTTTCAGGAAGAATTCTATAAATGTCTCATGCTCTGCTATAAGAAACTCGGCAAATACAATGAGGCCGCGTCTGTTTATAACCGCTGCCGCAGGATGTTGCATATTCATTTCGGCGTTGAACCCTCTGTCGGCATGAAGGCTCTTTACCCCGTTAGAAAGTGATGTTTTTCTAACGGGGTAAACGAGACGCTTATTACCCCCTGAATTTTTTTTGCAATCCTTAACCTATTCTTAACCTCCCTTTTGTTAGACTTGCCTGCAATTCAGACACTGGACTCAAAATGTCTTGAGGGTTATTTTTTCAGCAATCGATCATGACGGCTACGTCACCTTCGCACGATGAATACTACCAAGTAATATCCTCCCCCTTGATGGGGGAGGATTGAGGTGGGGGTGGACATGGTATGTTCCCCCTCACCCACGCCCTCTCCCACCAGGGGAGAGGGGGATAATTATATCTACTGTCTGAATTGCGGAGACTCGCTTCATGGAAACCTATATCGTCCGCATTCTCAGGTGTCAGGAGGAGACTGAAAGTCCGGCTTCCGTCGGTATTGTTGAAGATGCTGAAAGCGGCAGAAAGACAAAATTTGCCGGTTCCGGCGAGCTTCTGAAGATACTGAAGCTTGAAAAGCGCGGGACATGCACGGACAAGAAATCAAGAAAGGAATGATCAACTCGTAAAAAGTAAAAAAAAGCTAAGAATCGTCATTCCGGCCCCGTATCAAGTACGGGGTAAACTCCAGCCGGAATCCAGTAATCTCAGGTAGTTATGAGAACAATGGACACCTGTTTTCACCGGTGAGACGACTTTTTACGACACTATCAAGAATATTGGAATCGTAAAAAGACAGAATTGCCCTGTTTTGTCATTCCTGCGGAAGCAGGAATCCAGTTATTTCAATGGGTTCTGGACTCCGGCTTTCGCCGGAGTGACGGTTTCGGGACTTTTTACGAATTCATCAAGAATAAAAAAATGAAGAAAAACTTAAGTATTCAGTTGAGCGTGGCACAAGGATAACTCCCCCATCCCCCTCTTACCCTATGAGGGGGTTATTCCTCCCCTTAAGATAAGGGGAGGTTGAGGAGGGGTTATGAGAAGGTAGGTATGATCTACCCCGCTCCACTGAAGGGTTACACCAAGACAATGCGGAAGGATTATGCGGTAAGCGAAAAAAGGTTGAATATCCGGACAGGCACATAGAACAGATTTGAACTATATGGGAAAAAAAGGAGGAATGGTTATGGACAAGAAGATTGTATTTTTATTGGCGGTTGTTTTGGCGGTTGCGCTCAGTCTCCCCCGCCTCGCTTGTGCGGGCGACGGGCTGACATTGACTGTCATCGGGCGGTGCGTAAACGCGGATACTGAAATAAGTTGCGAACAAAAGCGGTCCGTGAACGTGAAGGTGAGTTACGGGGCCGGCGCAACATTGGAATTATCGTACATTAATGAAGTTGCGGCACAGGGCTCGCAGGAAGCGACAACATCACTCGAAGATCCGATCAGGCTTGCAATCACCAAGACCCTCCCCACCTATCGTTATCCCCTTCGCTACGTGCACTCGGTCCCTTATCAACCATACGAGGAGGTGAGAAAGATCACAAACGACTCGGTCGGCATCCAGTCGTGCATCGACGATCCGAATGCTGATAACCCCAGCTGCGGCTGGACTCTGGACAGCGTAGGCACCAGGATCCCCGACTCGCAGGGGTTCTGCAGCAACCGCGACCTGCTCGACCTGAAGTCGTGCGGCGACAATCTTTTGAACTGGCGCGGCGATGAAGTGCTGGGGGAACATGCCTCTCTTGTGAACTCTTACTCGACCGCCTATTGCCTCAGGCGAGGCACTCTCTTCTTCGCAGGGTACGAGATAGACACGCCGCGCAGGAGCTATGCAGTGAAAATGGAGGTATACAAGGGCGAACAATTATTCAATACGTTTATGGTTACCCCTGAACAGCCGATTTCCGTGGACAAAACGTCCGCTCATCAAATTAAGGCGGACCTGCTCGGCGAGGCCAGGCCTCTCATCGAGGCGCCTGATCTCTCGGGGTATATGCTGTATGTCCCTGAAACGCCATCCGGCCATCCGATGGTGCAACAGTATTGGAATAACATGCTTCTTGTGCCGAGGAATATGGTCACGATCGACGGCAGTGAGTGCAACAAGGTTGGGGCCTCATTTACTGCATTCCGGAAGCAGCAGGGTACGACGGCCCCCACAACCAGGGCTGGAGACTGCTTTGGGAACCAGCTCTTTCAATTGCATCAGGAGGACCTGACCGCTCTGGCGGGCAACCCTGAGGCTGAAACAAGGTTCCTGACATCCGGGATGAAGATGTTCAAGAGCACGGCCGCTTTTGATTATTTGCTGCTACAGCTGAAGGCCGGGTCTCCTGAGATGAACTACTCCACAATTTCCCTGGAACTTGATAATGCGCAGATCGGGACCACAACAAACGAAGCCTCTGCCTGGATCAAGGAAGCGACATGCTCGCCCTTCTCTTCCATGTCAAAGGAAGGGAGAATGAAGGTGATCATACAGAACGTCGGTCAGCTTCAAGCTGACTATATGGTCACGCTCCATGATTGCTATCCGGGCATCGTCCAGCCGATCCCCCCCCAGGCCCGCACACTGATTCCACAGGAAATATTCACTTTCTCTTTCGACATCATGACGAGTGTGAACATGGAGGGCGAACACTATTGCTGGGTGACGCTATCCTCCCCCCAAACCGGCAGGCAATATGACGAACTTCAGGTGTTTTTCGACACGCACCCTTATGTCTCTAAAACTGCGTCGCAGTGGCAACAGGAGCGAAGGAGCAAGGATTCCAAAAAAGCGAATTGACGGGATGATAAAGGGGAATGCGATGAAACCCACATGTTCTGAAAAGACACAAGAAATAATAAAAATCTCCCCTAACCCCTACCTACCGGACAGGCAGGCCTCTTTTCCAAAGAGGGGAATCTCAAATATACCCCACTTTAGCAAATGGTTCGACCAGGCTCACCATCCTGAGCTTGTCGAAGGAGGGGGGCGAGGGGGGATTTACAGGATGAATAGGAGGGAAAGGGTGAATCCATTACTGACAGGCAGATCAGTCATGCTCTTTGTTGTTGTGCTGACCTTGTTTGCCCTATGCAATTCAGCGGATGCGTTAACGCGTTATGCGCAATCCGGCGGATCGACCACCGGCACCTGCGGTTCGTGGGCAGCGGCTTGCGATCTGCAATATGCCATCTCCCAGGCGGTCTCGGGCGAGGAGATCTGGGTGAAAGCCGGTACCTACCTGCTGACGACCAACCCTGCTCCTGACCCTGCCCCTGACCCTCCCCTTCCGCCTGACCGCACCATATCCTTGTACTCTGAAAAACGGGGTGGCGATCTACGGCGGGTTTGGCGAGACCGCGACGGAATGGGCCCAACGCAACCCTGCGGCCAATGTCACGACCCTGAGCGGGGATATCGGTATTATCGGAGATGCAACCGATAACTCGTATCATGTGGTAGCCAGCGCCGGAGTTGACAACTCGGCAATCCTTGACGGCTTCATCATCACCAGCGGGAATGCCAACGGGGCCTCACCTCACAGCTACGGCAGCGGGATGTATAACAGCGACAGCAGCCCGACCCTGCGCAACATCACCTTCGTCAACAACTCCGCAGGCCTCGACGGCGGCGGGATGTATAACAACGCAAGCAGCCCCAACCTGAGCAACATTACCTTCATCAACAACACTGCAGGCCTTTGGGGCGGCGGGATGTACAATCTGAAGAGCAGGCCGGTCCTGACCAATGTCAGCTTCAGCGGCAACACCGCAGGCCTCGAAGGCGGCGGGATCTACAACCTGCTCAGCAGCCCGATCCTGACCAACGTTACCTTCAGCGGCAACTCATCAGAGATTGAAGGCGTCGGGGCTTATAATCTATTATGTTCTGATCTTGTGATTGCGACCACGACAACGCTGACATCGTCCCCCAATCCATCCACCTATGGGACGAGTGTGGACTTTACAGCAACAGTAACCGGCAGCGAATCGTCAAGCACACCCACTGGAACAGTGACTTTCACTTTCAAAGACGGAGCAACAACAGTCAACACAGGCACGCTCAACGGGTCAGGAAAGGTGACGTTTTCAACATCCGCGCTTGCGGCGGGAAACTATTCGATCACGGCGGTCTACGCCGGAGATGGGAGCTCCAGCGGAAGCACATCCGACCCTCTTCTCACGCAGACGCAGACGGTCAACAAGGCCGGAACGACGACAGCCATCGCTTCACATACACCCGATCCTTCGACTTTCGGACAGTCTGTTATGGTGAACTTTACCGCGACCTCCACCGGAGGCACACCCACAGGCAATGTAACGGTAAGTGACGGCACAGTGAATTGCACGGCAACAGTCGCGGCTGGGAGCTGTTCCCTGACGTTTACAAGCGCAGGCAGCAAGACCCTGACCGAGACGTATGCAGGCGATGCCAACTTCAGCAGCAGCGCCTCGGCAAGCGTCTCTCATACGGTGAACAAGGCCGCCACCATTGCGCTCGTTGTCAATACACCCTCCCCCTCTACCTTCGGCCAGAGCGTCGCCTTTACCGCAACCGTAACAAGCGGGGCGGGCACGCCGACAGGGACGGTCAGCTTCAGTGAAGGAGCCACGACGTATTGCTCCTCGGTTTCCTTGAACGGCACTGGTCAGGCTGCGTGCAGCACATCCTCTCTGAGCGTGGGCCCGCACACAATCACCGCGACCTACAGCGGGGATGGCAATTACAACGGCTCGGGCGGAACAGTGGGCCAGACGGTAAACAGGGCGAATACGACCACGACGGCGGCCCTGACCACCGGGACGAACCCATCGACCTTTGGCGAGAGCGTGACATTTACGGCGACGGTAACAAGCGGGGCGGGCACACCGACAGGGATGGTCACATTCAAGGATGGAACAACAACACTCGGCACAGGCACGCTCAACGGATCAGGGCAGGCAACGTTCGCAACATCCGCACTTGCGGCGGGGGACCATACGATCACGGCAGTCTACTCCGGAGATGGGAGCTTCAGCGGAAGCACATCCGACCTTCTCACGCAAACGGTCAACGTAAGCCCTACCATCACAAGCGGAAACAGTACGTCCTTTTCCATCGGAAGCACCGGATCATTCACGGTCACAACCACCGGCTATCCTGTCCCGTCCATCAGCTCAAGCGGCAGCCTCCCAAGCGGCCTCAACTTCACAGATAACAACAGCGGGACCGCAACTCTGTGGGGCACTCCAGGAGCGCACTCTTCCGGTCAGTATCCGCTCACCTTCACGGCGAGTAACGACGTATTGCCGAATGCAACGCAGAGCTTCACTATAATGATTGCCAACAATCCACCTGTCCTCGATCCTATCGGGAACAAGCAGGCATATGAGGGGGAGATCTTGCAGTTCACCATAACGGCATCTGACCCGGATGGAGACGCTCTCAGCTACGATGCCGGCAATCTGCCAACGGGCGCAACCTTCGACAAAAATACGCAGACCTTCCAGTGGACCCCAGGTTATGACCAGGCGGGGAGCTATCAGGAAGTGCTCTTTACCGTGACCGACGATGGGACTCCTATGGCGAGCGATTTCGAGAAAATCACGATCACGGTAGGTAACGTCAACCGTCCACCCGAGCTTGCTTCCATAGGTAGCTGGAATGTTCAAGAGGGGCAGAATTTACAGCTTACCATAACTGCCACAGACCCCGATGGAGACGGGCTCATCTACTCTGCCAGCAACCTGCCAGGAGATGCGGTTTTTGATCCAACCGCCAAGACCTTCACCTGGACACCAGGCTATGACCAGGCGGGAAGCTATCAGAACGTGCTCTTCATCGTGACCGACGACGGGACTCCTCCTTTGAGCGCCTCTGAGCCAATTACCATTGCCGTGGGCAACGTGAATCGTCCGCCTGTGCTAACCCCCATCGGGAGCAGGACGGTAAAGGAAGGCGAGAAAATTGAAATTGTAATCACCGCCACGGACCCTGACGGAGACGGGCTCACTTATTCTACCGGCAACCTGCCAGCAGGTGCGGGTTTTGATCCAAACACTCAGAAATTCACCTGGACACCAGGCTATGACCAGGCGGGAAACTATATGGATGTCCTCTTCACCGTGACCGACAACGGGACTCCTCCTTTGAGCGCCTCTGAGGCAATCACCATTGCCGTGGGCAACGTGAACCGTCCGCCTGTGCTTAACCCAATAGGAGACAAAACAGTCAATGAAGGAGAAACCCTAACATTCCCCATAACAGCCACAGACGCTGATAACGACCCACTCACTTACTCTGCCAGCAACCTGCCACCAGGGGCAGGTTTTGATAACCAGGTCTTTGGCTGGACACCGGACTACACTCAGGCAGGTAATTACACCGGTGTTCGCTTTGAGGTCAGCGATGGTTCCTCAATCGACTTTAAAATCATCACCATCACAGTGGGAAATATCAACCGTCCACCCAAGCTTGACCCAATAGGGGACAAGACGGTGAATGAAGGACAGAAACTTGATATCGTAATCACGGCTACGGACCCTGACGGGGACGGGCTCACTCACTCTACCAGCAACCTGCCAACAGGTGCGACTTTTGATCCGATCACCCAGAAATTCAACTGGACGCCCGGCTATGACCAGGCAGGAAGCTATCAGGTGACCTTCAGCGTGAGTGACGGAGAGTTGAACGCTTCAGGAACGATTACCATCACGGTGAATGACGTCAGCCGGCCGCCAATGGCTTTATGCAAGGATGTAACAGTAGCAGCAGGCTCAAGCTGCACCGCGAGCGCTTCGATTAACAACGGCTCCTTTGATCCGGATGGCGATTCGATTACCCTCACCCAATCACCAGCAGGCCCTTATGCGCTCGGAAATGCAACCGTAACGCTGACAGTGACTGACAGCAATGGCGCATCAAATCAATGCAGAGGAACAGTAACCGTGGTTGACAACACGCCTCCAACGATTTCAAATGCATCGGCAGCCCCATCGGAGCTATGGCCCCCGAATAAAAAGATGGTTAATGTGACGATCAACTATGCTGCCACCGATAACTGTGGTCAAAAAACGTGTAATATTAATAGTGTGACCTGCAACGAGTCGATCAGCGGGTCGGACTATACCATTGTGGATGCTCATCATGTTAAATTGCGTGCTGACCGATTAGGAAGTGGCAACGGTCGCATTTATACGATAAATATCATCTGCACTGACGGTTCGGGCAACCCTTCGAACCAGGCCGTGAAGGTGACTGTGCCCCACGATCAGGGGAAAAAATAGGAGAGTCTGAGACTGAACGTCATTGGGCTTGCTCCTTTCCTCTACCAGACAAACTTCGATGAACAGTAAGGGCAGGGTCGGAAATGGCGAGCCGATCGCTTAACGTGTTGAAAAAGTGCTTAACATTTATCCCCCTACCAGGTAAAATCTAGTAGGGGGATTTCTTTGCTCAAAGGACCAAACCAGCTCGATGAACGTGTGCCGATGGAGGTCGGCACGATTCAGGTCAATTTTTGCAAGAATCCGCAATGCCAGAATTTCGGCATTCCGGCTAGCACGATAAGACAGCCCAGAGGTCGAGGAGTAGCGGAACGTCGTAGGAAGATGCCTTTCCGTCGTATCTCCAAGGTGGAAGGGATCACCATGTCCACTCTCTACCGGAAGATCGATTTTATTCATCGGCAGTGCATAGGTTTTGCAGCTGAGAGCGAACGCAATCTTCCATCCATGTTGTTTGCCCGCCTCTATATCGGAGTTGACCTCCCCTTAGTAACTTGACGGAAATAAATAATTGATTTATATTGTAGCTACAAATATAGCCACAAGGAGAGGAACCATGAGATTTGCAAATGTCAGGGAACTCAAGAATAAAACCTCGGAGATTCTGAAAATAGCTGAAAAGGAGGAGGTTGTTGTAACTTCCAGAGGAAAGCCAACAGCCATCATCAAAGGGATTTCAGAGGAAGATTTTGAAGATTACCTGCTTGAAAACAATCCCAAGTTTCTGGCTGCCTTAGAAAAGGCGAGAGAGGAATGTTTGGAACTTGGAGGTATAGGGATCGATGAATATTTGAAGAACAGGAAGTCGAAGCATGGATAGGTTCAAAATCGAACTCTCACCTGCAGCTTCAAGGGACTTAGATGATTTAGAAATGGGAATCGTTACAAAGGTCCTTTCAGATTTAAAGATCCTTGAAGAGAACCCTTTCCCAAGGGGAAAATTGATCAAGAAGATTAAAGGTAAAAAAGCTACCTTTTACAGGCTGAGGATTGATAAGTTTCGAGTCTTCTTTGAAATTCAGCCTATGAAAATCGTGATCCTCAGAGTTATCAGCAAGAAAGAAACAGATCGATTTTTGAAAAGAATTTAGCACCTCTGCCCTTCCATCCATTGAGTTTTACAGGGGGATTTCATGCCATCCCAAGACGTTAAACGAAAACTCACAGCTATTCTCAGTGCCGATGTCAAAGGTTATAGTCGTCTCATGGGCGAGGATGAGGTTGGAACCATACGCACCCTTAATGCTTACAAGGAAACGATGTCAAACCTTATCCAACAACCTCTTTGCTTCGCCCAAGGTGGCAAAGAGGCTTTTGTCGGGGCATGGAAACTTATTTCGCTTGAAAGTGTGCGTCCCAATGGTGAGGTTGTTGAAGGTTGGATGGGGCGAAACCCGGTGGGTCTGATCATATATGATTCAAAGGGATATATGTCTGTACAGCTCATACGAGATTCCCGACCGGCCATGACAGCTAACACCGTTAGTGAGCTTAATAAGGTTGCTCCAGAGGAACTGAAAGATGCCTACGTAGGTTATTACGCCTACTTCGGAACTTATGAAGTCAATGAAAAGGAGGGATTTGTTATTCACCATGTGCAAGGCAGTCTGCGGCCGGCAGAAGTTGGTATAGAGCATAAACGATTTTTCAAGATATCAGATAATCGTATAACCCTGTCAACACCGCCGATGCTATATTCTCTCATTGGCGAGCATAGAATTAGTCGATTAACTTCTGAACGTGCGAAATAGACCTATTTCATGCCGAGGGACTTTGCAGTTGCAACAGCCATCTGTGAAAGGGGTGCCATGAATACCGGAGACCCCGATTTCAAACATTTTGAAAAAATCGTAACAATCGATTGGTTCTAAGCATCTTTAGTTTAAGGTCGGGGTTATGACAATTTTCATGTCTAGTGGGTGGCTTCTAGTGTACTGTCTCAGAAAAGACTTTACACAGAACGTCATTCCGGACTTGATTAAGCCCGGCCCGTACCTGATACGGGGGAATCCAGTCTTTTCAGCTGGATTCCCGTTTTCACGGGAACGACAACCCTTATTATCATTGTAAAGAAGTTTTAGAGACACTACACTAGTTAATAGTTCGGAGTAATGAGTTCGGAGTATTTTTAAATAGATTCATGAAAACTTAGAACTAAGAAATGAAAGGAATGCTCCGAACTAAAGACTCCGAACTCCGAACTATATGACACGTTTCTTACTCCTCCTTGCTACAGGGTTTGGGGTCGGGTACGCTCCGGTTGCCCCTGGGACCATGGGGACCCTCTTAGCCATCCCCATCTACCTCTTTCTCTCTCGGATTCCTTTTCCCCTCTATGAATTGACTCTCGTCGCTTTTTTCTTCCTCTCGAGTTGGATTTCAGAAAATGCCCAGAAGTACTTCGGAAAACAGGATGATCAGAGGATCGTCATCGATGAGGTGATGGGCTTACTCGTCACCATGCTCTGGGTTCCTAAGACAATCCTCTTCGTCATCTTTGGTTTTTTTCTTTTTCGGTTTTTCGACATTCTCAAACCATTTCCCATCCGTCATCTGGAGAGGAGGTGGGAGGGAGGTTATGGGGTCGTATTCGATGATGTGTTAGCAGGAATCTATGCCAATATCATTCTTCAACTCATCCATTGGAGCTCCCTCACCCTTCCCTTCTCCCCACTGGGGAGAGGGATGGGGTGAGGGGATATCGAATGATAGCACAAAGGAGGTACAATGAATCTGGAAAAAGCCATCGGGAATCTTTTGAAAGAAAGGGGATGGACCATTTCCATTTCGGAGTCTTGTACTGGTGGGCTAATTTGCGATCGCATCACCAATGTGGCAGGGAGCTCGGACTACTTTGAAGGAGGAATGGTTAACTACAGTAACGAATCGAAGGCAAAGCATTTAGGGATTCCATTGGATTATATAAACAGGTACGGTGCGGTGAGTCCACAGGTGGCGAGGAAGATGGCTCAAGGAGTCCGAAAAGCCTTTCATACAACATTCGGATTATCCACCACAGGTGTGGCAGGACCCACAGGCGGAACAAAGAGATCTCCCATCGGGAGAGTCTTCATCGGAATTTCTGATGGAATAAGAACGTGGGTGAAAAGAAATGATTTAAAAGGGAATCGAAGAGAGATCAAGGAAAAGGCTGCCGAGAAGAGCCTCCAATTTTTTTATGAAGTATTGGGTAAAAAGACTGCGTTTTGTACCAAAAGATAAGGGAAAATATGAATCGAAAAATTTCAAAGACAGATCTTTTCAAGCAATTGACATGGGACGATCTCGAACAGTGGGCCGGGAGCAGAGTTCTTTCACGAGGGCAAAGCTACCAGCGTAGCCACCGTGTGAAAGAATTGGTCCAAACGCAAACCGGGGCACTCATTGCCTGGGTTCATGGAGGGCAAAGATATGCCACAGAGGTTGATTTTGAACACGGTGAATTGATCTCAGTCTGTACCTGTCCTTATGGGAATAACTGCAAACATGCGGTGGCCGTAGTGTTGGAATATCTCGATTGTCTAAAGAAGAACCTTGAAATCCCTCAAATCACAGGACAGGACAAACGTATAGCATTATTGCAGGGGATGGATGAAGAGGATTGGGAAGACGAGGATGAGGAGGGAGAGTTAGATCCCGCTCACCTTGTTTCCAAAAAAGGTTGGAAATCAATCCCGATGGATTTGAAGGGTTTTTTGCAAGAACAAACCAAAGAGCAATTGATGGCGTTGATTAAGGATCTCTCAGAAAGACACCCGAGTGTCCGTGAAGATCTGGAGGACCGCCAAAATCTCTCAAAGGGATCGGTAAAAAGAGTAGTTGCTGCTGTGAGAAAAGAAATCCACGAGTTAAGTTCGGAACCAGCCTGGAGAAACCATTGGAATGATGAGGGCCATGTCCCTGACTACTCACGGGTAAAGAATCGTCTGGAATCTCTTTTGGCTAAAGGACACGCAGATGAAGTCGTTTCCTTGGGGAGAGAACTTTTCGAAGCCGGAATAAGGCAGGTGGAGATGAGCCATGACGAGGGAGAGACGGGCACGGAGATCTCTTCGTGTTTGGAAGTTGTTTTTTTGGCCATTCCTCAATCTTCTCTTTCTCCTGTTGAGCAGATGCTCTGGGTGATTGATGCAGAGCTCAAGGATGAATATGAGCTTTGCTACGGATCGGAATCCTTCTGGAAGAGAAAACATAAACCTTCTGATTGGAGCACTGTGGCGGATAGGCTTCTTGAACGATTAAATAATCTCCAGCTTGCGAAAAATAATGATAATTTTTCAGAAAGCTACCATCGAGACAGTTTGACCAACCGAATTATACAAGCCCTTGAAAATTCTGGTCGGCACGAGGAAATCATACCCTTATGTAAAGAGGAGGTGCTGAAGACGGGAAGCTATCGCCGCCTGGTCGATTTCCTCAGAAAAGCCAAGCGGCTTGAAGAGGCCGAGCAGTGGATTCATAAGGGGATTAAAGAGACGCAAAAAAAGTGGCCTGGTATTGCGAAAGATTTGCGAGATACGTTGCGGGAAATGAGGGAAAAGGATGGCAATTGGCTTCAGGTCGCCGCTTTCCGGATCGAAGATTTTATTCAGAGCCCATCCCTTCAGGGCTATAAGGAAATGAAGAAAGCATCAGAGCGGGCAAAAGTGTGGCCAGAAGTTCGGGCAGCCGCACTGACCTATTTAGAGACAGGGAAGCTTCCTCAGACAAATGCCTCATGGCAAATGCCGGATACAGGAGTGAAAGAAAGTATTGAAGTCAGAAAAGGTCAATTCCCAATGACCCATGAACTTATTGACATTGCCATTGAAGAGAAACGGCCTGAAGATGTTCTCAAATGGTACGACCATCAAAAATTAAAGAAACAAGACTATTGGGGATGGGATGGTTATCAAGAGGATCAAATTGCCGAAGCAGTGGCAGATGACTACCCTGATCGCGCCTTAGTCATATGGAAGAATGTTGCTGAAAAACAGATTGCCTTAACAAAGCCAAAGGCCTACGAAACTGCAGCAGTCTATTTAAGAAAAGTCCTTGGTCTCCTGAAAAAACTGAAAAGAGAGGAAGAGTGGGGAAATTATATCTCGAAACTTCGTCAGACCAACGCCCGGAAGACAAAGCTTATCGAAATTCTCGGCCGCCTCGAAGGTCGTCGTATCGTTCAGGTGACGTAATTTAAGACTCCGTCTTGCGTTATCGGTAGTGCAAGCACTTCCTTTACCTTAACCTCCCGGCTTAACAGAAAGGTCAGGCTGCGTCTGACCTTTTCATTTCAATTACCCTTCAACCCTGTTACCTGAACAGCGTCAATATTTTTTCTTGATCAACCAGAGGGAATTGATTATAGTCTTACCATAGATGAGTTTTGATCCTTAAGATTCTCCGCGTGGCAAAAAGGCAGGATATCTATCGTAACCTTTTCACTGATCCCGAAGACGAGTTTCGTGAGGCGGATTTAACAGATCGGAGGCACCTATGATTAACCCGGTCTTTCTGAAACGGGTGGTTCTGAATAACTACAAAAGCATCAAGGAATGCTCGGTGCCCCTTGGTGCATTGGCTTTCCTTGTGGGGCAAAATGGGGCTGGTAAAAGTAACTTTCTCGATGCCCTTCGTCTGGTGACCGAGTCGCTCAACAGCTCCTTGGAGCATGCACTCAGGGAGAGGGGAGGAATCAACGAAGTCAGACGACGGTCATCCGGGCATCCCACCCATTTCGGAATCCGCCTTGAATGGCAGTTGCCTGATGGAACCCAGGGAGTCTATGCCTTTCGTGTGGGCGCACAGAAAAGGGGTGGATTTGAGGTTCAACAGGAAGAATGCAGAATTTTTGGTAACAGACTCTTGGAAAAAGATTTATACCGGGTAGAAGACGGCGTGCTCAAAAAGTCCAGTTTTCAGGTTGGACCACCCGCCTCCAGAGATCGCCTCTATCTTGTGGCCGCATCAGGTCTTGCCCCCTTCAGGCCGCTGTACGATGCGCTCTCACGTATGGGTTTCTACAACCTGAATCCGGATGAGATCAGGGAACTCCAACCGCCGGATGCGGGCGAAGTGCTGAAACGGGACGGGAGTAATCTGGCCAGCGTCTTAAACATGATGGAAAAGGAAAATAAGGAAGCGTTCGATCGGCTCGTTGCGTTTTTGTCAAAAGTGGTGCCGGGAATCCAAGGCATTAACGCTAAGCATGTGGGAAGGAAAGAGACATTAGAGTTTCGCCAGCTTGTGGGAAACAGTAAAGATGCGTGGCGTTTCATGGCGGAAAACATGTCTGACGGTACCCTACGGGCTCTGGGCGTCCTGACAGCCCTGTTTCAGTCATCGAACCAAGTGGCGAAGAGGGTTCTGTTCGTGGGAATTGAAGAGCCGGAGGTAGCTGTGCACCCCGGGGCGGCTGGAGTGCTCAGAGATGGACTTGTCACCGCGTCGAAGACGACACAGATCGCAGTGACCAGTCCCAGTCCGGACCTGCTGGACGACAAAGATATTCCGGATGAAAGTA
>Ga0315276_10000778_pt1 | contig 27990 bp, 73 predicted proteins | sample YL17G05_0_MG_FD_204542 | JGI IMG/M metagenome (GOLD analysis project Ga0315276, IMG submission 204542) | Sediment microbial communities from Yellowstone Lake, YNP, Wyoming, USA - YL17G05_0 | ecosystem: Environmental > Aquatic > Freshwater > Lake > Sediment | place: USA: Wyoming | collected... | reverse complement strand
CTAATAAAACCACAACAATAACAGCAACTACATCCACCATAGAAAAATTACAAATATTTAATAACCATACTTGGTCTGATATATTTAGTGGTGGAGTGAACGTAACATATAACAGAAATGATATTCTGGAATATAATAATACATATGTTGGTAAATTTAATGACTTCTATGTTGCTTTTTCAAGTGCTGATAATCAGTCATCAATAACAGTTTATGATATTACAGGAAACAGTACTAATTTTATTCTTATCCAGAATGGAACTATAAATGTAAATAACAATATTTATTATACATTAATTCCAAATACTAGAGTCTATGCAAACATTATCTGCCAACAGAATGATACAAAGATAGTAACAGTGGATATAGATATCTTTGTATATAAATATGCATTAGGAGATCTCAATAGAGATGGTGTGGTAAATATCTTTGATGCTGCCACTTTAGGTATAAATTGGGGTGGAGTAAATCAGATGTATGATATGAATAGAGATACCACACTAAATATTTTTGATGCTGTAATAGTTGGTAATTATTGGGGCGAAACATCTTGAGAAAGAGCTATTTGGTAATAGTTATATTAATTATGGCTATTCTACTTCCTAGAGCTAATGCTGCTGGTGCAGTTATATCACTGAGTCCATCGTCAACTTCAGTGAAGGTTAATGATACTTTTGCTGTAAATGTAATGATTTCTGGTGTAACTGACCTATTTGGTTATGAATTTAAAATATCATATGTAAATACTTTTATGACATTACAATCTATAACTAAAGGTTCTTTCTTTCCAAATATTAATATGAATGTATATAAAAGCCAGATAAATGGTACTGGTGGATATGTTTGGTATGCAATAGCATTAATAGCTCCAGAAGCTGGAAAGAATGGAGATGGCACTCTAGCAACTTTAACATTTAAAGCTGTGTCTACTGTAACTAATAGTCCACTTACATTTACATTATTATATTTATCAAACTCTACTGCTCAACCAATAATTTATGCACAAACTGGTGGACTTGTTACTATTGTTCCTCAATCATCTGGTCCTATTGTCGGTCCAACAGCTCCTCCATATCCAAAGGAAGTATTCTATTTATTTGACATAAAGATTGATAGTATTAAGAGTAAATATGAACTTGATTTATTTAAGTTAAAGTTAGTTAGGAATGTATCAATTACTGTGGAAGTTTTAAATAAAGGAACTAATAGTACAACTAATAATTTTGGATTATCTGGTGATACTGTAGTCAATTATTTTGTAACTTCTAACAATGTAACAATTTATAATTCTACTATGACAGTATATACGACACCAAATATATGGAAGCAATTTTCATTGGACTTTCCTTTTGACAGTGGGAATTATACATTTTTTGCTGAAGTTTTGAGTATGGAAGATATAAATGCTACTGAAAATCAATGCACTTCTGACTTTATTGTTGGTAATATCTATATTGAGTACTTTAATGAGAACACAGAACTTTGTGTTGCTATGATTGCAATAGGGTTAGTTATTCTAGCACTTATTATCATACTTGTTTATAAACTAATAAAAAGATAAAATTTTGGTGATAAAAAAATGAAATTACGTCTTCCGTCAATATCTACATTTAGTTCGATATGGCAAATATTTAGTTTCATAATGTTTCTTGTTCTAATTATACCACCACTGTATGGGCTTGGTGTAGTGTTCACTACGAATAAATTACCACCATTTGTTCCACAAGATGTGTTTACTAAACTTGGGTTTGGTGTAATGTATGGATATTATGAGGTTTTTAATAGTATAAGGATGACAACAGGATTAACTGGTGGAGCATATGTGGCTAAAGATCTTATTATAAAGAATAATATTACAGATGTTTCAGCAAACTTTACAGCATATCCTCAATATGAAAATATGTCTAGACAGTGGAATGAAACATTTTCTTCATTTTTGTCTCCAGAAAATTTGACGTATGTAAACATGATTTATCAAGATTATTGTGTTTCAATGGGAATTCAGGATAACAGTACGTGGCAATTAAACATATTTTTGGTTTCAGGTAACGGTCAATATCTTATTGCAGACATCTATACACAGCATTACAGTAATGGTACTTTTCAAATTTCTTTGTCAAATGATATGACTGGTGTTCCGACTAAATATGGAATAATTTGCACTGAAGATATTATGAATCAGGCATCACAGATAATGACTAACAGTGGTTCATTAGATTATGGAAAGATAGCTTTAATGGTACTTGGTACAGTCAGAAATGGAAATATAGTGTTCTTTAATTATTGAGTTGAATAAATATGAACTGGAAAAATCTAAAAGTGATAGGGATTCTCTTAACTATAGGTGGAGTAATGCTTTTCTTAGATGGTATTGGAAGCACTTTTCTTTGGGAGAATTTCCATGATTTCTGGTCGGATACTGTAAGATTATTCAGAGCTTTGGGTGGGATTTTACTTTCGCTTCTGGGAATATTTTTCATAAATAAATCATAGATTCTAGTTTTTTTCTTTTTTTGGTGTCTGTGAGTCTTGGAACCATGTCAGACATAATATTATCATATGATGAAGGGGTCTTGGTGACGGCACTATGGGGTGTCTGTCATGGTCTAAGACGGTCATTTTGACCAACTTTTAACATAAATGTAGCAACATTTGTAATAGTTTTTGCAAGTTGTTTATAAAGAAAATACATCATTCTGTCAAATGACTGTCAGTTCCTGTGCTTTATATAACCATTCTTTTCAAGTTAATGTGATTGTTCGTCATATCAACAATGTTGTAATTTTTTGGTTTGTATCAAATGAAAAAAAGACCATATGTTGATATATAAATAGAGTGCTACTTTTTGCGTTTTAGTGCTATGGTCTTTTGTATTATTTGCAAAAAGGTTTGCAGAAATTCATGCATGAAGTATATATATTACGATATGATTACAGTATCACACTCATAAAAGGTGAAATGCATGGCAAACAAGAATGCAGTAGATCTAGTATCCCTTCAAGGATACAACAAAGTTTCCTATTCCATTTCTTTTTCGGAAGAAAAGTCTCCATCCTTCAAAGTTGTTCCTGTGAAATCTTGGATGGAAAAGATCGCTAGGAATGAAATTCCTAGAATTGATCCGACACATGGATGCACATATTTTCCTCATGTGCATCCAGCTACGCAGAAAGTTTTTGAAGTTGTCGTAAAGTTCTGCAAAGATTCTAGGAGTTGTTGAAGTTGGAAACAGAAATAAGGCATTTCAAAGCACATGAAAAACTTTTGTATGATGTCATGACAAGACAAGCAGGTTCCATGCAGAAGGCATTGATCGAAGCAGTCATGAATTCAGTTGATGCCAAAGCTACCAAAGTTTCCTTCCAGATCACGAGAAAGCAAACCATCATTGAAGATGATGGAAAAGGTATGACCAGAGAAGAAATTTTGAAATTTTTTGAATTCTTTGGTCTGCCACATGAAGAAGGTGAAGACAAAACATATGGAGAATTCAGAATGGGCAGAGGTCAACTTTTTGCATTCGGGATCAACATATGGCACACAAAAACCAACAAAATGGTTGTTAACATCAAAACAAAAGGACTTGACTATATTCTTGATTCGGATACAGAAAACTTTGAAGGTTGCAGAATAATTATTGATCACTACAAAGAAATGGAAGACTTTGACCTGCGAAGGATGATCGAAGAATTTTCAAAGATGATCATGTACGTTTCCATACCTGTCTTTGTGAATGGCAACAAAGTTAATGCATCAATTGATTCAGAGAAGTATGACTACGATTTGAAAACAGATCAGGCAATCATAAGATTGGCAGGAAGTTGTGTAGGTCTGGATGTCAAAGTATACAACAGAGGAGTATTTGTTACATCGTTGAACCATGAAGGAGTCTCTGGAATCATTATTACTTCTGTGCCAATTAAGTTAAATTTTGCACGAAATGATATCTTGGATGATTGCAAAATTTGGCAAACAATACAAGTTGATTACATCAAATTCAAGAAACAGATATTCTTGCAGATGGCAAAGAGATATCTTGATGAGAATGCGAAGAAAGCAATCATTAGTTTGATGTACAATGATCAAGAATGCAGAAAGATGTATGGAAAGCTAAAGGTTCTCAGAACATCATCAGGCAGTTGGGTGTCTCTTGATAGTTTGGCTGGAAAGAGTGTTGCATTTGCAAAGGATGGTGACAGGATAGGAGACAAGATCATGCAACAGGGCATCGGCATAGTATTGGATCAAGACTTTTGCTATGATATGAAGGCATTGGTTAGAAGTTGTAGCTATTCGGATATGTTGAAAACTGTAGAGATTACAAGTCTTTCTAAGGATTTGCAGATCACTAATAAGCCTGTTGCAGATGATCAACTAAAGCCACGAGAATTGAAAAATTTAGCAAAACTTCGTACATTGTCAAGTGAGACCAATTGCACTTATGGAAGACGGATCATGGCTGGAGAAAGTGTAACATCAATGGGATGGACAGATGGACAGACGTACATATGCATATCTAGAGATATCTTGAAATTGAAAACTATGTATGGATTCGATCAAAAAGGGTTCATTCTTCTGATGCATGAAGTCACGCATGACAACTCTGATGAATCTGCAGACCTTCATGGAGATGAGTTTCACAAAAGGTTCCATGACAATTGCTTTAAATATGCAGAAAAGTTTGGAGAAATTTCAGGCAGAAAGGAATGGAAGTAGGAGAAATTTTGTAAAATTTGAGGAGATGAATGAAAAAATGCCATTACCTACAAAAAAACAAGTTGAAGATGAATTTGGAAAGGATTTCAATCCAGAAAACTTTACTGTAGAACGCACAGGTCACTACAAGTTCTTGATTCATATTCCTTCTGGATGCCCTGTAGGAGTCAGAAGGTGTATGGAATGCCCAAAGAATAATCTGTGCGGATGGATAAACAAATAAATTTTGGAAAATTTGAGGAGATGATATTATGGAAAACTGTAAAATTAAAAATCTTGGTGATGTTATGCAAAAAGCAACAGATATTTCAGAATTATTAGCAGTAGCTAGAGCAATAAGTGGATACCAAAAACTTCATATTGAAATCAAGATTGTGTATGATAGTCCCACTGAAACAGAAGAAGAAAACTTCATTTATGAAGATGGAGAAAGGTTGCTTTCAAGTATAGACGAATTGGAAGGTGAATCATAATGGGAAACATGAGTTACTGTAGATTTGAGAATACTCTCAAAGATTTGGAAGACTGTAAACAACATCTGGATGCTAAGGTGAATAGTGAAGATGAACATGAGACACGAAAGGCATTGATAAAGTTATGTATGGATATAGCTTCTGGATTTGAAGATGAAAAAGATGTTGATGAACAGATGAATACATTGTATGATGAAGATGGAGAGGATGAGGAATGACAAGTTGGAACCCATATCTCTGTCGGGAGTGTTTCAAAAAGAAGTACAGATACACAGATGAGATGCTCAACAGGGCAGTAAGAGAGAGGCGTTGTCCAGAATGGGAATATGCACAATCAGGAAGGAAGCCTGTTTGTGGTAAATGTGGAAAAGAAGGAATAGTTTACGGATAGGAGTTGAGATGATGAGACAACAGAAGATAGATTTTCTAAAATTTGAGCATAACAACAATTTGAAAACCATAAAAAGTATGATCAAGAATGGCAAAATAGTGGATGCATACCTGTCTCTTGAAGAAGTCATAAAGAGATACTGCGAGATGTTTCCATTTGAATATGGTTCAGAGATGGATAAAAAAGGATATTCAGATGAAAAAGTTGTGGAGTGATCAACATGAACATCAGACAAAAATTGAAAAATTTGATCTGCATCTTCTGGTTGCATCAACCAAAATATGATGGAACCAAAAGGAAGTACATCTGCAAAAGATGCCATCACGAAAGTAACTTCAGTTGGGAATGAATAGGTGTTAGTCATGACAAAAGAAGAATGTAAAAGTTGCCAACGTGGATGCTATTCCATGCATCCAGATTGGTGTCCAGAAGATTGTATTGAAAAGGATTGATAAAAATGTGTAAAAAAGTTGGAGAAATAAATGGAATTCCTCAATATGAGTTATGTAGTGAGTATAAAAATGTAAAGTCAGAAGTCGATGATGCATTACAAAGATTTGATGAGGCAAGATATGCATTGCAAATGTTGGCAGAAAAATTTGAAAATTTACGTAGAGAACATTGTCCTATAGATAGGGAGTGATTATAATGTCTACAAGATGTAGAATAGATTTCGTCATTAAGTGGATAGATGAGAACGGAAAGGAACACATAGAAAGAAGGTGCGTGTACAGACATAGTGATGGTTATCCAGAAGACGTTATTCCCGATCTAAAGAAATTCTTGAAATGGAACGCTGGAAGGAACAATGATGTAGAGTATACCACTGCTAACTTCATCTATTGGTCAAAACGTAGAATGGAAAAGTATCTTGGGAAAGGCGAAAAATGGGTTGATAAAGACAACAATTCAATTTGTCACATAGGTTTCGGTGTTTGTGCCGAAGATTGTTGGCATGGAGATTTGGAATATTACTATGAAGTCTTGTTGAATAGTGATATTATTACCAAGTCAAAGATCATCAAGTCTAAGGTCTATGAAGTTAAGGTCTATGAGATGCCTGACAAGAAGCGTTCAAAGATTGTAAATATTCCAAAATTTGAGGAGAAGTGATATGATGAACTGCAAGAAGTGTGGGCATTCAATACAAAATCATGGAACTATAGGGAACACAAAAGGAAAATGTTTGGTTCCTATTTGTTCTTGTCAGATTCCATATGTTCAGGGAAAATACGTCTATCTTGGTAGAGACGATAGAGATTTGATCACTTTGACACCACATAAAGAATGTTGGATTTGTGAAGAACTTTGCAAACATATGGTCTCTGTAAGCAATGATTTATTTAAAATAAGTCTAAGTTGGTTAGTTGGTAATGATTTTATTGAACATCTTGAACAAATAATTGGAGAATTTGAACAACTCGTGGAGGAATGAATATGGATGCTCTAATATTAGGAATCTCTGGAATCAAGAGAAAAGAAAGCAACTATGGCATAGCTTTTTATAGGTATGTCAGAGTTGAAGATGTTGAGACCAAGAAGCAATATCTCATCAGGTTGACTATCAAAGGTTTCAATGATATTGTTGATGCAAATGGCACAAAACTTAATGATGATGATGGATATGTGCGAATGAAAACAGGTGATCTTGCGAACATTGATCATTTCAAGAACGGATCATTCCAGCTAGATGACGGAGCAGAAATGTTGTTCAACCCTGCAATCTTTACTGTTCTCTCGCACGAAACAAAGGAAACGACACAAAGATATTACCTAAATCAGATGGCTTTTCATGATTGGGGAGTAATTTTACAAAATAAACAGAGTAAGGTCACAGTACAGGAAGATCGATGGTATCAGATGACAAATGTTGCCACAAACTTCAAATTGAACAAGATTCGTGACGAATTACTCAAAGATGACGTAAATAAGGAAGCATTTGTGGAAATAACCTTTAATGCCAAAGTTTATTATGCATGGTCAAAGGACAGACCTTTCTATCTCGGCAATGGTGATTGGAGAATCACACAGGAGAACTTGATGCCACTGAAGAAAGTTGTCACAGACATGGAAGAAGCTAGAAAGATGAGGGATTTCATTCGGAATGTTAAAGTCATAATATCTCGGAATTTCACGATAGAGGACTCAGAAATTGCAAAATTATTGCAAGATGTTGGGCTTTCGATGACACTTGATGACGCAAAGGATTACATGACTTCTAGTTTCTGGAGAGGATCATATGACAAGGATTTCTTTGATTTTCTGAAGAAACGTGCAAAAAAAGTGAGTATTGCTGACGAAGGGTTCATTTTTGAACTGCAATATGGGATAGTCATTCTGGAAGAGCCTGAGTATGCAAAGGCAACTTACATCTTCTGTGGTGAAACAACGGACATAATAAGCAAGATTCGTGGAATCAGGTCAGCAGAACCAAACAATCTCTGGAAGAGACCTATTGCAAAGTACAAAGAGGAATTCCCTGAGAAATTCAATTGGTTTATCGGAAAGGTAATCCATTTGGACTTAGAACAATGGGAAGAGGAACTTTCCAAGTTCCTTTCTGAAAATAAAGCATGAAAAAAGGGGGATTTTGGTTTCAATATCTGGAAAGAAAGAAGTTGATGTCTCAACAGAAGGAACAATAGAAGAGATAGAAAGAATGAAGGAACTTGGTCTTTTTGAACCAAATATCTAGATGTGATTGCAATGAAAACTAGCGGTACGTTACATTTTACTGTTGGAGAGGGAATAGATAGGTTAGTGCGTCAGGCATATTGGTATGAGAATCGTCAAGAATGGGCTATGTCTGTTTTAGATTGTCTTAATGGAATAACTCAGGTACAGAAGATGGATGTCCTAAATGGAGATGCACAATTGAGACCTGTTGATAATAACACTAGACTACAGTTGATCTATGAACAAGATTTTGATTTCAAAGCGGAATTACATAAGCATCAGAAGTGGCTATCTGGTACACATATTATGATTGGAAACAAACAAATCAGCAAATATCTCCATGATCAATACTTTGAAAACTTGAGAAAAATGTATATATGGAGGAAAAGAAGTGGTATTGGATTATTTGATAGATTAGTAAAGATGATACAAAAATCAAACAACCATTTACATGACCTTATGTTTGAAGAAGCTGGTTTCAAGTTTCAAGATCATAGACCTGTAATACATGAATGGCAAATAGCATCTATGAACCAATTTGAAGATACTTTCAAAAATTACGTTGCAACAAAATTGAAAGAATGGGAAGACTTTGAAAACGGTAAGCATATTAAACCTAAAGAATCATTACTTGCGTCAGAAGATATGGAAAGAGCAACAGTCTTACATGATGAACTTGTAGCATTTTGCTATGGTGACAATCCTAGACCAGAGTTGAGGATGGAAGAGACTGCTTTAGCTCTCTTTGATGAGGTAGCCGATTTGGTAGATAAGTACAAGGAATTGTTCAATGAATTCAGTTTTCCTTCAACTTTCTTGCAGAAGAAAAATTTGAACAGACGCATGGTTAAAGATTGCATGGATTATTTGACACTTGATAGTGTGAGGGCTACAATTCACAGTATGATAGTAGAGGATGATACTCATGGTGGTGTGTGGAAAGAAGAAAAGGAAACGACAACTTTCAAAAAAAGAGAAAACTGATGAGGAAGAATATGGTGGATGGTTGAGAGATTGGATAGAAGATTCATTGACGGATTCAACATGAGGGAATAAAAATATGAAAAATCAGAAAAAGAAACGTGCATCATCAAAACTATGGCTATTGAAAAGAACAGACAATGTTAGCTATGATGAATATGATAGCTTTGTGGTGAGAGCAACAACTGAAAAGAAGGCACGAGTGATAGCTAGAAAAAATAACTCTGTTAGTTCTTGGACAGATGATGTATTTATTGAATGCAAAAGACTATCTGTTAGAGGTAAAGCAGAAATAATATTGGGTTCATTCAATGCTGGTTGAGATGAAAATTATGGAAAAAGTGGTAATACCAAAGAGAGCAGAAGGATATAACATATCTTGGAATCTTAATTTGTTCTCAGGCGCAAAATGGACTATAGTTTGTGGTCAATGTGAGCATACTTTCCAAGCAAGGCTACCTCTCGTGAATTATCCAACTGTTACATGTCCACGTTGTAATACAGTAAACAAGTTGCCTTTGGTCTTTGATTATTTAAATGAAACTTCATGCTGGGAAACTACTGAATGAACCAGATTTCTACAAAGTTTAGGATAGAAATGTTTATATGGATGACATCATATCATAGTATTAAAGGTTGATACAATATGGGATGTAGTGTAGGAACTAAGATGGATTCGGAAATGTGTAAGGAATTCAAAAAAAGTCATCCTAATTGTGTTGGATGTGATGGAGAAGTTCAATGTAGAGAAGTTGTATTACAAACTTTTGATCTTCTTAGAGCAGAGCAACAGGCACTATGTGAACTATGTGAAAGAAAGGAAACTTGTATTGCATACAAACATGATTCTGAAATGACAAATGAAGGCGATGATTTTCCTATGTGTTGCCCAAAGGATTGGGGATATTAATGGAAAGAAAATCAGGTTTGAAACAAAATCTTTCAGATGAAGAATATAAGGAGTATAAAAAAATATGGCAAGGATTGGCAAAGTTATATCTGGAAGAAAACTTTGGAAAGAGTAATAGTCCTAATTCTGATGCACATCATAATGCATTCATAGAAGTTATGGATGAGATAGTGCATATGTATGGGGAAGAGGTAGAAGGTAGCATATATGAGGAACCATTTATTCACAGAAGTTTGGATTGGATAGGATTATATAATCGACTTAAAATGAGCAACAAAGAACATGTGTGATGTAAGTGACCAAAAAAGAAATAGAAAAGAAAGAAAGAGAAGCAGGTAAGTTTTACAGGAACTTAGGATATACTTTTAATTCTCTAGTATCTTTTGTTCAAATGAGAGAAAGATATATTGCTGAGATGGAAAGACGTTTGAAAGGAATAGAACTCATGGGAGGTAAAGCATGTATCTGTTCAGTATGGGGAGAACAGGATGAGGGTGGTTATACTGTGCCATTACATTATTGTATTATTGAAGATGGAGATACGAGGCATCTATGTCCTTACTCCAAGCCGACAGAAAAAGAGATACAAAGAGCTATTAGGGTTCATGGAGAATTGAAGGAGAAGGTTGAATGAGATTCAAGGAAGAATGGAAGAATAAGGTAATGGAAGATTTTGAAAAATTTGATAACGGAGAGTTTCCATGTGAATGTTGTGGAAAAATATTCAAGAAACATACAGATGATGAAGCATTTGAATGTGCCATGAAATTGTTGGAAAAAGGTAAGGAGAAGACATAAATGAAGATAGAATTTTTCTGTGAAGACATGATATTGATTCCAGAGAATGATGATGACAAACTTTTGCTTCAGGGATTGATAGATGAGGAGGCAGAATTTAGACTGAGAAGTTATTCTGCACAAGGAACTGAAACAGGACATACATATCAAAAGATTGAAAAAGTTGTATTCATGCGAGAAGGGAATTGGTCAAAAAAAGAAGCCAATAAATTTCTGATGAGAAGTTTAGCATTAGGTGATTTGATAGAAACGAAGAAACAATATCCACAATTGACTGAAAATGATTGGAAACTGATCTATATTACATTAGAGAATGATAAAAAGGATGAATGAAAATGAGTAATCATCTTATTAACAGGTTGATAGTTCCAGAAGTTGTTAGAATCTTGGCAAGAGAACCAACAGGGTTCTCAACAACTGACGCAAGAGATGAGAACTTTGTGAATTTCATGAGGGAACAACTTGAAATGAGGCTAGGTATGGTTGGCTCTGCTAATCATTGTGACTTTCTTAAGGAACAGATTAAGTTAGCAAAGCAAAGGAACGAAGATTGGGAGAGGATGTTGAAAGACATTATGGTTCTGTATAAGAAATTGAAGAAGTCTTCAGACACTATGCAACCATTCAAGAAGCTCTCCCAATCTTATCCAGATAGATTTCAGGAACAAAGGAAGAAAGCCCAAGAGGTTTGGGTAGTAAAGAAAAATTGAAATTTCGTGAAGCATATTGTTCAGGATGTGAGGTTTGGATCAATTACCCTACACAGAGGTAAGATGTATGGATAGATGTTGTATTTGTAATCAAGACTCAGATCATTGTGATTGTCAATGTCCAGAGTGTGGTCAGTATTGCTTTGATGATGTGACGTTGGCTGATCATAGTATGTGTTATGATTGCCATAAAGCAAGATTGAATGGAGAAATATAATAGGGAGTGAGATATATGACAACCATAAAAGAATTGAAGGAACATATTGCAAGAAACTATAAAGACGGAGATCATGTGGCTTATGCTATATGGTCACTTGATGATGTTATTGAAAGAGCAAAAGAAAATGAAGTAAAGATTTCAAAGAAACAAGCAGAAGAATTATTGGATACTATCAATGATAGTCAGGACTGTACTCAGGGCATTACTTGGAATTCAATTGATAATGAACTTGATGAATTAGAAGAGAAAATAGAAAAAGAAAAAGTAAGAAGAAAAAGGAGTAGATAAATAGTATGAAAGTGGATGTGTTGATAGAACTTTATGATGGAGTACTTGAAGATGTACGAATACTTTCGCATAAAAAAGCAGAAATAGAATGGAATAAGTGGGCAAAAGAAGAAGGGTATGAAAATTATGATCAATTCATTCAGACTATAGATGAAGGTAGGGCAGATAGTGAACTTAGATGGTTTGAAGATGTAGAGGTTGATATTTAATGAGTGAGTTTAATTGTCCTAAAGGTGGCAAACATGACCTTGATCAATTGGATTATGACTCTGGTGATGATGTTGAATATGGTCATTGTAAAAAATGCGGTCATTGGATAGATGTAGAAACAGGAGAAGATGAAACTTTAAAAGTTGAGAGTAGATGTTTAATGAGTAAAAATCAAAAAATAGTAGAGCTTGAGTCTCGCATAAAGAAGTTAGAAGAAAGACTTGATTTAATAATTGAAGTATTCTGGACAGCAGAAAGTGATGTTGATGTTCAGGATAATGATCAACACCATCATAAAACATTTGATCGTTTATCTATAGAACAAATGATCGGTGAAGCATCATTGTGTGAGAGGTGATAAAGAATGATAACAAAAGAAGAATTCCTAGCATATGAAGAAGTGCGAGAATCTGGAAAGACCAATATGTTCATGGTAAATATTGTAGAAATTCTCAGTGGTTTACCAAGAGAAAAAATCTTTGAGATAATGAAGAACTATGGAGATTTGAAAGAAAAGTATATGAAAAAGGAAGTGTAAATATGGAAAAATGTAAAGAATGTGGAAAAGAAATAAAGGAATTTTCAGAAAGGGATGTAACTAATCATTACACAAAAGAAGAAGGAAAAGATTTCTATGAGGTTTCTGATTCATCATATGATAACACACATTACTTCTGTGGCAATTGTGGAACAGAGATTACAGGAGAGCAACTAGAAAGAATCTTGGATCAGATTAGGTGATAAAGAATGGTAGACTTTACCAAAGAAGAGAAAGAAATAATTGAAATATGTTTAATGTTTGCTATCTCAAATCTATATGATATTCAGGAAGATTCTGAATGTCTTTCTGGAGTTACTGAGATACAACTTCAGCAATTAATCGAGAAGGTGAGAGAATGACAACGGTAAAGAGAGCTATTGAGGATTTAAGTAATTTCTATAAACCTAGTGATCATGTTGCAATAGCAATATGGTCTATAGAAGATGTCATAAATCAGGCAAAAGAGAATGGTATGAAAATAACCAAGAAACAGGCTGAAAAGGTGATTGATTTCATAGATAGGAAACAAGATGCTACTTTAGGCATATCGTGGACAACAATTGATTGTGCGTTAGATAATTTGGATGAGTTGTGATAGATATGAAAGAAAAAGCAAACCTAGTTTTGATGGAAAAACCTATAGGAGTTATGGGCAGACCAAATGCAACTATGGAGGAACAAAATGAAGCTCTAGAGTATGATGCTATTCTTCTTAAAGTTTGCAAGAAATACAAAGTGAAACTGTACATTGCTGTGGATTCTAAGGATAAAACTAGATGGTTTGATACACTGTATCTAAATATTGGAGATATGTTAGCAAAGGATTTCATAAAGTTTTACAATGAATTTACATCTGAGAATGATTATGGTCAACCCGATACTATGAGAGTAGAAAAAGATGGTCTGATATATATGTGGTGGGATTGATGAGTTACTGTGAACATTGTAATAGTTTCATACCAGACTATAAAGATATGAAATACATCATAATCTACTTTGATGAAAAAGAAAAACTTGCGAAACTAAAGGAAATAAAAGAATACGGAGATACAAGGCATGTTGCTGAACATGTTTGTAGTAAGTGTCTAGAATCATTGAAGAATCATTTTGTGTTGTTTCAAAGACCTAGTGACAAAGTAATAATGAAGGAACTTTATGATAGTCAACCGCATGAAGATGATGATGGTGCTTTTGATGCACATTTTATGACAAGACATCATTTAACACCAGAAGAATATGTTAAATTAAGCTCAAAACTTGATAAGTTAGTTAGAGATGCAATAGAGAAGAGTGAATAAAGAAATGTTAGTTATAACAAAAGGATACTTTCAAATTGGAAGTAAACAAATTGATGCTGATGGGAAAGTTATCAAAGAAGAAAAGGCAAGATGGATTTATGATCTTCGTGGTACATTGTGGGTAATAATTGACACTGAAACAAAAGAGATTTTAGCAATGAATTTTGAATCATCAGAAATTCTTGAAAAGTTTGAGGAAATAATAGGTATTGATGAAATAGTAGGTATTGATGAAATAGTAAGTAAGTAAAGGAGAGATGTAATGACACATTTCACAATAATGGTAAAGTTTGAGTATCCAGATAAGATATTGGAAAAAACCAAAATAGAAAAAATTGTAGAAGAAATGCTTGAGCCATATGATGAAAATACAGAAGTACCAAGATACAAGAAACATTTTAATGAGAAAGATATTAAGAAAATGGCAGAACACTATAAAATAGAGCCATCAAATCTTGAAGCATTAGCAGAAAAAATGAAAGATTGGTATGGTAGTGAAGGTGGAATTGACGAAAAAGGACTCTTTTATTGGAGTACATATAACAAGCAAAGCAAATGGGACTGGTGGGAAATTGGTGGAAGATGGAGTGGTATGCTTAAACTTAAGGATGGAAAAGAAGGAATTGAGGGCGAGGCTGGTATTTTTGATAATGAAACTGGTATTGATTGTGCATTTGTTAAAGACTTAGCAAATCTTGACATCATTACACATGCTGTTGTTGATAAAGAAGGTTGGCATGAACCTAGTAAAATGGGTTAGTTTGCATGTACATATGATCAAAATGAAGATGAAAAAACTTGGGATTCCAAATTTTATGAAAGATTTCTCAAGAATCGTACAAACAAAACTGTAATAGTGTTGGTTGATTGCCATATTTGAGGATGAAGAAGGTTAAGAAATGAGAAAACCAAGAGCAAAATTCAAAATTAAAGATCATTGTTTCTGTAAACACCATTATGCTTTTCGTGGAGAAGCACCATTCAGAATTGTGGCAATAACAGAATTTTATCCAATAAATGGTAATAGATCAAGATGGGTTTACATAGTGATGTATGATAGTGATGAATTTATGGATGCTATTCCTGTTGTTGATGAAGGTGGCTATGAAATGATGAAGGTGGAGAAATGAACAGAAAAAAGAAACCAGATATGCTTGATTATCTAAGATTGTTGCTGAAATCTAGAAATGAAAAACAAAGTTGGGAAAGGGGAGATGCGACTTGAAGGACTATCTGAGTTCGACCATATTTTATAACATACATTTCTTTGGTAGTCTGGAATGTCATATCTCTCCCCCAAAAACAACATTAAATGGTGAATAAAATGTATATCTTTTGGAGAATAAAGCATTGGTTGAGATATGAACCAATTATAGCATTTAGCAAATGTATGGCTTGGTTCTTTCATAAAGTAACAAAACTGGTGGATAAGTTAGGATATTGGTTGTATGAAGAAAAATGGGATATATTAAAGGGTGATAAGGGTGACAGGTGAAAGTTTAGCTCAAATTGAAGACATAAAAAAGGTCTTTGAAAAGTATGGTATAACTTGTGCAGAAGACATCTGGCAAGTAGATAACATAACACAAAATGCATTAACTATACTGGAAGAAATCAGAGAAATTATAGAGGGGAAATGAAATTGACAAAAGTTGAAAAATGTAAGAATAGAGAATGTGAAAGATGGGTACAGAGGAAAGATGATTACATAGGACTAGGAGATTGTCTTTTAGAAAATATTATCATAAATGAAGATGGAACTTGTGGTTGTTTTAGCTTTAAGATGGAAATAGGAAAAAGGTGATATAGATGGCAATGAAAGAAGTTAATGTAAAAATGAGGCATTGTGTATGTCAAAGATGTGGTCATGAGTGGGATTCAAAGAAGGAAAGACCAAAAGAATGTGTTTTTTGTAAAAGTTATAAATGGGATCAACCAATAAGAGATTGAGGTGAAAATATGAAGCATGAAAAAGTAGTATGTTCAGCATGTGGTCATGGTTTCTATCCTACAGGTGATGATCAGCAAAGATTAAATAGTGGACATCCTATTGAGTGTCCAAGATGTCAGGCGTTTGTTAATGACCATATTAACACCAGAACTTGATAAGTTGAAGCGTGTTCAAGAAAGTAGTCAGACCATTGGTGTATTTATTGAATGGTTGACCAACACTAAACATCTTGTACTTGCTAAATGGAAGAAATCTGTGAATGATGATGATGAGCTAGTTGATTTACTTGAGCCAGTGTGGTTTGGCTCTTATGGCATGATTGAAACTCTTCTTGCTGAGTATTTTGATATTGATCTGAAGAAAGTTGAGATAGAAAAACAAGAAATACTTGAAGATTTTCGAAAACAAATTAAGAGATCAAATTGAATGAAGGTTAGAAATATGGTAAATAAGATCATCTATTATCATGTAGGATTTCCAACAGATAAGATTCCTTTAGAGACAATGTTTGCTATAGAGAAATCTTTGAGTGAAAAAAACATATCTTTTGATACAGGATGTGGTTTTGGAAATAGAGATTGGGAATTAGATTGGTCGCTTAGAGGAATAACTCCTGAAAAGTTGCTTGAATACATGAAGAAAAAGTATCCAGAGATAATGAAGTTGGCTGAAGTCACGATGAGTATTGGAGATGATCAATAATGCCAGAATGTCCTGAATGTGGTAGCCATGATGTTGAAGACACTCAAGGCTCTCCAGATGAGAAGTCAGATGGACAGGGATATACTTGGACTGTGACATATGGTTATAGTTGTAACAGATGTGGTTGCGAATGGAATGATGTACAGGAAACAACAAGAACAGTAGAAATAGAAAAGCATGGAAATGAGTATGATGAAGGGATTTAAATTGAAGACAAAAGAAGAAATTGAAGCTGAAATAAAATTGGCTGAAAAGTTTGTTAAAGAACACCCTGAATCTATGTTTGGAGATGATAATAGGCAATCTGTAAAGATGTTTAAAAGAATCATGGAAATGGTTTTGTCTGGAAAAGATGTGATAGAAATTGAAAACTTTGTAGAAAATATTGGATATAACATAGAGTTTACAGGACATCTTGATCGTGATGAAGATGAAGAAGAGATTATGCATATTGAGAATGAGGCATCTGATTTTTTGGATTGGCTCAAAGGCAAAAGTGATGAAGAGCATATTTATTAGTGGAGAAAGATTTAATAACTAGGAGTATTCTATCAGAATAGGAGGAAGAAAATATGGGTTATAGATTTGAGATGGAGTATTTCAAACATTGCCAAGAAGACTCTGATCATATCTTGGAGTATGTTGATGATTGTGGGTTAGCATATTTCAAGGATGGTTGTATTGAGGATTGGAGTTAGTAATAAATGAGTAGTGCTAATGATTTGAGGAAAGCCCTAGGACAAACTCTCCAACGAGGATGAAGAGTTCTTTGATTCTGTATTCGGAAAGTTAAAAGGAAATACGGTGACAGAACGAGAAAAGGAAGTCAAAATGAGACTTTACAAGTTGCAAGGATGGCTCATTCAAAATAGGAAGGATGTTCTTGCTGTTAAAACCCTGTTTTCTGTTTTCCTAGCCGACTATGAGAAACTATTGAAGGACTTGGCTGAATATAACTTACTATGTGAACTTCAAGCGTCAATGATTTCTGGATTGAGAGCATTCAAGAAGCAATGCAACGGCAAGGTCATTGTGCCACGCAAACAACTAGAATACATCTACACTTCTGTACTTACTAAACCTCATAGTGCTAGGTTAGTGTTGAAAGAGTTGCTTGAGGTTCAAAAATGAGTGAAGAGTTACCACTTCCATTATTGTATCAGTTTATGCTACATGTTGAGATTGTGATACTTGCCATAGGTGTGACATTATTAACTATTATTGCTGTTGTTGAAGGTAAAGAATGGTTACGAAAAAGACAAAATTAGAAGAAGATGAAACAGAAATGAAAAATAAGAAAGTAAAAACTAAGAAAATAGTAAGAAAAACAAAGTTGCTGAGAGAATGGTGTAAAGAATGTTGCTTCAGGAGATATGGTGATAGATATCTTATCTCTAAGGAGACATCACCGACAGTAATTCAATGTCTTGATTGTATGTATAAATTACTTCAATATGGTAAGATAGAGGTAACTAAACCTAAGAATTGGAACATGCATGAGGAATAAATATGGGCTTAAAAGCAACAGAACTATGGAATAAGATTCATGAGAACAATGAATTAGAAATACTTGAGAAAGATGGATTACATAAGGGAGAGGCTGAAGGAAAGCAACCTAATGTGTCAGTTAATGTTCTTAGGATTTCACTTCGTAAACAATATTTGGATTTTTTGACAGCCTATGGTGGTAATGATGATGAGGGAATGAAAAAACGCTTGGCTGATATACGGAATATTGCAGGAATACTTTTCTTGAGATTACAGCAAGGTGGAGAGATGATAATATGAATGAAAAGTCAAAGTTTGCAGTGGGAGACAAGGTTATTTACCATAGTGTAAATGGAGATCAAGTAGTTACAGTTGATGAGTTTGTTTTTATTAAGGATACTGGATGGCTTTTCAAGTTTGCAGAGCCTAGACCTGCTTATGGTGACTGTAAGATTTGGGTTCATGAAAGTTTGCTTTCGGATGTTAGGGAAAGTTCTGAAAAAAGTTAGTGAATAGAAATGTTTATATACGAATCTCTGTATATATTCTCACGTAGATTAAGGTATGATGATAGACTCAAGATTCAAGCAAGGATATGAGTTACAGGTGATCTAGTTGAATAATGCTAGAATAAGTAAGCCAATTGAAGTGAATAGTAGAGTTTATGATTTTCTGAGTTTTGTTTTTCCGAACAAACGTGACCTTTTCTGCGCAAGGGCAATTTTATCTAATCTTCCTTTAGAAAAAGGAACAGGACAGCAACAGGCACTGATTGATGGTATTAGTCAAGAGAATGATCCATTAAAGAAGGATGATAAATTTCTTAATACTCAACAGCATTACTGGAGAACATTGAAAAAACTTAAGCAAATGAATATGATTATGGAAAAATCTGAGAATACCTTAAGTTCTCCAAATAGAGAGATTATTCGATATAATAGAGATGTTCAGGGATTTGCTAAATATCTTAATTCTGTAATTTTGTCGTGGTTGCGAGTTTGTGGAGAGGAGTAGTCTGGAGCAGTTTGTTGATCCTATAGTAGAACATTCAGATTTTCCATATCATATGGATATTCTTAATTTTGAGGAGATAGCTAAATATTTTAGATGTAAACCAGATGAATTTATTGATAATTTTACATCTTTTCTAAAAACTTGTAATAATTTGAGGCTATTTTCATATCCTGAAGATATCTTTAGTCAAATGTATTGGAAAATAGATAAAGAAAAATATAAAGAAGCAAAGAAAGTTAATCCAAAAATTATTTGGTCAAAATTTCGTATTTGTCGTGTATGGAGAATTTGTGGTTGTAAACTTGATAGAGAACAAATTATATCATTACTCATTGCATATGAGAAGGATATTGATTTTAACAGAATGTGGCAAAGAATTGATATAATTAATGATATAAAGGAGAAGCCCATTGAAGATGAAAAAAAGGTTCTTGGTTATCATGGTAAGAAGGTATATGAAATAAAGAAGATCATGAAGACATATTTACCTAAATTTCTTAAAACAACATATTTCAATTCATCTCTTTATAGACCAGATATATGCTTCAGGTTTCATGATAAATTCATAGTTGTTGATTATGTAAATAGTTGTAGTAGACTTTTGTATGATGTTGCTGGTTTGTTTTTACTTCTGCAAAAATTTAAAGAAATAGATACATGTATTGCTGTATTGAGTGAGGAAGTTTTTCATAGCAAATTGATTGATGATATTCAATTTTTCAGAAATTCTGATAGACTTGTAATATTATGTGAAACACAATTTGAAGGTTGGTTGATGAATAAATGAAACAAAGAAAAATAGAAAATAAAAAACAAGGTAAAGTATTATTGAATAAATAATGGTATAAAAAATGAAAAAAATATTAGTGTTGTGCATGATCTTTGCTTTCGTAGCAATATCGATAACTCAAGGACAAATAATAGCATCCATTTCTCTTAGAGATGTAAATGACCATATCGTTGATAATACTATAATCAATATAGGTTCTACAATCACTATTCATTGCACATATAACAGCAATGGAGCAGGAAATGCTATGGGTAAACTTGCTGTAATGATCAACAACTCTTCTTACACAATTCTAGTACAAAATCAGTCTATGACAAATGGACAAGTGTTTACATATCAATATAAACCTACAACTATTGGAGAATATAACTTTAGATGGACTTGCAAACTTGATAACGGTGATGAATGTGCAGAAACAACTCAGGTACGAACACGAATAACTCTAGCAATTCCAGAACCAGCTACAATTATAGGAGTATTGTCTGCTATAGGTGCATTAGTGTTATATGCAAAACGAAAGCAAGGTAGGAATGAATAGATGTGCAAAGCAGGGATAACCAAGCATGGTCAAAGGTGAAGGACTTAAGAAAAAGTGTATTCAAGGACTAGAACTATACCTTTGGTTACACTTTGAAGAAATCCTTTCTCTTAGGAGTTCAAGGGTTCAAATCCCTTTCCCTGCACCAAAATGTGATAATGTATGAATAAATCACAAATATCTTGGATTGAATTGAGAGACTTTATTCGTTCTTTAATGTATCACTTAAATAGATTTCCAGAAGATAAAATATGCGTTGACTATGTAAAAGATTGTATTATTGATGAATATTTGAGGTTATTGGAATGAAAGAAAAGAAGTTCAAGAAACTAAGAAAGTTAAAAACCAAGATATTTCTTGTTTTCATGCTATTTGCTGTGTTGGGATACTTTACATTTCTTGGTACGTCACTCTATACAGAAAATGTCCATAAGAGTGCAAACATTAATCTTGATATCACTGGTATGTGGCTTAAGGGATTCATTGATGATATCAAGATATATAGAATGAATGGTTCTCAATATTCATTTATTGAATCGATACCCATCAATAATGAAACTCAGACTAATATGACCACACAACACCTATTTTCTTCTGGAGAAAAAGTGATGATCAATACAACAAGATACATGTTTCCAGATATGCCAATAACGAGATGGTATTACAATTTTACTGTGCCATCATACAACTTTACGATAACAGGTACTCAAATATTCTTGAGTTTGTTTGGGGTTCAACCACAGTTTACAATACCTTCTGTTCATAATATTACTGATGTTAATGGATGGCAAGTGGAGAATTATTGATATGAAAAAATTGTGGGTATATTATCGTGAAAGACCTAATCCAAAATATGATAGGTTTGGTGAAGGTGGCAACATTCCAGTTTTGCCAGTGCAGGATTTAGTTGAACTCTTTGAAAATTTAGATACAAACTTGCTGGATTTACCAGCATTGGTGTCTATTCTTGATGGTCTTGAGGGATTAACACTAGAGGATAAAACAATAATCACAAAGATATTGGGTTATGAGAAAAGATGAGTGAAGATAAGATAGTATCGAAATCAATAGCACAGTTTATAGTAGATAATCCATCACTTACAGGATTTGAGACACCTAAGAGTGGTGGATATCAATTAATTAGGGAAATTGTCGAAAATTCTACGGATTCAACAGAGATCATTCAAATCTTACCAGATATTGAACTTTCTATTAAGAAACTTAATGGATACTTTAAGGTGAAGGTAAAGGATAATGGTATAGGTCTGTCAGATATTGATATCCCAAAGGCTTTCGGTAGTGTTTTGACTAGTTCAAAATATATCAATAAGCAACAAAGAGGAATTTTTGGCATGGGGATTAAGTCAGTTTTATTATATGCATACATAACAACTAACAAACCTTTTATAATTACATCATCAAAGTTTTCATCATTCGGTAAAATTCACAAAATTTCAATATATGAGATGGTAATTGATACCGTAACAAATCAACCTAGAGTAGTTAGTCATGAAGTTAAAGAAAACAAGAGAAGATGGCATGGGTTTGAGTTAGAATTCCAGATTGGATATGTTGATTTTGATTCAGTAATGAAAGAGATAAGAGAATATCTTGCCATTACACATGCAATATGTCCTTATGCTAATATAACATTCAGGTACAATGATCAGGCGTATCTTTATCAGAGAAAAGTAAATAAAGCACCAATAGCACCTATGGCAACAAAATTTCATCCTTATGGTGTCGAGTTTGACTATTTCAAGACAATAGCAATAGCAGAACCTACTTTTGGTGTAGTTCAGTTTTTAACAAGAAACTTCCAGCGTGTTGGTCATACAATTGCAGATCAGTTTTGCAAGTTTGCAAAAATTGATCCTGTAAGACAAATGAAAACATTTTCTCATGATGAATTGTTTAACTTGAAACTTAAGATGAATGAATTTGATGGTTGGCAACCACCTAATGCGAGTGGTCTTTCCATAATTGGAGAAGAATATTTTATGGAGGGAACAAAAGAGCTTCATGATGTAGATTTCTTTACATACAAGGCAGGGAAGGGTGTATTCTCTGGTTCGGCATTTGTTGTTGAAGTCTGTTGTGTGATTCCAAAGGATAAGCCAAAATCTGAAGGAAAGAATGGTGACAATGTAGAAATCCATAGAATTGTTAACAAGATTCCACTTATTGAGGATTATAAGAGTTGTCTTCTCAGGAAAATTTTTGATGATTATAATTGGAACTACTATAAAATAGATACAAATTCAATGAAGCTGGTGTTTTATGTTCATTTTTGTTCATCTTCACGACAGAAAATTTTTAAAGATTTACGGAAGGGAACAGTTGCAGATACACCAGAAATCAGAAAGGTTCTTGATTTGACAATAAAGGATGCTCTGAGAAAAGTTAGCAGTTTTTCGATGAACAAGGAGAGGCGTGATTCAGACCAAAAGAGGGTTAGTAGGTTTGAATATTATACAAAGGTAATGAGTAAAAGTTTGTCATATCTTTCTAATAAACCCAAAGAAGAAGTTGAGGAAAAACTAAGGAAATGTTTAATTCACGAAAATGTTTAAATATATGACCAGATAAAGTTATATAAGGTGGATGGTGGTGTTATGGCTTTAGTGAAATGTGGTACAACTGGTAGTTATTTTAGATGTAAAAATTGGGATGAACTAGATAATGCTTTAAGTTGCGTTCAAGAGCCTGTGATAACAGATATAGTTTCTGATGAACATGGTCTGAAGTCCATAACAGTAGTCGATAATATTATTTTTAAGATGTCAAAACCATCAGAAAGACCGAGATTAGGTGCAACTTGTGTTAAATGTAATTGGCAGGGTTGGTCTAATGAATGGATAATAAATGATGATAAAACATTTTCATGTCCAGAATGCGGTAAAAAATACATAAGGTTGTTTGCAACAGTTGAACTCAGATAAAAAAATCAAGAATGAATCATATGGTGTTGGGGATTTCTTCAAGAATTTTATAGATGATATTAACAGGCTTAATACAACCACAGAGTTTTTAATTGGTGCTGGTATTGCTCTTTTAATATCACTTTTTGGTAATTTTTTGATTTTTATTGCTGTTATTTTTGGAACTATCTTTATGTTTCATGCATTCTTGAAGGAAGGAAGAAAGGGAACAAAGAAAACTTTGGAGAATCAAAAGAGTGAAGAACATAAGAGCTAAGAGAAAGTTGTGGAATAGTATGAAGAAAGATAAACTTTACAAAGTTAATGATCTTATTGTCTGTGGGCTATCTACTCCAGAAACGAAGATGTTTTTGCATTTTCTTAAGGAATGTAAACTTGTTGAGCCTATTAGAAGACCTAATCATTCTGTTTTCTGGAAAAAGACTAAAGAAATGGATTTTGATGAGTTAGTTGTGCCATATGTTACTGTGAGTGTATAAATATGGGTAAAAATATAATTGTTATTAAAAGAGAAGATATAATTTGGGCATTACAACATCAAGATGAAATAAAAGCAAATGATATACTAATGATGCTATGTAATCATTCAAAATGGAACAATCAAGTTTTACATAGATGCCCATTATGTGGTTATGAGAATATAACTACAAATATTCATAGGCATTGCCCTGAAGCACCACTAGAACCAACTGAAGATAACAAAGCAAATATGGCAATTATAATGTATGTTGTTGATAAAGAAAATCCAGTTGTGATAGAATGAGCCAAGATGTAGTATCAAAGATTCGTGAGAAACTAGGAGCTGATGTATTACAGCAATTAGATACGACAGGTGATCCTAAACTTTCTATCCCGAAGAGAGGGGTTGATAATGCTATTTTTGATAAAGATAGTGGATATCTTGTTCTTGGTGATCAGAAGTTTGAAAGAAGAATGAAAGATATTAGTGATATAAGAGTTTTTGCTCAGACTTTAGAGGTAGCAAGTGCAATTGTGGAGTCCAGAGAACAGCAAGTTTACCCCTCGATTAGGGGCATTTGGTACAGAGTTAAACCTAGTGGTTTATTTTCTTCAAAAATAGTAAAAGGAAAGAAAGGAAAAAGCAAGGAAAAAGGACAATCTGAAAGTGATGATAGAATTAAAGATATTGAAGTTCTTACTGGAATGCTCAGAGAAGAAATGGGTCTCAGTACAAGAGCAAAAGGTCAAATGATAGGTCAAATTACAGTTGAAACAGAAATTGCAGGCAAAATTTTATCAGCAGACTTGAGTACAATACCATCACCATTACAGATACCTTCAGATGGTGATTCTCTTAAAATTAGTGATGTAAGAGCAAAGTTTGTGCTTTTTGTAGAAAAGGATACAGAATATGGTGAGCTTGTAAGGTCTGGGTTTGCTGATAAGTATAATTGTATTATGATAACTGCTTCAGGGCAACCAGATAGAGGTACAAGAAGATTTGTAAGAAGACTTAGTGAGGAACATCATTTGCCTGTTATTGTGATCACTGATCTTGATCCATCTGGTATGCAAATATTTTCAGTTATCAGATGTGGTTCAATATCTTTGTCTTATGAATCATTCAAGTTGGCATGTCCAAAGGCACAATATTTAGGTATGCTACCTTCTGATATAAAAAATTTTAATATTCCAGAAGATGAACTCATGGAAGCAGAGGACTCAGATATTAAGACAGCAAATAGGCTTTTGAATTGTGAATGGATGAAGGATTTTGAAACTGAGATAAAGTTGTTTCTTAAGACTAAGAAAAAGGCTGAACTTGAGTCATTTTCATCGAAAGGATTTCGTTTTTTGCAAGAGGAATACCTACCAATGAAATTAAAGGTGATGGGAGTAATATGACAAAAGAAAAATGCGTCTGTGATGAATGTACTAAGAAAAATTGTGTCTATGAAGGTTTATTACGAAGAATGAACAGAAAAGAATGTAATTTTCAAGAAAAAGAGTTGATAAAAAATGAGTGAAGGACTCTTCAAAAAACGAATGAAGAAAGTCTTTGCAGACTTTGACAAAGAATCAGTAGATTTTTTGCTTCAACCTTTCATAGACATCGTGGATGAGGTTCACCACGACATTTTCAGTGCTATCCATGTAGAATATGGAGCTGACACTAGACGAAGGGATATAGATGCTATAAAATTGTTTGCAGCACTTGACAAGTGGTTTGGTGATGAAAAAAAATGAAATATGGTAGTATAGAAAAATTAGATGAATCATTTCCTACAAAAAATATGGCTGCTGGAAAAGCATTAAAGTCTATTGATGGAAGAATCAGTGTAGAAGCAATTAATATGATTTGGAATGAAATTGTAGCCAAATGGTTTAAATATCACAAAGGTTACTATCTGATATCAAAGAAGAAGTATGAAGAGATATTTGGGATCGATGAAGTGATTTGATGAAGAAAATAACCAAAGGACTTAAAAAAATGTTAGAGAAAGAAATAGTGTTCTGGTATGGAACAAATGTAGTTCACAGGTCTTGGACTATTCCAGAGATTATCAAGTGGAAAATAGGTGAATAAATTGGTGAAACAAACAAAGAAGAAAGCTATCCATATTCCATCTACAAGATATGATAATACAGCACCTAGTATAAAAGACCCAAGTATTACTATTGTTTGTGGCAATAAACATATTTCTTTGGTACGCAAATCTGGTGGTGAACCAATGTTTGGGCTTTATGATTTTGGAGAGAAGATGATTGTAAATAGGTATACACATTGTTATCTTAGGTCTAAGAAGCAATTTGACAAGTTATGGGAGTTCATATTGCGTGAATTGTATCGACCATCTCAAATTCAGGATGGTGGTTTGATATAAACAAGAAATATGTATGAGATTGTCCATATAATGATTGTAGAAAACATTTTGAGAAAGATACTTCTCAAGGACTTGGTATGGCAAAGGAAAATCATATGAGAATGCATAGAAAGTATATGTGGGAACAAAAGAAAAGAATACCAATTACCATTTATGGAAGAAAAGGAGAGGGTATGACTTCTTATGAATAATGTGTATCGTATTGGCATAGTCGGAGCAGATGGTCTTAACAAAGCTTGGATTCCTGAACGAAAAATTGAAGCTAGATCAGTGATTAGAGCTATTTTATCAGGACAATGTTCTTTACCATATTTAAAAGAAGGAGATAAAAGAATTCAGCTAGAACTTGTGGAATGGAAAAAGAAAGAAGATATAGAATGGAATGAAAGATTTCCAGAAGCAAATGGTTGGAGAAGCAATGCTATATTAGTTTCAGGTCATTGTCCAGTAGGTAAATTGCAACATTATTGTTGTACTTGTGATAGATTTGTTGAAACTGATATAGAAAGAGAAACTATACATAAAGATCATATAGTAATAGAAGTTTATGATCAAGGTGACATAGATTCGATGGCAGAAATCATTGCTACAAAGTTGGGCATAAAGAAAGAAATCTATCCAGCAGAACATAAAGGATGGAATGATTATACTCTAAAATGGTTTCCAACTGATATTATAAAAAGAGGTTATAAATTCAGAAACATCCAGATAGCAACAGTTTCAGATATATTATATGACATAGAACCAAAAGGTTCATGTAAACATTGTGGTGGAAAAGGAATGAGAAGTTTTGCTAATCCTCCATCTCCATTTAGAAAGGTTGAGAGATGCACTTACTGTAAAGGAACAGGAAACTATTCAGGTGGACTTTGGACTTTGCGAGAATTTTTGAAACAAAAAAAGGAAGGATATCAAATTGTCATCGAGTAAGAAGGTTTATAGGTTTGTTATATGTAATGTCAGCTATGAATGTAGAAGAGTAGTAGAAGAAGCTATAGCAAAATTAATTCAAAGAAATATTATTGAAATGAAAGATGTTCATATAATGGAAGAGGATGTAAGACATTGAGTAGAGATCGATTGAAAAAAATGTTTGAATCAATAAAAGGATTGTTCAAAAAGAAGGAATTGTCAGTACAAGAAGAATTAAACAAAATAATGAAACGAGTAAATGATGCTTATGTTAAATATGAAAAGAATCCTAATATTGCCAACACCTATTATTTGGATGGTCTTTTAGGCATTACTGAAAGATTAGTCTTCAATTTAAAAAAAATTAGTGAAGAACCCAATATCGAATTAGTAGCTACATGAATGTTTTGACATAGTGAAAAAGATGAAACAAGAAACTTTTTTCAAGAAAAAATCAAAGATTAAGACAGATGTTGAAGGAATGGTTACTTGCGGAGAATGTATATTTGCTTGCTGGAGTAGGTGGATATGGTATTGTGTTCATCCAGAGATAGCTCATGAAATAGATTTTGGAACAATAGATAAGTATAAATAT
>Ga0315276_10000776_pt1 | contig 28011 bp, 33 predicted proteins | sample YL17G05_0_MG_FD_204542 | JGI IMG/M metagenome (GOLD analysis project Ga0315276, IMG submission 204542) | Sediment microbial communities from Yellowstone Lake, YNP, Wyoming, USA - YL17G05_0 | ecosystem: Environmental > Aquatic > Freshwater > Lake > Sediment | place: USA: Wyoming | collected... | reverse complement strand
GATCTTCTGTCATTGGGGCGGGTTGGGATTTGTTGAAGCAGCAGTTAGATATAGTCAGGACTTGATTGAGGAGCGCAAAGGAGGGATTGAGCCTCTAGATCGGTTGGAACCACGAACAGTTACTTGCGACTTTCTTTATAATGTTGAACGATACTATCCTATAAACCTTGGTGGCAAGGACTTCCATCGTATCTCGCATGATATCTACATGGGTATCAATGAAAATGATGGAGACAATGGGGATAACGGACACTTTGATATCGACCTAAGTGATGTTGATAAACTAAACACTTTTATGGCTGATATTGCCGACAGATATAATGATCCTTCTTGGGGATAGATATTGAGAGATAGTTATGTATGAACGAGACTTTACTAAGTGTGATGTATGCGGCGATCATCTTGGTCCTGATCGTATGCATGTAATGATTGATAACGGCGTTGTAATTAGAAACACTTATGCTTGTCGTAAGCATAGATATGTTAAAGTTATCTCTGTGTTAGGAGGAGATAAGACAGATACTCATGTCCATGATTGGATAGGCATCGATCCAGACCTTAAGGCTCTCGATGCTTTCTCCTGTTTCTGCGGAGCATACAAGTACATTACTATTCAGGAACGGACAGATCGAGAGATTGAAAACCTAGCCTTTAAATTCCGGGGAAATGAATTGTCCCCCGGATGGGAGTAGGTTCTTCGCTAGGATGGGCACAGGCGATGACACTTGATCCCCCCTCCGATATTCAGGCAGAGGGACTTTTAAAGTGCATCAATATGGCGGGGAGCGAGACTGTACCAAGTACCAGATATATTTCGCTTCCTCGCCTTCCATAGAGGACAACATCCTCGTTATTTGTCACCACTGTAATGACTCTATCTTTAGAGAGAAAGATGAAAGATACATAATCGTTGCTCCCGCATACCAGCGTCCCATTTATTTTCACGAAGATGATTGCTACGAGGGGTTTGTTTATGGTATGGCAATCTTTTATAAGGAGGTTATTAAAGCTTAAATAGAAATGTTTAGCCCTCACCGTGGGCTAGATTGGTATTTGTATCTCCGCAAATGTCCCTCCCACTCTAGTCCACGTTGAGGGCTAAATATAGAGGTAAGTATGGAAGATCAGTACAGGGGTAGATTTAATAAGTCTGCCCCTAAGCCTGTTCCTTATAGTAAGCATAGAATTGTCGAATATAATGCTAGAACAAACGTTGTTTCCTGTACCTGTGAGTTTGAAGGAACAGCTAAAGAATTCGAAAACCATAATACAGGTAAGAGAAAGAGAAGCGTCGGAGGATAAAGAACTGTTTAAATAAAATATAATGCCCCAATGTTACCTTAGACCCTGAATGTAACATTGGGGCATTTTTTTATTAATCTGCTTTCTTAGGATATAAAATTCCGCCCTCTTCCATCTGTGTAATGGCATCTACTATATGTAGATTTAATGCACGGTCATGTATCTCTAACATAGTCATAACAGACATGAAATTCTTACTGTGAGTCTCAAGTTTATTTATAGTCTCCCGCTGAACGTCTGCATTAAAATTTACAGTTGTTTTAATAGTCTGAAATGCTATTATAAACTGTCCAGCTATTTCATTATAATTACTAATTTCCTTACGAAATTTACGGTATTCTTTCGTCTCAAATAGTAGCGCTCCTATTAATGTAATAGATATAGCTACTAATACTAATCCAAAAGGCTCCATACTATCACCTATGAATGTTGGCTATCTGTTCTTTAAGTGCGTCAAAGACTTCTCTTAGTACAAGAACATCGGCATCGCAATGCTCCTTTATTAATTGATAATCTGGTTCTGATCCAGACATAGCCTTATCCCAAATCCTAACAGAGAGTGGAGATTTCCTATTATCTGTATTAAAATATTCACTAACAGACTGTAATGATCTGCGGCCTAATCTCATTGATCCACCAGAGGCGTAGTACATGGCATCAATATGCTTTCCCTTAATAAGAGGGCGCAGTCTATGATACGCTAGTCTAGCAGAGATTACTGGAATATCAAATAGTTTACCATTCCATGATACAAGAATATCATATTCCTCTAAGGCTCTAGCGTAAGCGTTTACAAGGTCACGATCATTGGTGATATCCCTGCCCTTCTCAAAGCCCTGTACGTTGCCCCAGCAGTCTGCTATGGCTCCGTACAGCATGATAGGCTGGGTGGAGAACGTTGTCTCAATATCAAAGAACCCCATCGTAAGGCCGACAAAATCTTTAGGATCAACATCATTATAAGACTGTACCGGCTCCAAGGGTGAGCGCAAGAACTTTACTCGCTCCTGCCTTTTACCCACATTACGAGCATAAGCATTCTTTACTGCGTCCCTAGTTGGTGGTTCAGAAAAAATCTCAGGAAATTCCTCCCACAATATTTTGGTCATTTCAGGTTGAGTATATCCTAGTCCTGCTAACTCTACTAAACGGCCTGTTACTTCAGGCAAACTGTTCCATGCTATCAAAATTTGTCACTCCCTAATAATTAAACTCATTATCTAGGATAGCATCTAGAGATACATCATTAAATTCTTTATCTCTACGTCTACGATCCCTTTGAGCCTCATTCTTTAGTGTTCTTACCCAAGGCTTCTTATCTTTAATATCGTCCTTGAATGCTGTATAATGGTTCTTACAAAACTCCAACGATCCTGATGTTGGACGTTCGCAAACTACGCACCTTGACATTAATTATTCACGCTCACTCTAGGTTAAATTTTCTTTTCATAATTATTGTGATCTGTGTAGCTTCTCCGATATGGTTCTTAGGAGAACAGCCCGGTATACCACACCTTTGCGCAAGTATCTGCGCTACTTCTAATTCTATACTATCTGATGCGAGAGGTTCAACTATCACCTTTCGCGGCCTACCTCTAGGCATCTAGGTATCTCCTTGCATATTCCATAGCTAAATCCATGTCAATATCATCAGCCTTACTAATCTTATAAGCTAGTTGATACGTTATTCGTTCTACTGCTTCTTCATAGGTAATATTAGGATGATCTTCTTCATCTATGTGGCTCTTAGGTACCACATTAGTACCGGATAGAACAGGCTTGGCAAGCATATGTAATATCTCACTAATCCAATCTCCGCTATTAAATCCTCCTAATAGTAAGTCCCATGTTATAATCATATCTAATAACTGGACTAGATTATCTCGTTGATATTTATTAAAAGTAAGAACCCACCAAGGAGAAATATAATAATTTCCTGTTGTATATGCGGTTTCATTTAGTTTAAATGCTGTCGGAAGGGGGCCAAAATAATTTTCCAGTCCATTTATAGTTACTCTTTTCATTTATTTCTTCCTTATCCATAAACTACCCGCACCCGCAGACTCGGCATTAGGGAATGGTAATTGTTTGGGGACTATTTTCTTTATAAGATAGGTTGACAAAAGTATTTCCCACTCCCCACTATCTAACAAGTATTTTACATGTTCCTGTTCATCCATCGCAGCCAATTTAGCGGATACAGGATAATCATCTGGCAAGAAGATATCATGGATATGCACAATAACACCAGATACTAAGTTTGGTAGCACTTTATAATATAGAATATCTACATCATTTCCGGGGTGCCATATGTGTGAAGAGTCTATAAATAAAATACTACTATTAACTAGTTCGTGAAATATTTCCTTATCAACCTCTTCAAGAGGCTTGGAAATAATCTCAAGTAACGGAGAGTGTCGTACTATCCTACCTTGAAAGGGATCAATTGTCGTGAAGCGGCAGGGTAATCCATTATCCTCTAATGCGATTAAGGTACATTCTGTACTGTATCCTGATCCAATCTCTATGATTCTATGTGGCTTAAAATGTCGGACCATCCCATAAAGAACGCCAGCATCTATGGTACTAAACCAAGTATTATTATTGTCAAAATTATGAAGGCTGCCATAAGAGATAGAAGTAATCTTATCTAATAGTTCAAGTTGTTTTTCTAAGTTCATTAAACCCTCTCCATTATCTGCTGGAATTTTTCTATCTCTTCATCTGATAGTAAATAGGGTGGAGGGTAGCCAAGTTTCTTAGCAATCATTTTAAATATTCTTCCGTCAGAATACTCAAAGCCAAGGAACCTTGATATCTTTAGGTAAGCAGACTCTAATCTTCTACTGATAGTACGCTGGTCTACGTAATACCCTTCTTCTTTCTCTATCATAGCAGATATATCTCTACGTGATAGCCTACCGTCACTCATTACATAGTTAAGCATTTGTATTTCTTGTTTATTTAATTCCCCACGTTTGAATAATATATCAATCGCTCGTTCTATATCTATCTTTGTAGTTAAGTCTACATTTATCATTGGTGCAGGATCGTATTCTCTTACATACGATAGCCTACCTCCCTTATACGGGGAGAAATTACTAACCCCTTCAATCAATACTCTAGTTAGATGTGATGATTTCTTCTTCATTAAATACCTCCGAAGTAGGCTCATCTTGGGAGCCTTCGGATATATTATACTTCGGATCATCAACTAACTTCAACATTAATTCATCTAGAGCGCTATATAACCCTTTTCTATCAGAAACAGTTAGAACATAGTCTGCTTTATATGCTGGGGGATTACCAAAATGCTCCTGCAATAGAACAGTCCCGGCTGATGAGTCCAGTAACGCCCTACCAATTGTAACCTTATTGTTAGTTCGCATATCAATGCGAACCAAGATGAATCCTAGTCTTTGTAGATACTCTACTTCATTAATATAGTGAGGATCGTCAACAACAACCCCCCTAGTAAGTTTCCGAAGCCTTCGCTCCATATAGTTGCTCCAAACCTCAGGGTCAGAGCGGTATAAAGCGTTGTAAACATTGAATCGTTTCTCCCAAGGATAATCAAAGTATTTAATAGGTCCATAGAGAAGATGGATAACTTTCTTAACCCCGTCCAGCATTCTGAACCGCGCAAGATGGTGCTTGTCTCTAAGATAGATTGCTGCCCACACTATCGGCTGCTTGCGCTTGCCTACTAGTAAAATTCTGATCATTCTAGCCCCAAAATTTTATCAAGGTCAAAGATTGTGTTGATATCCTCACTCACAATAAACTTGTCGTAGCGGATGGTTGTCCACTCTTGCTCCGAACGGTGCGCGTGGGCCGTTGCTGGGGCGCTAGGGTAGAGGCGGGCGATGCGTTCCTGCCGGATATGGTCCTTACACAGTACCTTAATTATAATGAACCCATTTCTACGCAAAACATCTGCTTCTACTTTATATCGAAGATCGTCTACTACAATATGATTATATTCATATATCTTAGCACGATATAGAAGGTGTTTAACAAATAAGTCTTTATCGTATTTCTTTAGATCGTCGGCCAAAGTTTGTAGTAACTGCCTACTCTCGCCATCCTTACCATTGACGCCATATAGATCGTAGGCTAATGCTTTAAGTTTATCGGCAAGACCTATCTTCTCAAAGCCCCACATATTGACAAGATGGTTTGCGCAGAAGGTTTTACCAGAACACATTGGCCCCATGAATGCTACTCGTTTAGCTGGGGATACAAATCCAACTGGTATCAGAGTCGGCATCTCCAACATCTTCAAACTCCTTCTTTATATGCCATCTAAACTTCTTAACCATCCCTTCGAAGTAGATTGCTACCTCTGGAAAGTTGTTATCTAGAGCAAACTTAATAGCTGTATCCATATCCTCTAGGCGACTGATACCCAAGACTGCCCCAAGATCATAGATACACTCATAAGGTGTGCTATAGGTCTTACTAGCCATAGGTAAGTGCCTCGATTTCTTTCTCTCTAAACTCAATAATAGAGCTGATACTGATTGGTGATATAGCCCCATCCGTATTCTTATAATAGACAAATCTATATCCTGCCCACTTAAGCATGACTGCGCAAACATGACAAGGTAAACAATCATTACCCATTAACTCTTGACCTGTTTTACTATCTATACCTACTAAGATAAGATAGGAATGTAGTCTATAAATACCAGCCTTGATTAAGATTGCTTGCTCTGCATGTATCTCTGCCCCACGCTCTGCATTCTGCCCATGACGGGAAGGTATACGATTACGAATACATATGCCCCCAGCACATTGATTAGTTACTCCCGCATTAAATGCTAGGTGCCAAGGGTTCCACTCATCTACACCCTCTCCAACATCCCCATACCAATCATAGATAAGCATGGCTCCATACTTTCTGCGTAAGCAGGGAGATTTACTTGCTTCCTCTAAAGCTATCTTAAAATAAGGCTCTAATCTTCTAGCAATATCTTCCATCATACTCTTCCATACTTCTCTAGGTAACGGATAGCAGACTGTAATACTTGTGGGCTTTCCCATAGAGTGTAGATAATACGAGAACAACGATCACAAAGTAATCCCCGTACAATCTTCTTATCAGCATCATAGTCGGGGCGCAATGGATGCCCTACTCTGTACATTGTACAGATAGCGCAATAACCATTCTGTTCCTTTAGAATTCTAGCGTACTCATCCGTTGGTAGAAACTTTCTTGCCACTCAGTATTTCCTGTTCTAACTCTCGGGAATCACATACCTCACCCTTGAATTCGCACCATCCGCATACCTGTTCATGGTATACTCGATACCTAATCCCCTGCTCCCGCATATGTTGAGTATCGCGGATCATTTTCTTTAACTCTTCGATATCTTCTAGTGTTCTAGTAGTCTCTAGGAGTTTACCTGTTCGTAGATGATGCCAGATTAATTTCTCTGGTAACTCTCCATGCTTCACTAGCCCTGCCCATGCGTAGGCTGTAAACTGTAGATTATGGTCTAGGAACCAAGGATCAGGCTCTTTGCCCCCGGACTTATAATCGACTACTGTATAGCCATACTTATCATAGTCATCGCTTAATATTGATTCAGTCTTATCTATCTTACCTACGATTTCAATACCCATGAAAGGTATTGAAAATTCTTCCTCAACAGATAGTACCAAGGGATTAATCTTTCCAGTATCTAGACCATGCTGATATAGCCTAAGCATTTCAGAGCCATCGGCTTGTGCCTTGATCTTCTCTGGATACTTAATAAAGACCTCCTCATCATTAATGATGCGACTAAACTCTACCTTGAATATAGTAATAGCATCATTAAGATTAAAGTCTTTATCAGGAGTGTGCGTTAGTTCTAACGCAAGATGCAGGGCGCTTCCAAGAGCCAAGAATTTATTTGTCGGCCCTCGTAAGCGCCCTTCGTATCTTAGGAAATTTGCATATGGACATGCAAAACTATGTAGCCATGAATAACTAATATGTCCTACCATAATCTATTCTGTACCATCCCCAACCAATAGCCCTAAGGCTTTAATTAGTTCGTCCTTAGGGATAATTACCTGAGTATTATAAGGCTTTCCCCTAGGACTATCGAACTCAACTACAATACAAAGACCCGGCCCACCATCGATATCATCGTGCCAATCATTTAGGCGGTATCCGTGGGTAGAGGTAACTTTCAGTTCTTGGGGTTCCCCGTCCCAATTCCATAGCCCCTTCCAAACCTTAGCTTCTAAACTAAACTTAGGAGTATCTTCATTAGGCATCTTAAAGTTTGTCATTACTCCAAATAGATTAACTTGCTTATCTTCTTCCGTCATCTCATTTTCCTTCGCTGTCTCTTCTACGCACCATCTAGGCGCGTTTTCAATAGGCTCGCCGTGCTTGCACAACATTTAAATCTCCCATTCCATGTTAAGTGCCGATACCGTAGAAATATCTGTGATAGGTGGCTTAAGTTTATAACTACCGGCCATTGCTCCGTCAATATAAAGAAAGGCAAAACTAAGTGGATGCTCGTTGGCCTTCTCTGCCTTAAATGCAAACTGAGACTTTACCTTACTACCAGACTTATGTAGCATAAGCAAGGACTCGGAAGCATACCCTTCTCCAAGATTATTAACTACAACTACCTGAATATTATCAGGTTTATCTGTCATAGATTGATAATCTTCCTTAGAAATCTTCGACACTTCGCTTACTCCTTTTCTTAAGACGCTTGGAATACAAGTCCTGCGCCTTATGTATAACTTCTTCCGCTTCGTGGGTTGTCACACGATGTACCACAGCAAAGCCGTTAAACTTCTTTCTTACTTGGTATCTGTTGTCCGGGTGTTCCGCTATCTCTGTCGTCTTGGCTTCCCTTGCCGCTAGAAATGTAGGAAACAGTCCAATGATGAATCTTTTTTGCACAACTAATATATCCTCGGCTTATATTGCTTCGCCTTCTTTGTACGATGCGTCTTTGGTCCAAGTAAACCTCGCCTCTCTTGCAATTCTGCTGGTCCCCTTATACCTTGTCGTCCCAATTGTCCGGCCTTGTTAACCAAATTCCAACTCTTTCTCCAAGTTCTATCTAGGATAGCCTTGGCTGGATCATGCCTTGGTCCTACGCCCACTCCCATAAACAATCAACCCCTACTTGGCGCTCCTTACTAGATACTTAACTAGTTTATTGCTTGCCCGCCCCAACGCTCTCGTATATGCCAACTGCATACCGAAGCTTTCATTCCAATTATCAGATGGATCACACTTAGCATGTCCAACAGAAACAACGGGATAAACTAGACTCATAATCCTAGTAGTTATAATAGGCTTATCGATTACCCACTCAACATAGTCTGTATTAGTTCTTTCAGTACGAATAACCTTACCTGTGTTCATTCCTTTACCTTTCTAATTGACTCTCAATTTGTTTGCCCGTAATCTTTCGGCTCTCAAAGGATGCTACCTTCTCTAACCTTTCGATTGTTGGGTCTATAATCATTGTGCGAAATCTTTTAACTTCCGTGCTTGCATTACCAGCAATTTCTAGTAACGCTAACTGGTTGTGTATTTCCTGTAGGCGTAGGATAATACCTACAACAGTTTGATAGTTAGTCCATATATGTTCTCCGTCTATATCAATATTAATCTGCTTGAGATAGGTATTTACCTCATCCCATAACTCATTGATATCCAAATGAACCTTCCTCTTTCTCAATCTCAGCATCAATCCTCTTCAGGAAATTAACACCGTACTGGCTCGATCCCTGCTGACGACAACGAATGAAATTAAACACGTCATAGATGTCTGCTTCACGGTCATATTGATACAACAACTTTGCAGTCATCAAGAACTCGTCCCAAAACTCTTCACAAATTTTCATGGTAGTGCCTCGATTAGTTGACGACCAATCCACTCTGTATATGCGGGCGGAATGGACTCTCTTAACTCTGGCCAAGTCATCCAATCTATACCCATAGCCTCTTGTCCTTCTTGCAAGGTTCGGGCTGTTCTTCCACCAAGAACTATCTCCCCCGTGTTATAATTCATTCCCTTTACTTGATCATTCATCTTATGGTAAACTCCAATAGGTTTACCCTGCTTCTTATGCTGGCACGTTCCATTGGGAACTAGGTTTATATTAGACTCAAATAATCTATGCCGCCTGACCTTTAGATCGAACATTGATCCACATAGAATTGTGGGATTAATTAGGGGCGACCCCGCCACATTCTCAATAATATATACTGGGCTATAACTCTGAGCCTTAATAACATCCCTTACAGGATTAATTAGATCAGGCGTTGAAGGTGCTTTACCTCTTCGTAATTTCTGGCCCCTAGAGAATGTTTGACAGGGAGGACTTGCATGAATTACATCAAATTTTGTATCAGCAAGAAGAATCATACCCTCTACCCAATCTGCCTGTATAAACTTGAATGGATAGTGGGGTTGATATTTAGTATCAACCCCAATTACATCAAACCCTGCCCTAGCATATCCCTCACTCGCACCCCCTGCGCCACAGAATAGGTCTAGCAAAATAGGTTTCATTTTCCTGCTCCTCTCTGCTTTCCCATGATTATAGCATATCCTAGGAGACAATGCAACCCCCAATTATTTCTTAAGATGCTCGCTAGTTATTAGATAGTTTAATACAGAATTCATCTTCTCTTTATCAGGTTTTTCTGTCTGTAATATTTCTACTATCGCGGCCAATGCTCTTTCATGGTGAATCAAAGATTCGTGCCTATCCTGTGTTATGACAGCCATTGTTCCCAGCGGATGCTTCTCCCCATTAACCGTGACTTCCTTGGGCATATTAGGTGGATCAATATGGAGCAGGGCATTCTTGCTAAAGTCTATGCTTCTCTGATTGATTAGAACCCATGCCTGTATTATCCATGAAGGCATCTTTCGGTTCTTGTTCTCTGTTGTATAGGTTCGTGAGATAGCATCTATTCTTAGCCCTGTGATATGCCCTATGCGCCCGGTGCTGGTTGCTATCTTCTGGAACACGGGATCAGGGCCATCCGCTTCCAACATCTTCCTAGCTATGTCTCTCTCCGAGTCCTTAGCCCTGCGTATCAGGGTACGCTGCTCCCTAGTTGCTCTAGATGGGGTGACTGTTATATTCTTTTGCTCTACTGTCCCTGCTTTCTTACATCCAGAGCAGAACCCCTGCCATCTTAGATATATTTTACCACATACACTACACTTATACTCTTTCTTTATTCTTGTTTTATTATACACAAATTTACACTCCTATTAAGATACCTCGTCGCCCCAAACATCCCAGCCCTCATATTTTTTACGAGCAAATAATTCTATTCTAGATAATTCTCCATATAATAAAGTAATATCATTTCGTATTTTCTCGGGCTTTTCTGAATGCTTACCCCTAGGCTGTAATAATACCTGTCTTATATTTAGGGTTTCTCTTTTCAGAGTTCCCTTTAATCCCAATAAGCATATCTCCATTCCGCCCAACGTAAATGTTCCTACTCTACAATTTGGCATGCCTGTTTGCTGGGATGTTTTAACCCAACAAAATGCAATTGTTTTATAGGTAAATCCCCAAGACTTAATAACATCTAGTCCCTCTTGCAATCTACTATTTAATACCCATAAAAATAGCGCACAATTCTCATTAGATATGCTATCTACAGGTAAACTACAAACCTCCTTTACCGACATTGTAGAGTACTTGGGTTTGTAGACTCCTCCCTGCATTTCCCAAGGAGGGTCGGCATAAATAATCGAATATTTTTTATTGGGAAAATCCATTTAAAAGTCCTTAAACTTTACTAAGCGAGGAAGCCACCTAATTGTTGCTATTCCTGTGCGCCCATTTCTATGTTTCTGTACAATGACTTCCATTGAATCATCTTCCGGCCCCATACCCGCTAGTTCATAGTAACTGTCTCGATAAAGAAACATAACTATGTCTGCGGTTTGTTCAATTTCTCCTGAAGCACGCAAGTCAGATAGTTGTGGTCTTCTATTAGGCTTCTTGTTATTTTCCCTATTCTCATTCTGTCTCGATAATTGTGAGAGCAGTAAGACAGGGCAGCCTAGTTCTTTTCCTAAATCTCTTAAGATTTTGGTAGCCTCTCCTAGAGACTCCACCGTAGGTAGTTTATCGTTAAGGGCCATGATATGGAGATAATCTACAATGATTAATCCTATCTCGCCCCACTCATACTTCTTCTGCCTAGCAACTGAGGCGATATAAGCAGCCGTTACACCCGGCTTATCGTCTACATGTATTCTTTCAAATACTTTAAGCAACGCTTCCTCTGCGTTTTCTACTTTAATTTTATCCTTTGGATCACCGATGAATGCTCCGGTCCTAATCTCTTCATGACCTACTTCCGATTCAGCAGCCAGCATTCTTTCGAATACTTGATCCCTTGACTGCTCCAATGAGAAGAATAATACTGGCCTTCTCTCTGCTACATTTCGTGCAATGTTAATAGCTAAAGCAGTCTTACCCATTCCCGGTCTAGCGGCAAGGATAACCAAGTCCTCTAACCTATTAATCAATAGGTCAATCTGTGTAAAACCTGTCTCAACACCAAGAAATTTTTTCTTAGTCCGATCAAATATTTCCTTCGCAAACTCTTGGAACGCGTCCTTAGTGGATATCTTATATCCCCCTAGGACTACCCTCTTAAGTAAGAAGGATGAAAACATTTCCTCAAGTTTATGCATTGCCTCTTCAGAGGATGTTTCCTCATAGCATAGCGTTGCAATCTGTCTGCCTAGTTCAATACCAGAACGTAGTCTAGACTTACCCTTAATCTCTTCGGCATAATAGAAGATGTTAGATATATTAGGAAGTAGCCTATCAGAATTATCTATAAGTTTCTGAAAGTATTCTTTGGTTTCAGATTTTAGAGAGTCCTTAATGGTTAACGAATCAATGGTATCACAATTTTCTATCGCCCTAAATATTTCTCGGTGATTTTCTTTAAAGAAATCATCTGAAGATAGTGCTGCTGTAATCTTGGGGAGGATCAATGGGTCTTGAAGTACCCCAACAATAACAGCACGCTCCATCTCATCATTAAATGGTATCTCATTAATCATGTAGCCTCCGCGCCCTATCCAATTTCTTCTTTAATTCGTCACTATGGCGGCGGCTTTCTAGCTTGGCTTTCTCTATATCTTCTTCGTATTTTTCGCTAGCATCCAACTCTTCTTCTGCCTCCTTCCATTTATTATGGGCTACCTTAAGTACATAATTAAGTGGGTCGGAGTCGAAGGTTCGATCAGATGAGGACACGATTGCTTCAAAGAATATAAAGTCCCCATAACGTTCAAGAGCCTTATAGAATCTAGGATAACTTGATACGGGAAAGCCCACCATTGCCAAATAGAACTTGACATAGTGAGCTTTCCCAAATCTCTTTATCTCAAATCGCCATTGTGACAGGGACTTTCCTTCTGTCATGGCGAATTAATTTATCCTCCACGTATGGCAAGAATTTCCTCTAAGGTTGCTCCTCTTAGCATAGCCTCAATTTCCTCAACAGGAGTAGGCTCAGACAATAACTCAAGATCATAAATCTTTTGGTTCTCATCTGTCTCTGGATCAAGTAGCGCTCCCTCAGGTAATTCTGTAGGCTGCTGTGGAAGTGCAGCAATCTTACGGTCGCGCAACTTACCTGTAGTAGTAAAGTTAATATCGTATCCAGTGATATCAACATTAAAATCTTCCATCTGAATCTTTTCTACAGCATTCAGAGTCTTATTGAATAACTCTGGCCCGCCTTCAAGAATCTTGACCCTATTAAGCGGAACGAATTCCGCCTTCTTAATATCGGCATGGCAGTTCTGACAAGTCTTTCCCGGTGTAACAGTATTACATGAGTTACATACTGTCACTGGGGTTCTTTCTAGAACGTTAACAGTAAACCTACGCTTGGCCTTTCGTTCAAGCTTTCGTGGATCGTCATTGGAAAGTGCGTCAAGTTGCTTACATACAGGACATATGCGATTCATTGGGGTATTAGGGCAGTTAGCCATCATTCCCCGGCCACCGTTAGCTTCTGCAACCCAATGCTTCCAGATAGTCCTAGCATTTGGATCTAGGATGCGCAATACAACCCTATAGTCCTCCGAAAATTTAACGTACTGTGCGCTAGTTCGCTTTCGTGTCTCATCAAATGACTTTGTTTTAAGTTCTTCGCTAAATGGCATTTTAGATTCCTCTCTAATATTGATCTTTGGCCCTCTTTAGTTGGGGCGCTTCGGGATGGATACTACGCCGTGGACGGCGGGAAGTTCAAGTCGATCTAAATTTGTCCTCCTTTCTCTGTACTAAGTAGAGTGTTACTTACTCTGAGTAACTACTCTATATATATTATATTAAATAGTATAGCAGATCAGCGGGGTTAGTTCAACAATAATTAAAGGAAGGGGAATTACTTAATAAAGTACTAAATAATTCCCCTTAGATTACGGATTTTCTATCTCGTCAGTTGCCGGTGGCTCATCTGGCATGGCTCTAAGCCACTTATCGATAGCCTGTAGAATTGTTGTTATAGAAATAACTAATAGGGGACTCCATTCAATAGGGAATAGAATACCAGCAGTAGCAGCAGTTAATAGGATAGCAACAAATGTTGCTACCGCAGTCTTAAGTGCTCTCAATATAACTGCTTGATTACTTGGTGTTAGATTAGTAAATACTGAAACCTTTTCAAGCAACCAATATGGGACAAGAATACCTTTAGGCATATTTTATCAACTCCTTTATAATATTTTTTTACTAGTAGGATAAAGAATAGTAGACTTATCCCATCCGGGTAGGAAGGTGATATTATCCATTACTCTCTTTAATTGTGTTTCTGTTATCCTATCATACCTTGGTTTTTCTGGTCTAGCGGGAGCATCGTGGTCTGGATCACGGATTAAATAATCATAACGTAGTAATTTAGTTCCGCTATATACAGGGATACATTTAATTACTAATATAGCATGGGAGCCATTAAAACTACAATCAGTCTTGCCCCCGATCTGTGCTTTATTAGTTGTAGTGCCACAGTGATGCTCCCATGTTGGATAATACTTATAATTTGTGGCTACTATAATAGGACCAAGTTTTAATTTTTGAATCATAAAGGCTCTATTATATCCTACGGTCCAGTTATAATTTCTAACACCATTATTATATAGTGCTCTAAGAGAATCAGTAACTCTTAATCCTACGCCATAAGGCTGTACTCCTGCGTCTCTTCTAACTTCGTTTAGTGATATAAGTTTATCTTTGAAGTAATGGATTACCATTTGAACACAAGTATCAGTACATGCAACTTTCTGTAATGACCAAGGTACTCCTGTCTGACCAAATTGAAATCTAGGTAAATAATCTAATATGTCTGCTGATGCCAATACTATCACCTCCTAATTTATAATATGGAATAAGTTGTTAATTATCCCATCAAATTTATCTACAATATTATCCCAATTAAATTTATCTTGCTTTATAAATTTATATCCTTCCTCACCTTTCTCCCTCATAGCTTTCTGATAAGTATAGGCCCATTCTAACTGTTCCGCTAAATGATTCTCATCAGTAAGCCCACCCCATGTATTTATTCCGGCAGTATGGAGTAACCAAGCGGCATTCTTAACTAGTAAGCCTCCATGACCTTCAACTAACTCCTTTAAACATGAGTGGTCACTTACTATTTGGGGGCACCCTACTGCCATAGACTCGGCAACAGGCAATCCGAAACCATCCCCAAGACTAATAAGGGCATTAACATCAAGGGAATTATAGATAAGATTTAACTGTTCCTCGGAAACTCCCTTAGCAGGAGTCATACCTTCTGTAAGTATTAGCTTATCTGAAATCCTAAATTGATTGTTTATTAAGTCTGCAATATCAAATCCAACATCATCTAGAACAGTATGTAAGTAAAGTTTAACATCATCTTTATCTTTAGCAAACTTTGCAAATGCGCTAATAAGAATATCGAATCTCTTTCGATATTGATTACGAGCTACCATTCCAACAATCCAAGAGTCTAAAGGAATCCCTAATTCATTTCTGGCTACTTGCTGATTTATAGGGTGATATAATTTAGTATTTACTCCGTGATATACTTGATGTAAATTTTCTGGATACTTACCTCCGTTTGCTTCGGTAATAATCCTCTCTGCGAAGTGCGAGTAACAGACTTGAGCATCTAATCCATTTAGAAACTTTGTTGTTCTTGGATTTATGGGTCCGGCGTCTATAGGATAATATCCTATAGTCTTAAGAAATGGGGCTGATATATTATCAGGTTTATGATCCATATACTTCTCAATGATCCAAGGATCATTAAATAAAAACAGTAGATCAGGCTGTATCTGTGGTACTATCTGCCACAAACGCCTTAGACCAAATACATTTTCCATTCCGCTACCCGGTTCACATGGATGGATATAGTAAGGATACTCGTCCCGATTATATGGCTCTCCATGATGGTTAACACCTAGTACATGGATTTCGTGCCCCTTATTATAGAGTCCCTTTAATAAGTTTTTAGAGACTACTCCAAATCCAGTATTAACTGTCGGAGAGTCGCCTACAAATAATATTCTCATAAATTAACCTTCGATATTTGCCGATGGTGGGGCCATTAGTTCTGCTACTGTCTCTTTAATATAGACTAAGAATAACATATAAAGATACTCTCGGTCCCACTCAACCTGAGTTAGTTCTTCGTCTGTCTTTTGCTCCCTAGTCTCAAGAATTCTCTTCTCAATAACTTCTAGTACTTCTCTATCTGCCATGCTATACTCCTATGGGCGGGTATATTAAGTTAGGGCAATTGCAATTCTCTTCATACGGTTCTATTACATACCACTTCTCTAGCCCGTCGTATTTCTTAACCTGAACCTTTGGAGGGTTGTCTAGCCAGCCCTTAGTCTTAGCTAGTTCTATTATATAGTCCCTGTCTATTGAGGATGCTATACTCCATGCTATTTTCCCCATCTATTCTACCTCACTTCGACCCGACATTCAACACGCCCGTTTCCATCCTCGGCTGTTATTTCTACCGTGTGTAAATTAGTTTGGGATGGGTCGCTTCTACGGTTCCTGTCGGTTGATCCTGATATCCCTATCTTTCGTAGATAGGGAGTAATATCTATATCCCTAAAGGTATTATTTATCTCATCTGGATCAAATGTATTTTTACCAAATATATAATATGTGGCATCAATTCCATCCACAAAAATCTTTAATCCTGTTGGGTAAGCCATTAGTTATCTCCTACTATGGTACGTGTAATATTATAAAATCTAGTTCCCTTAATACATTAAATACTACTTTAATAGACTTGGACTGAGTGAAGTAGCCACTCTTAGATATAGTAACTGTATAAGTTAAGTCGGGAGTAAGATCATAAAAGACATACCTTCCCTCATCATTAGTAAGTGTTTCATACCAAGTTGTACCGTTATTACAGACTACCTTGACTCCTTCTAGTGGCTGCCCTGTATTATCATAGGTTACTTTACCAGTTAGAGCGCCAAATCCTAGGCCTATTAGATCAATCATTGTATTATTATAATCAGCCCCGCCTTCACCTTGACTCCAACCATTTACATCTGTTGCCATAAGCCAGCCACCTATAATATCCCCCTCATTAAGAGGGACACAGTAAGCATATACCTCGATATATAGTCCACCAATACGATCAATAACTGTAGGATTAAATCCTATATTTCGTCCATATGATGCACAACACTTGGCATATTCACCCCCTCCTACCTCAATAATATCTTCGGGGGCAGGATTCCATCCCCATATTAATGCCCAACTTAAAGGTAAGTAGGTACAGATATTTTCCCTAACAACAGAATATATTTTTCTTGAGATAGTTTCCCAATTATCTAAATCAGTCCATTCTGCTATCTTTTCTTTAGGTAGTCGTTTTATAGAGGCTACGATTTGGCTACTATCTGTAGTACTTCCTCCCGCCCTGTTTCTAAATATCATTGAATAGACACCGTTAACAGGTACTCTAATACCCCCGGTTTCAGGGGAAATAGCAAATTGTCCGTAGGCCCAATTATTTTCAACCGTAGGGTAGAACCAAGGATATCCTTCCCAAGCAAACCATATATTTGTTATACTACCTTGTGTATCTAGGGGAGCGTGGTAGTATGCTGGATAATCAGCCCCATTCTCTGCTGGATGGGGAGGATAGTAATCTAATTCAGGATGCCCGCTGGGATGGTGAATTATATTAAGACGCTCATACCAGAAATAATCAGGAAAGCCTGTCATATACCTTCTAGCCGGTTCGGCCCCCGGTAAACAGTCGCAGCAATTATCAGGCTTTATCTGAATATTTAAATTAACGGCATGGCTTCTCTCCGTTATTGGAAACTCTAATTTATAGTTAGTATCTCCTGCTACTATATCTAATTTTCTCTCTATTAGAGGAAGGTTAGCGGCTATTCTTCGTGTATTATGTTGAGTTTCTATAGAATCTTTTCTTAAAGATTCTACTACCCTATCTAATCTAGACATTTAAACACTCTCCGCTAAGGCTATTAAATCTATTTTTAATGTAGTATCTTCTAAGCCACTAAATAGTCCCCCACCTAAGCATGTTCCCGCAACCCAAGGGTAACACTGATTAAAATCATCCGCGTCTAGAGATGCAGATATAGTATCCCCGGCCTTGGCTTCTATGACTTGATATAAATGTGGAATAGATGGATAAACCCATATTGAGGGACCAAGAATAGCAATAAATCCAGTAGTAGGCTTAGCCACAGATTTAACTATCTTCCCATTATGGTAAAAGTTAGCGTATTGTGCCTGATTAGAGAAGTACGATACTCCGTGGGTACCAGAGGCCCAAGTAACTCCATAACATCCGTTATCTGGTACTACTATATTACTACCCTCTAGAATAAATTCCCCATTAACTTCAAGCATAGTGCCCGGTACTCCACTGGTATTAAACTTTACCCTACACCATTTATTAAGTATAGGAGGATTAATAGAACACGGGGTAGTAATTTCTTTTAACCGGACATTAAGTTTAACTGTAGCATCTGAGCGAGCTTCAAACTTTTTACTGTATGTAAATAATTTATTAAAATCTTTTACTGTAATCTCAGGCGTAGGAAAGTTCTCTGCCCCTCTACGAATATTATAGTTAACTTCGTTACTGGTCTTTCTTAAAGTCTTACCTACTTGGTTAATCTTATCACCCATTTCCTGCACCCACATATGACATAGTTCTAAACCTCGGTAGAAATTTTATGTATATATATACATTAGGAGAGGTTGTATATGTATAAAAATCCATTCTAAATGTGTATAGCGTGCCAACACGATCAAGACTCTTCTCTACGACGGGTAAATTGGCTGCAAATCTTCGTGTTGAATGCCTAGTTTGTTGTCTGGTATGCCCTAAGTTTTTACCTACTTGTTTTATATTATCGGTGGCCATACTGTACACTCCAATGTCCATTCTGTTCCGCCACTAGTTGACTGACTTCGGGTTATAGTATTTGCCCGTACTCTTTTCTCTAGTTCGGGAGTCTTAACAATAAAACTATCACCTATTTCTACCCCCGGAGTAGCGGTTCTTATAACAGTAATTCTTTTCTCTGGCTCCCTTCTTCTAAGTAACTCTGCTCTAGATGCCCCAATAAGAGTGAAGTAATCTCCTGTATTTCTTAAATTATCGTAGATTCTTTGTATTGTTCTACCTATTATAGCCTTAGTCTTTTTATTTTCTACCAAAGTAGTTAGTGGTAGCCCATCTATATCTGCACCTGTAGCTAACAACATTGTGGCTACTTTACTCGCGTCCTCTACATCCTGTATACTGATAGTAGTTCCTCTGCCTTCAGCCATAATAATATCTGTATCTACTCCTAATCTTGGGACTACTTTAACACCTAATTCTGTAACATCCCACTCCATCTGTAAGGCTTCTGCCGTTGATTTAAGTATGTCTAAATATGAAGTATTTATAAATTTAACACTAAGCCCACTAGTCTCATGTACCGTCCAGCCGTCTACCCATATAGGATCAGGGTCTTCCGGCTTATATACTATGGAACTATATCTACCCCAAGGCAGCCCATTCTCAAAGTAATCAGCACTATCAAAGACAACATACTGCGGAACATCAGTAGTACTTTCTAGATCAAGTGTAAGGGTGCCATCGGGATTTCCTCCGGGCACCATAACTACTTCTAAATGGCTTTCTTCTAATTGTCTTATTAACCCGATAGTTATAGGACCATAATCTTTACCCTTTCTAGAATAAATTATAACTCTATCTCCTATAAATCCTAGTCCACCTTTAGTAAATGCTCCCGGTTCAATAAACTTATAGGCGCTTCCGTTAGTAAACTTAGCATCAAATAACTGATTAATCTCGGCCGGTATTCTAAATGATATTCGGGCATGATCCTCGTTATAATCTGTCATAGAGCCTGACCAGTATCCAGCAAAGGCATCAATAGATACAAATCCCCCATCTAAATTAGTTATTCTTAGTTGATACGAAGTATCGTACTCTAAATCTTCGGACTCTACAGTTATTTCCCACACCTTCTCAGCAGATACCTCTGCCGGTAATGTTAACGATGCCTCTAACGTACTCCAACCACCCCAAACAAGTTCTGCTGATTTGCTACGGAGTTCAATAGACACAGTACCCGGAGTCTTACCCACTGGAATCGTAGCATACCATTTTAATGATATTCCTCTAAAGTCTAGTATAGCGTAGTCATTAGCCATTTCACTAAAGGCATAATCTCCTCCATAAGAGAAGGCGTCTAGTTTACCGGGCCAAGTATCAACTTCCATAACTCTAGCGGCGTTATCAAATATAACCATTCTACAATAAGCAGGGGTCTTTATCCAAGCCCCGCCATTATTACCATTAGCTATAATAGTATTATACTCATCCTTGATATTTCCGGGGGAACCGTCTACCTTTATCTTTCTAAAGAATGTTCCCGGCTCAAACTTCTTGCCCCCAATCATCTCTGCTTGGGTTGGTCTATGTAAGTAGGTTATCTGCTTATTATCGTTTTGGATTTGGTGATACATTAAATCTGTTATGGTATCTCGATTAATTATCTTCTTCATTAAACTTAATTCTATAACCGAGGCATGGCAATCACTATTAGGATTAATAGCGTCCTCTGGTATAACTAACCCACTTGCTGGATGCGGAGATTCCCTAGTTTCTCCCTTAAGAGTATTACTTTTATTACACTCCCAATCCCATTCATCTGTTAGGGTACCTTGGTAGAAATTTCCATACCATGCATGGGTATCTGTAATATTAAGTTTCCAATATCTAGAATCTACTACAGTAGCACTTCCCTCTGATTGACTGGTTTCAAATCCAGTTTCTCCTGTATATATAGTATGTCCTATACCACCAGCGTTAGTAGTCTTATTATGATTAGGTATAGGAGAGGAGTACGCATTAGTATAGGAAGAATTATCTATGGAATAAGACCAACTCCAATCGTAAGTTCTACTACTAGTTTGTGTAGAGCCTCCCCACCAAGGTAGTATTACTCTAGACTTAGAAATTTTATAGCTTTCTCCTAGATCAACCGTAATATGATCTGCCTTCCCAACTCCCGACCAGAATTCAGATGTTTTAATAATACCTGTTGATGGGGTATCCCTACCTACCGCTATGTAACCTGTCTGCTCATCAATTACATAGTCTTTACTACGCTTACTTAACCCATAATATCTAGACGCAGTATTCTGGTTAATAATCGTAGAGGTTCTAGGCTCAGATGATAGATTCTCGTACCGTAAGTCATCTAGGAATACGTTGATTGGGTAGTAGAAGGTTTGTATACTCTTATAGTAGTCATTAAATAGGGCCGACCTTCCGGGTCCAGAGATGTTCTTGGTTTCTCCGCTAGAGCGACTGATACTTTCTATTGGCCCATAGTTTAGTCTGGTATTAGTCTCTGTATCCCAGCACTCCCACCAACGTAGATAATTTACATATTGACTCTTGGCATCGTTAACAGGTATATTAAACGAGATACCTTCTTCACTAGAGTTAACTGTCTTGTTTAATGATATATCTGTAGCCCATTCCATAATAATAGGATCGGTAAAATTAACCCCATTAGAAAATTCTGGTGTACTTAACCTAATCTGTAGCATGTCCTCACCTTTATAAGTAGTATCGATTCTGCCATTGAATCGTGTAGTCTGTCGCACCAGTTATCGTAAAGATTGTCTTGCCCGGTCCAACATAAATACCGTAGTTCTTCGGAATGATAACGCTGTTATCACTCGATGTAAAGTTATCAGAATCAATAACAAAGTTAGTAACTGTTCCGCTAATGGATACTGAGCCTGTATCCTGCCCTGTCTCTGTTATACCGCTAATAGTTATGTCTGTGCCTGATACTATTATCGTTGTTGGGGTCCAGCCCCCGCTATTAAGCGATCTAGAGCCTGTATCTAAAGTACCAGTTGAAATAGTATTTAAAGTATTGTCTACTATCCACGGTTTAGCCTCAAATGTTACATCATAAGTTAACGTCTGACTGCTTGTAGGCACGCTCTTGGATATAATCATTTTCTGTGGTATAGCTAAATAATATCTATCCCTTCTCTGAATATACAGTTTAGCAAATCTTCTCCGTACTCCACGAAGAATAGTTGCTGCCTCCTGTGTCTTTAGTTTACATAGAAGGTATGACGGTTCCCAAACTAACATTGTAATATCAATAGCCTTGTTCTGTAGACCTATATACTCGCTCAATGAGCTATTCATATACGCAGCATAATGTGTTGCGATATTTGCTAAGGAATCATAAGCCTCGCTCTGTGCATACCCCGGTAACAGTTGATCGTTATATTGAACAAGGTAGGTTGCGTTACCGCTTGTAGGTATTGGAGGTAATACATCTTTGTTCGCTAATATATAACAAGCCGATAGACCAAATTTAGGGACATTGAAGGCTAACATGCGTGTTGATGCCTGTGCATACTGGAAGCCCCCAATCTGAACTTTCGCCTGTGCAGACTTAGTTATTGTTTTAACAATAAATGTCTCAGCCTGACTATAAGATTTAGTTCTAGCCATCCTTACCCATATATTAGCCTGTCCCATACTCTGATAAGTAGCCTCTACCCATGTTCTAGCATTAGCTGGCCTGTAGTATGTTCTATGAATTCTAGAGTTTGTTAGCGCTATGCCCCAACTTTGATTTAGAACTACATTAGCTTGAGAATAAACTCTATAGTCTTGTAGTATGCGAGCGCGAGCCAAGCCCCACTTATCAAATCTTTGTACAGATACCATAGCCTGAGCAAATTTAATGTAATCTGTTTTAATCTGCGCTTGGGTATTAGAGTATGCCATAGATAATACAATAAAGGCTCCTGCCTGTGCGAAGTGGAAGTGCCCTATGTATGCTATAGCCCCGCCGCGTGCATTATAGTTAGCCCTAAATATTCTAACAGCAGCATGAGCATGTCCTAAAGGCTTGGTTACATGGGTTCTAGCATTTCCAAATCTAGCGTAATGGCCTAGAATATGGGCTTTAGCGAATCCATAAGCCTCTATATCATATGCTTTAATAGTAGCAAGGGCTTGGCTCCACTGAGTAGGTGGAATTATCCATGCCATAGCATTAGAATCAAGGGCGTAAGTCTGTATGATTTGTGCTAGAGCCTGTGACCATTGAGTAGGAGGTATTAACCACGCTTCCGATTGTCCATATATTTGATAAGTCTGGACTATATCTGCCTGTGCTTGTCCATAAACATTCTGATCGAATGCCGGGGAGATATAATATGCTGCCTGTGCTATCGCAAAGTGACCAAACATTGCCATTGCCTGAGCAAAGGTTCCACTCTGGATAGAGCCTACACCCACTCCAAATGTGGCTATTGATATTCTATCCCCATCCCCGCCATTAAGTACCCTTAATCTCCACCATCGCGCAGTAACAGGAGGGGCTATAAATCCGCTAATAGCATTGAGACTACTTAGCGGAGTAAAGATATTAATTGGGAAGTAGATAGTTTCTACAGTAGTCCAATTTATATTTGTACGATATTGTAAAGCTACGGTAACGTTATACTTATTTGGAAGTATATAGTATCCTGTTATTGTCTTATGAGTATCATTAAGATCAATTTCTAGAGTAGTATAGTCGGCCTCTTCTTCAGGGGCTTCAATTACTAGGCTATCCCATAGGGTATATGACATGCCATCAATGGTATTAATAGCCGCGCCAAAATTCGGATCGCTAGGATTAGGTACCGTTAACTCATCAGGTAATGCTGTAACTGTTGCCCCTAGTGATGATAACGCATAATTATTTAAATGGAATAACGGATACGTTTGTTTAATCCGTGATTGGGATTGTCCAACAACAGCCCGTATAATTAATACACAGGCTTGTCCAAATCTATTAACATCAAAGGCTATTATTCTAGCCTTTGCTACGGCGTACCTATTAACATTAAATGCTATTAAACGTGCTTGAGCAAACCCTATACCTGTTAACGGTAAAACATAGAATTGCGCTTGAGCATAGCTCTGGTTACGGGGCGGATCGCCACCACCAAGGACTAGAATTTGGGCCTTAGATAGTCCGTATTGGAAATGCCCAATCCATACCATCGCTTGGGAGTATCGAGTATATGTTTGCTTAATATCGGCTAAGGCAAGTCCGAATTGTTGGTGGCCGATTTGTGCTAGCGCCAAGCCATAGGCTCTAGGATGCCCTATAAGCCGTGCCTCTGCCTGTGAGTAGCCCCTATCCCTACCCGTAATTTGTGCTTCTGCCTGACCTACTTCATATTTATGTGGAGGGGGTAGAGTTACTACCCTTGCTTGAGCATACGCTCTATTAACCCTATTCCACGGAGGATTATTATTTGTTAACAGGGACCAGCTTGGGTCTAATGATTTCTTATAGTAGACATGTATTGTATACGGTCCCCCACCCTGAGTCCATCTAACATGCAAATTATATTCTTGTCCTTCTGTAAGAACAATTGGGGTACCTGTTATGTCCCTGTCTCCATGTCCCCCACTATAGAACGAGCTATCATAGTTAGCTACAACCACAGTACCATTAATAGATACTTCGGAGTTATCATCTGATATTGTTCTAAAGGTCCATGTATCCGTTGTGGGCGCTACAAATCTTGCAGACCATGCAGCACCGGCATTACTGCCGGGATATCCGGGTGGACCAGTACCATCATCGTAGTAGATTTGATCTGGCGCACTCTCTATGCCCCAAGAAGTAATGTATTCTGGATAAGGTGTATACTCTCCTGTCCAAATCATTCGTACTAAACCTTCACCGGGCCTAGTAATTAGGGAAGTGGCTAGTCCTCGTTGTGGATAGTCAAATGAGTTTAGATATGCTTGAGCATTACCAGAGTGTAAGTGACCTATCTGTGCTTGTGCCCGTGCTTCAACCTTTTGTTCATAAGCATTTAACTTTGCCTGTGCTTGAGCGTGTCCCTGTCCAGACATTCCTGCCCAATAGTGAGCAAGAATTCTAGCATTAGAAAGAACATAATTATAGATAGCTGGTTCGGCTACGTATCCAGCCCAGTTACCGTACTCAGAAATGCCTATATATTCAGGGCTATATAGAGTTCTATTAATACTAGTTTGTCCAGTATGAACCCAAGAACCGTCGAGAAATATCTTTGCTTCTCTAGTACTCTTATTAATAGTAACAACTATATGGTGCCAAGCAGTTCCTAGCGAAACTGCATAAACAGATATAGCGGGCATATGGTTGGAACCATGCTCATAAATAGCTATACCATTGGTACCTAGAGCAACACCAATTCCAGATGCGCCTCCCATATTTGAAGGACGCCAGATATATCGTTCCCCACCCGTACCTAAAGTACTACTTGAGGACTCTACATCTATTTCAATAGTGTTATTATTTGATTTAGCCCATAATTCTAAGGTAAATATATCAGATATTGGACCTTCAGGATTATATATATAAGAATTTGCACCCGCATTAAGATATACAGACCTAGTATCTGGATTATTGGGTGCCCCAATTGTGCTTTCTTGATTTAGTAAGGCAGTTGACCCGTAACTACCTACTTGAGTAGAGGTTTGATCGTGTACAACCGTTCCAGTACTTTCTTTTAATCTAAAGAATGTAACAGGAGTATCAACCTCTACCGCTGATCCATATCTACTAGAATCTAGAGTCCTTACTTGTGCTTGTGCATAACCGTTCTGATTAAAGGATGGGGAGACATAGACTTGTGCTTGAGCGCTTCTAACACTAGAAGTTAGTCCTAGTCCTCTACTATAGTGGTCCATCATTTCATCGAATGATAGGGCACGTCTATAAATTGCTACTTCGTCCAGATTACCTCTGAACCGTGCATTTGTATCGGTACCAGACTCAGCAGCCAATCTAAACTCATGCCCAATATCAGGCATATTGGTAGTATCAACACTTTGTCTTAGTACCCCATTTATAAATAGGAATATATTTGTGCCGTCATATCCAACTGCCATATAGTATGTATTATTTATACTAACAGGGAAGTAAGAGTACATTCCTGTTTGATTACCATTAGTCCATCTCTCTACCCATAGACCATAGGAAGAGTGCATGAGAACAAAGAATCCAGATCGAGGATTATCAAGTTTTTCCTTGGACATAATACGACGCCAGTTAGCGTCGTATACAGTAGGATAAATCCATGCTTCCCATGTAAAGGCTGACCTGTTTATAAAGTCGTACTGGTCCCCAAGGGTAACATAGCCACCATTGAAGTAGTAAGAATAATTGCCCCCCGAAACTAGAGATGATTGCTGAGTAGTTACTGTTCCTGATATTGTTCCATCTATAATAGTGTTTCTATTTGCGTCAAGTACCGTACCAGAGGCTTCGTCTAGATGGTAGTAAGAGCTAGGCCTACTTAGGACAACTCCCTTCTCATATGGAGTCTTATAGATAACTGCCTGTGCTTGGGCAAGTTTTTTATATGGGCGAAGAGTCCATACTTCTGCTTGTCCTAGTTGTCTTTCTATTGTACCGAATATTATGTTGGCTTGTGATTGTGCGTAAGAGAAGCCTACATGAGAGCTATAGATATCTAATATCTCTGGTGCTGTTAATTCCCGATTAAAGATAGCAAACTCGTCTAATCCGCCCCGCCATCCATATGTGTTAAAGCCTAGCCAAACATCTTGACCCAAGTTTTTAGTTGATCTAGTCATTCGCATCTGTGCTAGTGCCTGCGAGACTCCATTGATATATATCTTATTTGCTATTGCAGCATCTTGTCCCGAATACCATACTACTGCAATGTGGAGCCATTTATTTGCTATTCCTGCTGAAGATAAACCATATATATCTCCGCTACCTGTATTAAATCCAAAGTTACCCCCGTAGAAATAGAACCCTTGGCTAGAGGCACCATTAATACCAAGAACAAATGCCTCAACGTCCTCTGTACCGTCCCAATACATCCAGAATGCGAAGGTAGCCGCATTTCCAACAGTTTGAGGAATCCATCCGTAATCGCTACCTATATTCGGGGCGACTACCTTATATGCATTTATTTGTCCCGCACCGCCACCACCACCTTCGTTCCAGAAGATTGATGTTCCTGCTGTGGGTAATGCTGCGGGCATTCCAAAGTAAGCCCCGACTCCGCTCCAAGTAGCGTTACCCCTGCCTACTAAGGTATGAATAACCTTATCTATTTCTTGACCCATACCTATAGGGAATCTAACAAGGTTTACGACACTACTTGCATTGTATACTTCTATCTCTGCAAAGCCGGGATTAGTATATCCCCCTGTATCACTAATAATTCTCATCCATGTGACATTATTAGCATCTATATTGAATTCTGCTACTTCTAAAGAACTAGACGGATATGTTACAACTATATATGTTCCGTCGCTTAATAGGATTCGTCCAAATCCCATAGATTCAGGCGAATTTCTATTAGTTAATTTAACTCTGGTAAATGTTTGAGGAGTATCCCAAGTAACTTGCCAATATTGACCATAGGCATATCCAGAACTTGCCCAATCAGTACCAGTGTTACCATCAGCAGCAAGTCTTGGAAGATAACTTGTATTATAATAACTACTTGCCGTATAAGTAGCCCCACCATATGAAATCTCATCTAGAGGATAGTATACAATAGGCTTATAGTCTAGAACAGTCTTTCTATACCCCTCCATTTGATAGGCAATTTGAACAATGGCTTGAGCATGTCTGAAGGCTCCAATCTGTACCATAGACTGGCCCCAGCCAGTCCTATCTGCCAAATAAATTTTGGCTCTAGCATTAGCATACTGGAAGCTTCCAATAGATACTCTAGCCTGTCCAATAGGCAGGGACAAGGACATATATGTAAAGTGTCTAGTAACTTGATTAGGAGTTAACGGATAGTTATAAAGCGCTACTTCGTCTATATATCCATTGAGCCAGTTAGTACCTGAGTCAGTACCAGTACCTATTTTAACTGTGGTACTAGTATTAAAGGTGCCCACGTTGACGCTATTCTGAGATACTAAATTACCATCTACGTACATCTTTAAGGCGTATCCTGATAGAGTATACGTAATAACTATATGATGCCAAGCGTTAAGGGATACTCCACTAGTTCCTACTGCCCCATCAGTACCATTAGCCTTAAAGTTTATTGTTCCAGAAGGGGTAT
>Ga0315276_10000774_pt1 | contig 28020 bp, 25 predicted proteins | sample YL17G05_0_MG_FD_204542 | JGI IMG/M metagenome (GOLD analysis project Ga0315276, IMG submission 204542) | Sediment microbial communities from Yellowstone Lake, YNP, Wyoming, USA - YL17G05_0 | ecosystem: Environmental > Aquatic > Freshwater > Lake > Sediment | place: USA: Wyoming | collected... | reverse complement strand
ATTGCCAAATATTTTCCTCGCTGATTTGACTTGCCGTGAATTTTGTAGGGTTGGTGGGGAAGTTTTTAAAACCTCAATTGGGCGCAGGAGTGCAGTGTATCCTTTTTGGTGCAAGATTCAGGTAGAACGTTTTCGCGGACGGGCCGATATTCCCCTTTGAGGCAAGCGCCAATTTCCTCGATGGGTCCCTCCTGCGAGGGATGCCCGTTTCAAATGTTGAGCTTTATGAGGTTGTAAAATGACTCGGTTGCTGAATCCTGCTCAAGCCAATGCGCTCCTCATCACACTGCGCATGCTTGAGGAGCGCCTCCGCCATGCTGATGTCTGGTTGCAAGACACTGAAGAGGAAGGTATTCTCTACCATCGAAAGCTTCACGTATCACCACAGCGGAAGCTGGTCGCCAGGCAGTTGATCCATTCAGCTCTGGAGGAGATTGCCGAGGTGGCACGAAAGTTCGATTTCGCAAGAACTTACGACGATCGCGCCAGCTTGATTAGAGCCCAGATGAGCCTCAGTTGGGCTGATCTGTGTGATGTATTCTCGAACAAATTAAGAGGCTACGGAACCGTTGACCCCCGGCTAAGCCTTGCACTCGATCCTCATCTGGACCGACTCGCAAAGCTGGCGTTGTCCATCGCTTCGGAAGTCAGTGATGGTCAATGACGTACTATTGTCCGCATTGTTGGGCTGTCGTGTCGTCGGGAGCGCAGAAATGTCCCAGATGTGGGGCTTCCATAGATGATTCTGAAACCGACATCGTGCAGAAGTATATATCCGCCCTTCGTCACCCGTTGGCTGCAACTCGGCTACGGGCAGCATGGATGTTGGGGCGAATGCGGGAGAAGCGTGCAGTTCCCGCGCTCTTAGACATCGTTGCGGCGCGCGGGGACCACGATCCCTATTTGCTCAGCGTCGCTGTAAAGAGTCTGGGACGTATTGGCGATAAGAGGGCCGTGCCTATCTTGGTAGCATTACTGGCAGATCCAAACACTTCGCTCATGGCCCGGGCTGAGGTGAAGCGAGCCCTATCATGCATTGGCGGAGAGTAAACCTTCGCTGCCTTGGATGAAGGGGTTGCCGGTAAGTCAAATGGGCAAGCTTGCAAGGAGTTGCAAAACCCATGACGGAAGTAAACTGAGATGACCCTCAACGTCTTGTCAAGAGCGACGACATCTCTGGAGTGAAAAATGTCCGTATCGACTCATGACTCAAAGGATGCTGTGCAGGGCCGCCCACCCAAGGGTTGGCTCAACCGGAACATCTTGGGCATGGCACTGGCCAGTTTCCTCAGCGACGCCGGCCACGAAATGGCAACGGCCGTCTTGCCATTGTTCGTAGTAGCCATCGGGGCACCGGCGGCAGCCTTGGGCGTCGTCGAAGGTGTGGCCGACGCGATATCGTCTTTCGTCAAGCTTGCTGCGGGATGGTTCAGCGATCGCGTTGGCCGCCGCAAACCAATTGCAGTAATCGGCTACGTACTCACTGGCCTGACAACCGGGCTTTTTGCATTGGCGACCTCCTGGCGCCACCTACTCTTTGCGCGCACCGCGGGCTGGTTTGGCCGCGGGATTCGAGGCCCGGTACGCGATGCAATGCTCTCGGAATCTGTCGTGCCCGAAGCGCGGGGACGGGCTTTCGGATTTCACCGCGCGGGCGATAGCCTCGGAGCCATTGCCGGGCCACTCGTCGCGCTGGTCTTGGTCAGCTTGCTGGCCGGGCGCGAAGCTACAGTCATTACCTACCGCAAGATCTTCTGGATCACCCTCATCCCCGGGCTACTTGCAGCGCTTTCGTTTGCACTTTTCGTCAAGGAGCGTGCCAGGCTGGCCAATCGGACCGCCAACTTATTCAAGACGATCGGCGCACTGCCGAGGCGCTTCAAATTTTTCCTGGTGGGCGTGGGCATCTTTGGAGCAGGCGACTTCGCCCACAGCCTGCTCACGCTCCGGGCCGCACAGATGCTAACCCCAGCGATGGGCGCGGCGTCGGCCGGGCAGATTGCTATCGCGCTTTACATGGTGCATAATGTGCTTTACGCAGGCATGGCATATCCGATCGGCGCCTTGGCCGACCGCATTGGCAAGCGAGGCTTGCTGGCCTTGGGTTACCTCGTCGCTGCATTGATGGGAATTGGCTGGATGGTGGCCAGGCCATCGGTCTGGATGTTGGGGCTTCTATTTGCCTTGGGAGGCACTTTTATTGCGGCTGAAGACGCGCTGGAGGGTGCGCTGGCTGCCGATCTGCTACCCGAAGACGTACGCGGCACCGGCTATGGCTTGTTAGCTGCCGTAAACGGGCTGGGCGACTTTCTATCCAGCATCGTCGTGGGCGCGCTGTGGACAGCAATTAACCCAATGGCCGGGTTTGCTTACGCTACCGTGCTGTTTATACTCGGCGCAGTCGCCATCTGGCGCGTGCGATGAGGTCACTGAACCTCTCCAGCCCGGGCGAGAGTATGCGATGTTCGGGATCGAGGGCTCCTTCGTTCTGGTCGTGACCGCAGGGGTTCCGATGTGGAATATGGGCGTGACTTACTTGGCGGGATTGCTTCTTTACTATGGCCTTCAGGGCAAATGGATCAAGATATAATGCTATCGAATCATGTGAAGTAAGGGGGGTGGAAGCTCTGCGTGCTCCCACCCCCCTGTGGAGCTTGAGTTTATTTGCTCTTAAGCTCCTGGATGCGCTCCTCTACTCCTGTGAGCTCCTTCTGTAGCTGGTCTCTGTATTCTTCCAACTGTTCCCGTTCCTCTTTTGCAGAAACGAAGCGACGGAAGGATCCACATCCACAGCCGCAGTCACACTGCGAGGCTGTAAACCCCCTTTGGCCCCTACCTGGTTGACACATTTTAGGTCTTCACCTCCCTTCCGCTTAAGAAGTTAAGCAATAAATTAACTGCTTGAGCAAAAAAACTACCTCTTTCCGGACTCCATTTCGCTTATCTTTTCTCGGACGATTCTCAGCTCATTTCGCAACTCCTTTTCATATTCCTTCAGGGACTCCAAGCTCGCGTCCTTTGGATTTTTCTCTCTCAGCTTACCCATCCCTCGGCATCCGCATGTGCAAATTTCGTTTAACACACACCGGCAGTTTTCCAATGCTTGCTCATCTATTGAATGAGGTATCCAATACCCTTTTCTTTCGCTCGTTACAAGACCTGCTTGCCTTAATACCTTGAGGTGTTGTGACACGGCAGCAGGTGTTATATCAAGTACCTCTGCAATATACTTGGTGCCCTGTGGGCCCTTAGATTTCAAGAGATCGATTATTTTGACCCGCGTTTCCACGGCCAATACTTTCAACATTTCGGAGGGTTCTAACTTCACGTTGTCCTTCTCTCCTTTTAAGTGGTTAAGTATTTTATCAACTGCTTAACTAATAGGAAATAAAAGTGGCTCTGTCAAGTCTTCTTTTCATCCTGCTGGCGAGAGCTTTGTGGTGACGGGAGCCGCAATGGCTGGCCTGCCCTGTGGACCCCTGGGATAACAGTCGACGCCCTTACCTCACCCGTCTCAAACATAGGATATAATAGCTCAATGAACGAAATTGAAATTATCGAAAAGGTCAACCAGGGCGACACATCGGCGTTTGAGGCTCTTGTCCAGACATACCAAGGCCGGATCTATACTCTTTGCCGCTACCTGCTGAAAAACCCCCAAGACGCCGAGGATGCGGCGCAGGACACCTTCGTAAAGGCGTTCCAAGGGCTCAAGAGCTTCACGCCGACCTCGACCTTCTACACCTGGCTTTACCGTATCGCCGTCAACACTTGCCTCGATTTCAAAAGAAAATCTTCTCTTCAATCGTTTTACTCCTCTGCAGACATCAGAAAAAAGCTTGACATGGTGCCATCAAAGCTACCTTCTCCTGAGTCGGCCTACGCGGCAAAAGAGTCGATTCGGGCGCTGCGGGTAGCCTTGAACAGCATCTCGGAAAAATTGCGGGTTGTGATTGTGCTAAAGGAGATAGAAGGGCTTCCCTATGAAGAGATTGCGAGTATCCTCGGTGTTTCCGTCGGAACCGTGAAATCGAGGATCTCCCGGGCGCGGGAAGAGTTGAGAAAAATGATGGAAGAATTTACGGAACAAAAATGAAGATGGATCGTTTAAAAAAACAGGAGGGCAACATGAGATGTTCGAAGGCCAGCAAATGTCTTTCCCCGTACATCGACGGCGAACTAGGACCGCAGGAGAGAGCCCTGCTCGAATCCCATCTGGCGCGGTGCGGTGGGTGTGCCAGGAAGCTCGAGGAGCTGACAAGGGTGCATAGCCTGTTTGTGGATGCCGAAAGGGTTTCCGCGCCACAGGGCTTCTCCGCTGAAGTGATGGAGAAAGTGAGTGCCCAGCCGTCGCGAGGTTTTTCACTGATCCCGTTCTTTACCAGGTTTGCCGAAGTGACGGCCGTCGTACTGGCAATCACCGCGGGCATCATGTCAGGCAACATCCTGACCAACGCCCTTACCCTGCACCACAGGGGAGAAACCATTGTCGCGTCCCTTTCGCTGGACACCTTCGAAGCGTTGCCGCCTGATTCTCTGGGAAGTGCCTATATTAGCATGACGGAGGGGAGACAATGAAGATCAGCTTCCTGAAGATGGCTCTAACTGTATCCCTGCTCTTCAATCTCTCCGTTCTCAGCGCAGCAGGCTATTTTTATTACCAGAAGAACAGATACTGGGAAACTCCTTTCGGCGTCAAGGTACGCAAGGACAGGTTTCTCTTTGAAGAGCTTTCCCTGCGGCCGGACCAGATAAAAAAGATGCGCGAGAAAGCGATACCGTTTCGCGCCGAGATCGACAGGAAAAGGCAGGAGATCGCCGCGAAACGGAATTACCTAATCAGTCTCCTGCGTGCCGATGCCCCTGATGCCCGCGCCATCAAAACCGCTGTATCCGAGATCAGCAGAATCCGGGAGGAGGTAGAAGGAATTACGGCGGCCCATATTCTTCAAGAGAAGGCGGCACTGGACAAGGAACAGCAGAAAAGATTCCTCGATCTGATAGAGAACGCCATGATGCAAAGGAAACTGGGGTGCCCGGCGGGCCAGAATTAGCATGGCATGCCACCAAGGCAGAACCTCGGCAAAACGCTGGACAGCTCAGCGAAGATGGATGATAGAGGAAAACACAAAGGATGAATGCCAATCGACTTAAGCACCTCTTATGGCTGGCAGCCAAACTCGTTTTGGCCGCCCTGATTGTGGGAGTGGTCGCTTACAAGCTCGCTTTCGCGCCCGTGCCAGTGGAGGTCCACAAAATATCGCGCAGTACCGTTACAGCCGAAATCGTGGGGACAGGCACGCTGGAAGCCCGCATAAAGACGGCCGTTAGCTCCAAGATCCAGGGGCGGCTTGTCGAACTGAAAGCCGATCAGAACGATCGGGTCAAAAAGGAACAGCTTCTGGCTATTCTCGATGATTCCGAACTGAAGTGGCAAGTGGAAATGGCCAAAGCAACTCTGGAAACCGCACACGCAACTTGGGAAAGGGTCAAAGCTGACGAAGCTAGGGCAAAAGCGGTATCGGAGCAAGCGAAGCTGGATAACGACCGCGCGGCAAGCCTCCAATCATCAGGGATTGCGACACAGGCAGAGCTGGACAAAAGCCGGGAGCAGTTGAAGGTTGCCGGTGCCGATGTGAAGCGTGCAGCAATGGCTATTATTGAGACGAGCAAGCAGGAAGGTGCGGCCGAACACGCACTCCGCTACCAAGAGGCAATGTTGGAAAACACGCGGATCCTTAGCCCCTTTGATGGCTTTATTGTTTCACGCGAACGAGAAGCCGGAGATGTGATCGTTCCCGGCGGTGCTATTTTTCAGCTTGTCTCCACACAGGATATTTGGGTATCGGCCTGGGTGGAGGAAAGCGCCATGCCCGATATTGTTTCTGGGCTGCCCGCCCGTATCATATTCCGTTCGGAACCCAGCAAAGAATACTACGGCACGGTGGCCCGCATGGGCCAGCAAGTGGACAGGGATACGCGGGAGTTTGTGGTCGATGTCCGGCTGAAGGAACTGCCGCAAAGGTGGGCCGTGGGACAACGGGCGGAAGTCTATATTGCTGGGGGTCATAAGGAAAACGTATTGACCGTGCCGTTCCGCATGGTCGCCTGGAAAGAAGGTAAGCCGGGCGTTTACTTGAACAAGAACGGGCGCGCACGTTGGCAGCCTATAAAGCTCGGCCTAAAGGGCTTGGGTGCTGCGGAGGTCACGGAAGGGCTTTCGGAGGGCGATACGCTGGTATTCAGTCGTGGAGGAGGGCCACAACCCGTGGAGCTTGACGGCAAGAGGGTGAGCACGTCATGAATTTGGCCGTCCGCGATATTCGGCACAACCTGGGCCGGTTCATCCTGACGGCTATGGGCATCGGTTTGCTTTTGATGACCGTCATGGGAATGACCGGCATCTATCGTGGCTTGGTGGAAGATGCAACCGGGCTGATTGACCGTATCGGGGCGGACTTATGGGTGGTTCAGAGGGACACGCGCGGGCCATTTGCAGAGGTCTCGAATATACCGCTCAGCCTGGAAGACCGCGTGAGGAGCGTCCCCGGCGTATCCCGGTCACGCGCTTTCCTCTCCCACACGATACAACGGGAAAGCCGCGGAAAACCGCTGAGGATGGTTGTGCAGGGGCTATCGTGGCCGCAGGATCACGGCCAATGGTTGCCGATTATCAGAGGACGTCCTCTTGCCGCTCCGCATTACGAGATGATCGCTGATAGAATTTTGGGGCTACCATTAGGGGAAAAGGTCAAGCTCGGAAAAGACCTATGCACAGTGGTGGGCATCACAAGCGGGATGGCGGGAACAGGGGGTGATGGCATGGCCTTTTTCTCCCTCTTGGACGCGCAAGCCATTCAACGCGACATCACCGGAGAGGCTATACGGCTTGACCGAACTGCCCAGCAAGAGAAAACGGCGACACGGGACATCGGAAGGATTCAGCCGGCTTTGATTGAGAACGGCACAAGCCTTCTGGGTACGATGGCCCCACCCATAAGCGCGGTGCTCATTGATGTATCACCAGGCGCAAATTCCAGGCAAGTCTTGAACACCATCGCTGCCTGGAAAGATGTAAGCGTCTATACCAGCGCCGATGAACGCGAGCTTCTTCTCAAAGGCAACGTGGATAAGTCACGGCGCCAGCTCTGGCTGTTCCGGGTGATACTTGTCATAACCTCTTCTATCATCATGGCCCTTATCATTTACACGCTCACGCTGGATAAGGTGCATGACATCGCCATGCTGAAGTTAATGGGAGCCAGAGATTCCGTGGTCCTGGGGATGATTATGCAACAGGCGGCGCTTTTAGGGGCATTCGGATACGTGTTCGGGTATTATGTGGGGCAGTTTGCCTTCCCCTATTTTCCCCGCCGGGTTAGCCTGGCCCCGATAGACCTGTTGGTGATCGCCGGGGTCGTCCTTGGCATTTCGATCCTATCCAGCTTCTTGGGTATATGGCGCACTTCCAAAATTGACCCCAACCTGGTGCTATCATGAACCGGCAAGAAAAGCGTAATGGCGTTGTTGTAGAAACTCAGGGGCTTACCAAGATTTACGGGAAGGGCCATACGGAGGTCATTGCGGTCAAAGACGCCTCTTTGAGCGTCTCGCATGGCGAGCTCGTAGCCCTTCTCGGGCCGAGCGGCTCCGGCAAATCCACGCTTCTTTCCGCTATGGGTCTGGTTAACCCGCCGACCATGGGCCGGATAACCATTGACGGGAATCTCGTGATGGAAGGGCCAAGGGCCTTTGTGGACGTGCTGGCTTTCAGACGCACACATATTGGCTTCGTCTTCCAAAAGGCAAACCTGATTCCTTTCCTGTCCGCCCTGGAGAACGTTCAGGTCGCTATGGCGATAAATGACATTCCGGCGCGAGAAGCGCGCAAGCGGGCTATGGATTTACTTGACTATCTGAAGGTCGCGGATAGGGCGAACTATTACCCGAATATCCTTTCGGGAGGCGAGCAGCAGCGAGTGGCCATCGCCAGGGCGCTGGCCAACAACTCTCCGCTTTTGCTGGCCGATGAGCCGACGGCTGCGCTCGACGGCCAACTTGGCCGGGAAGTTGTGGAACTATTCCAAAAGATCGCCCACGAGCAGAAATCCGGCGTGATGGTTGTTACTCATGACCAGAGGGTGCTTGAACTTTTTGATAAGGTCTACTTCATAGAAGATGGTGTACTGCGACTGTCTTCTGATGAGGCCACAGTCGGGAAGCATTAGCTTTCGCTTTTCCGCGAAATGCGACCTTGCAAGAGATCCGGGAGCACGAAACAACTTGGGTGAAACCAGTGTTTAAGGAAACTCCGGCGTGAAGCACTCACAATGTCAGCCCTTCAGCCAAACTCCTTCCTTAGCGGTATTGTTTATCTCTTTTCTAAGATTGGGGGCCACGGCATTCGGGGGCCCAGCCATGGTCGCCTACATTCACAAGATGGCCGTCGAACAGAAACATTGGCTTGACGAAGAATCCTTTCGCAGTGGTGTAGCTCTTTGCCAGACGATACCTGGGGCAACTGCCATGCAGGCGTCGGCCTATGTGGGCTTGCGGGTCCGGGGAACATGGGGCGCGATGGTAAGCTTCGTTGGTTTTGGTCTCCCGGCTTTTCTTCTCATGATGACACTGTCGGCCCTATATGTACAAACGCGCCATTTGTCTCCTGTTGTCTCAACCTTCAATGGGCTTCAGGCCATCGTGGTTGCGATTGTTGCCAGAGCCACGGTGTCGTTTGGGAGAACCTCCTTGAAGAAGTGGCAGGACGGGCTCATTGCCATCGTTGCGGCGGGCATGTTTGGATTGAAGGTGAGTCCCATCCTCGTAATTCTATTGGCTGCCCTTTCGACACTCGTGCTGTATGAGAGACAGCCTATTGGTCAATCGAGAGTTGATTCGCCAAAGAAGCCGTACCCTCTGCGGAACTTATTTTTGCTCCTATCGTTTGCGGTGATAGGATTCGCCTTACTCCTCCTTTTGGATCGGAAGCTGTTCCAGCTCGCCGCCCTCATGTCCAGAATTGACCTGTTCGCCTTTGGGGGTGGATATGCGTCAGTCCCGCTCATGTTTCATGAGATCGTGGAAGTGCGGTCTTGGATGGATGGCTCGACCTTCCTGGACGGAATTGCCCTGGGCCAGGTTACTCCGGGACCCATCGTGATCACGGCAACCTTCGTAGGGTACCTGCTCGACGGACCTCTTGGAGGACTCATCGCCACTGTAGCCGTATTTCTGCCATCCTTTTTGATGGTGGTAGGAATTGTTCCTTACTTCGACAGGCTGCGAGCTTCGGCTAGCTTTCATAAAGCGATCGGCGGGGTCCTGTGTTCTTTTGTGGGGCTCCTTCTAAGCGTTACGATCCGCTTCGCTTTGAACGTGCCTTGGGATGTCCCTCGTGCTTTCCTGACGAGCGCAGCATTTATCGCATTGTCCTTGAATGTAGATGTCCTTTGGGTCGTTCTGATAGGATCAGCAATCTCCGTGACTGTCTTCTAATCCATTAATCCGGGTTTCACAGGAATGCGGATTCTCTGTAAGCTTTCCGAGTATCTTTACCTCCGTCATCTTTCTGACTTGGTTTTTCAAGGCCCTATCAAATCATCCCGCAGGTAATGGCCCAACTGGCGTTGCAAGGCTCCAGATCTCCCGGAGGCACCGCCTTTGGGTGGCTGGAATGGTTTCGGTCGATGACTATTGACAAGAAAGATTCCAAGGAGTAAATACCGAGCAAGATGGGGGCCAAATGAAGCAGCGTTCATTTGGTCACACGGACTCGCTTTCATCCCAAAAGTGCAGCGAGTTTTGGGTTCCCTTTCAGCAGGAGGTATGGAAGGTTGGCGCCGGCCAGATCTTTCTTTTCCAGAGATCACGGTGCCTTCTCTATTTAAGCGCAAGATGATTGGAGAATGAGGAGGAAGCCATGTCTAAATCAAGAATCCTGACCATAGCTGCCCTGATCTCTCTGGTCTTGGGCATTTTTGCCCTGGATGACGCAGTTGCAAAGAAAAAGAAGGTTTTCGTCCCCGGCTATCTCGGCAAGGCGGTGGAAATGGAGGTTATCGTCGAAGGCCCGGTCTCGGAGATGGGCGAGTTGCCTACCCTCCTCCCCTCTCGCCTGCGAGTGGTAATCCAGCCAAACAAGGGGGAAGTCTGCTTTCAATGCCATAAGATCCCCTACCCCACCGCCCCCACAGAGCCACCCCAGCCATGGCAGACAAAGGTCTCTTCGATTCTCACCACCCCTCCTCGGGGATGGCGCCTGCTGACGCCTACCGAAGGCCCGTTCCAATACGTCGCCGGAGGATGGAGCCCGGACGGAAAACGCATCCTCTATTCCATGAAGCTGTCGGAAAAGAATTGGGATATCTGGGTGAAGGATGCCGATGCCAAGAACGCGGCTCCCCTGATCACCGGCCCCTCCATCGACCAGGCCCCGGATTGGAGTCCGGATGGAAAATGCGTTCTCTTCCAGTCCAACCGCTCCGGCAGCAACGACATCTGGACGATGGAAATAGCCTCCAAGAAGCTGACTCAGCTCACAGCCGACCCCGGGGAAGAAACGCTGCCCAGAAGGTCGCCCGATGGAAAGAAGATCGTCTTTCAGTCCAACCGGTCGGGAAATGAGGACATCTGGCTGACGGATCTGGCCACCGAAAAATGGACCCAACTGACAAACGATCCAGCTAAGGATGAGAATCCCGTCTTCAGCCCCCAAGGGGACCAGATCGTCTTCGTCTCCGATCGGTCTGGCCATAAGCAGATCTGGGTCATGAAATCAGACGGCTCAAGTCTGAGGGCGCTCACCCGGGGGCCGGACGAGGATATGGCTCCGAACTGGGGCCCGGAGGGAAGGAAGATCCTCTTCTCCCGCAAGCGGGGGGAGAACCAGGATCTCTGGGTGATGAATCCGGATGGATCGGAGCAGATCCGCCTGACCACCTATCCGTCGGCAGAGACGGACCCTCACTGGAGTCCGGATGGGAAGTGGGCGATTTTCTCCTCCAACATCTGCGACAGGTGGGATGTCCTCCTCATGCAGGTGGACGCCTCCATGGTCGATCCATCCCACAGCCCGATCAAACGTCTGACCGACAGCGAGGCCCGGGAGGTGGGTGCGGTCTGGAGCCCGGACGGCAAGAAGATCGCCTATAACTCCGATGGGAACAAGCACTGGAGCATCTGGGTGATGGATGGGGATGGGTCCGACAAGCGACAACTCACCGGGGATGACGAGGATGCAGGCTGGCCGGTTTGGAGTCCGGATGGGAAGAAAATCCTCTACTGGGCCTGCCGGAAGGGCAACCACGATGTCTGGGTGATGGATGCGGACGGATCGGACAAGAAGCGCCTGACCGATGATCCGGCCCTGGACGGGGAAGGAGAATGGTCCCTGGATGGAAAGCAGATCGTCTTCGTCTCCGAGCGCACCGGAAACGGGGACCTCTATCTCATGAACGCCGACGGCTCCGTCCAGAAACGCCTCACCTTCAACGAGAAGGCCCTCGATTGGACCCCCCATTGGAGTCCCGATGGCAAAAAAATCGCCTACCTCTGCGATGATACGCCCAAGGCCATCTTGGAGATCTGGGTGATGGACTTGGAAACAGGGGAGAGGAAACCTCTCACCCCCGAGACCCAGGACAACGTGGTTCCGCAGTGGAGGCCCCCAGATGGCAAAGAGATCCTCTATCAGGGATGGAGCGGAGGCACCTACGCCGAGCTCAAGGGCAGCTATGACCTGATCGTCATGAACCCGGATGGCAGCGAAAAGAAAACCTTGATTCCTTCCCCGGTCAACGAGATGTCCAATCGCTGGAGCCCGGATGGAAAGCGCGCCCTCTTTTGGTCCTGGAGGACAGGGAATCCGGAGCTATTCCTGGTGAACCCCGATGGATCGGATCTGACCCAGTTGACGGACAATCTGGCCTGGGATTTGTTTCCCGCCTGGAGCCCGGATGGAAAGAAGATCGCCTTCGATTCGGACCGCATGGGGAATTTCGATATCTGGGTGATGGAGGTACCAAGGTGACCAGGCAAGAACCCGTCAACGCGTAAGGGAGGGATGGAGAGGAACGCCGAGGCGTCTCTCTCGGCAGAAGACTCTTACCCACTTAGCGAAATATGTATCCCTCTTGGGTTTAGCGTGGGTGAAAAAAATGGTTGACAAAGTGAGGGAATGGCTTATCATATGAACCAGTCAGTATAAGTCTTACAGTCCTCGTACAGCAAACTAACCCCCACCGGGAGCAGTCAGGAATGATACCGGGGTGAACTTCGTAGATCCGTTCAGTAGGAGTAAGGACCTTTGTAACAAATGGGAGGTTCGTTCTATGCGCGAATAGAACGGACCTTTTTGTTTATATATAGGCCTGCACATGGCGGGCCTAAAGATTTCCTCCGACTTCGTTTCTCCCTCCGGGAGAACGAGGCGATAAGGTTCAGGGAGCAATTCCTGAGCCTGCCAGTGCGCAAAGGAGGTCAGAAATGACCTCCTTTTTCTTTCTCTAATCCATCTCGAAGGAGGGAGGGGAAGATGTCTGAAAGCGGTATTTCCAGAAGGGATTTCATGAAGAGAAGCCTCCAGGTTGCCAGCACCGCCGCCCTGGTCGGAAGCGTGGCGAGCCTGGAAGGGCTCAATCTCTCTCATGCGGAGGCGGCCGGGGGAGGCGGGGCCGTATCAGCCGCTACCGGATATAGCGTGGCCCCGGATCCAAAGGCTGCCGGAAAAGAAGCGGCCGCCATGGCCAAAGCGAAAATCAAGAAACCCATCCTCGCAATGGTCTTTGCCGATCCGCCGCATAAAGATATGGAAGGCATCTTGTCCGGCGTAACCTCTGTCATCGGAAATCAGGTTCCCTTGATAGGGCAGACCACCGGATATGCGGGAGGCTACTCCATCTGCCCGGCCGGCTGCATCCCGAAGTCGGTGGCGGTCATGTTGATAGAATCCCCCCATCTCAAAATCGGCATCGGCCTCGGCACGGGCTGTAAGGCAAATCCGAGAGAGGCTGCCAAGAAAGCCACCTTGGATGCCATCAAGGACCTCAATTATAACCCCTGGAAGGATCTCCAGAAGGTGAAGCCGGGCCCGGCTCTGGTCAAACACGCCCCCTACACGGTGATGATGATGGACGATGGCGCTGCTGGAGTTGTAGATTATGAGATTTACGGGATCCAAGATGTAGTCGGCTGGGCCCCGCTGGTCGGTGGATGCGCTGGAGACGACGGCTCCCTCAATTGGAAACCCTTGCTGTTCTTCCGGGGTAAGGTCTACCCTGACGCCATCGTGATCACCATCTTCTCCGGACCGGTGAAGATGGGCTATGGCTGCGGCATTGCTTATAAGCCGGTAGCCGGCAAATCCGGCATCGTGACCGCAGGGGATGGATTCCGAGAAATCTATGAGATCGACGGAAAGCCCGCTCTGGATGTCTGGTTTGAGTGGTCGGGAGCACCGAGGGCGCAGATCATGGAAACAGGCGCAATGTTCCCTTATAACCAGTGGAGCCCCCTCGGCGTGCAGGAGCACCTCTACCCCGAATGGATCTGGATCAAGGATCCCTCCCGCTTCATAAAGGAGAAGAACGGATTGGGAGTGGGCGGCATCGTCCCAATTGGCACCACGATCCACCTGCTCGAAGTGACGCCGGATACGGTCATTGCCGACAATGTCAAGAGCCTGAAGTATGCCATGGATTATGAGGGGATCAAGAAGGTGGCGGCCATGATCGGATTCAACTGTGTGGAGCGCCTGACCATCCTTCAGACCCAGGAGGGCAAGGTGACGGAGAACTTCAAAGCGATCATGGACGCGGTGGGGAATCCTCCGGTCGTTGGAAACGCCGGGGCCTGGGGTGAGCAGATGTTCGCTCCCACCGGGAATATCGGGGCCCAGAACATGACCCTCTGCTCGCTACTGATAGGAGATGAGCTGGTAAGCTAAAAGAAGCGGAGACTATTCCCGCTTCCGGTTTTGAATATCTGAATATCGTTTTCGCCTCCGACCTCGTTTCTCCCCCCGGGAGGACGGGGCGATAAGGTTCAGGGAGCAATTCCTGAGCCCGCCATTGCGCAAAGGAGGCCTTTGAATCAAAGGCCTCCTTTTTATTTCTCCTCCACTCTACCAGGTTCAAGACCACTCGAAAGGAGGTGAGGTGAAAGGCAAACTTGCAATGTTTCGACAACCATGAGCAACCTTCACCATGAAAAGGAGGTTTAAGCGTGTCTGATCTCAAGGAAAAGGAAAAAAAGGAGATCCAGGAAGAGGAGTCAGACCTCATCCAGAGGCTCAAGACTCCCACCCGGCGGGATTTCCTGAAAGGCTTGGCGATCGGTGCAGGAGGGCTGGCCTTGGCCCCCATGCTCCCCAAGGGGACGTCCGAGGCCATCGATCTCGATTACTTCCCGATGAAGCAGGTCGGCCAGGGACAGAATGTCCAGGGAGGACGAATCGTCCACGATTATCGGGCCTGCACGGGATGCCAGACCTGTGAGCTGGCCTGTGCCATGGCGAACCACAAGGAGGTCAACCCCTCCAAATCCCGCATCAAGATCTACCGCTACGAGCCCCAGGTCTTCATTGGGATCGTCTGCCAGCAATGCATGGATCGGCCCTGCGTCAACGCCTGTCCGGTGGAGCCCGACAAGGACGGGTTCCGGGCCCTGTACGAGAATCCCAAGACCAAGGCCCTCGCGGTGAACGTCGCCCGCTGCATTAACTGCGGCAACTGCGTGGAGGCCTGCAAGGCCAACCGCAACGCCAATATCTACCTGAATACCAAGAGCATTCCCGATGGGTATTGCACGCTGTGCGGCGGCGATCCCCAGTGCGTCAAGGAGTGCCCGCAGAACGCCCTGATGAACATTCCGCGAACTACCGACGGAAAGTACGCGGCCAAATCGGCCGATGTCCTTGCGAAGTGGGCCATCGACACCCTCTTTGGTGGGCCGAAGACGATCGTCGAAAACGGGATCCAGGTGCTGAAATAAGTCGGTTCCTTCCACAATAGAAAAAAGGAGGTAAGAAAAGATGCCTGGAGGATATGCGGGCACTATCTTGGAGGTCGATCTGACCACAAGAAAAGTCACCAAGAAGAAATTGGACATGAACGAAGCCAAGATGTTCATCGGCGGGAGAGGCCTGGGTTCGAAATGGTTGTATGATCGCACCAAGCCAGGTGGAAGCCCATTCTCTCCGGATAACCCATTGATATTCCTATCGGGGCCGCTCAACGGCCTTCCCTCTCCGTCTACCTCCCGGCTGGCCATCGTGACCAAGTCGGGAACCACCTTCCCCAAGTCGAACCCGAAGACCGCGAGTATCTTGCACACCAACATGGGGGGCCGTTTTGCCCCCGAGATGAAGTTCGCCGGATACGATGCCATCATCGTGACCGGCGCGGCTTCCAGCCCGGTTTGCCTTGCGATCGAAGACGACAAGGTGGAGATCAAGCCCGCGGAGAAGTACTGGGGAATGGGCAACTATCAGTTGCAGTCGACCCTCGATGAGGATTTTGGTCGGCGGTGGCGGAGCGTCATGATCGGACCGGCCGGCGAGAACATCGTCCGGTATGCCAACGTCATGAGCGAGATCCATCGCGCCTGCGGCCGGGGCGGCGCCGGTGCGGTCATGGGCTCCAAGAAGCTCAAATTCATCATTGCCAAAGGGACCAAGCCCATCGGTATCGACAATCCGACCGCCTGGAAGAAGGCCAATATAGCGGCCTACAAGAATTGTATGGCCGCCAACAGCGGCGGCTTCGGCTTCTCCGACTGGCGGCGCCTGGGCACCGGCATGGTCCTCGCCGGGGCCAGCGACTGGGGACAGGAAGCCTGCTACAACTTCAAGGAAGGCACCTACGACAAGATCGATGGAATGGATGGGGAGACGGCGATCCGCAACCTTTGGGTCGGAAATTATGGCTGCTACATGTGCCCCATCTCCTGCATGCACCGGGGTGTCGTGCGATCCGGCAAGTTCGCCGGCATGACCCATGATGGGCCCGAATACGAGGGGGTCATGATGGGCGCCAACTGCGGGGTCCAGGATCTGCCCGGCTGGCAGGCCAACATCGGCGCGGCGGACGACTACGGACTCTGCTTTATCTCCATGGGCAATGTCTTAGGATTCCTCATGGAGTGCTACGAAAAGGGCGTCATCACCGCGGCCGATCTCGATGGCATCGAGATGAAGTGGGGCGATGTGGATGCCATGCTGGCGATCCAAAAGAAGGTGGCCTACCAGGAAGGCTGCGGCAAGCTCATCGGCCAGAACCTGCGGGCCCTGGTAGCCGCCTGGGGCAAGGGCTGCGCTGATTACGCTATGGAATGCAAGGGCCAGGGTTATGCGGCCTGGAATATTAGGGTCGGGGATACCCATATGAGCTACGCCACCTCGAACCGCGGCGCTGATCACCTGACCAGCGGCAACATCCCGACCCAGAACCTGCGACTGATGAACGATGCCCTCGGCATGTGCCTCTTCCCAGTCATCTCCGGGATCAGCGCAGACAACCTGAAGGATCTGCTCAACGCGGCCACCGGCCTCAAGCTCACCATGGACGATTACTGGAAGGCCGCGGAGCGCATCTACACCCTGGAGCGGTCCTACAACATCCGGGAAGGCTTCACCCGGGCAGATGACGACCTGCCGAACCGGGCATGGGAGCCTCTCACCTACGGACCCAAAGCGGGAACCAAGCTGACTCCGGAGGGATTCAACAAGGAACTCGGCGACTACTATAAGACCCGGGGCTGGGATACCAAGGGCGTGCCCACCAAAGCCCGGATCAAGGAGTTGGATCTGGTTGGTATTGTGTAAGATTTGGCCCTTTGGGGTCGAGTCTGCGCTGAACGACCAGGCCTGAGGACCAGGGTGCTCCGAGGATTACCTCGGGGCACCCTCCTTCCATATCTCACATCTTTCAGTATGAGAAATAGCGTGATGCAGTTTGAAGTTTACCCCCCAACCCACTTCTATCCCTAAGGGGATAGAAAGGAAGGAAATCTCATGAGAAGGAAATTTTTGATTCAGCTTAGTTGGGTGGCAATTCTCCTGATGGCAGCCTCGGTTGCCTTTGCGGAGTTGCCGGTCTATCCGGTGAAGGGAAAAGTGGTATGCCAATTGTCCGTCTTCGACAATCCCGAAGGCGCCATCGTCTCCATGTGCGGAAACTATCTGTTCGTTTCCAACGCTTGTAACGCCAAGACCAAAGAAGGCTTTTCCTGGGCTGAGGGGCGGGGAAGCATCAGCAAACTGGAGATCGGCCCGTACGGCGATCTGAAGATGGTCAATCGTCAATTTGTGACGGCTCTGACCGGCCCGCTCGGCATGGCAATCCTGAATGTGGATACCGGAAAATTCGCGGCCGGGACCCTCTTCGCCACGACGGGCTCCGCCCCCATGTCCACGATCAACGGGACCCCGATCACCGACCCCAAGAGGCATAAGCCCAAGCTCCTCGCCATTAACCCGGCCAACGGGGCCATCCTGGGCGAGATCAACATGGGAGCCAACTCTGTATTCGCAAAGATCAGCGGAGGCCCGGCGGATCTGCTCAACGCCCTGACCTTCGATCTGAAGGGCAACCTCTACATGGCCGACACCGGGTTCGGGCATGATTCCTACAAACCCGCCTTCAAGTACGCGGGCGGCGTGTGGAAGATCCCGGTGGAGAGCATCGATGCGCTGGCGGCGGGCTCCATGAATCCTCCCAAGATGCCCCAGTTCATCCCCTGCCCCAGTTGGCCGGATGGCATTGAGGTGGACCCCATCACCCAAAAGGTATGGTGGAACACGGTCATGCCGCCTAACGATCAGGACCCCTACAAGGGCGCCTACTGGGCGGTCACCGATGCGGATTTCGATAGCGGCACCCTGCCCGCACCCCTGGAACAGGGGCTGGGAAGACTGGACGGCTGTGCCTTCACCGTAAGGGGCACCAACCTCCAGACGGAGATTATCTCCAACGTCATCGTGGTGGTGCCGCAGGGTGGAAAGGCATATAAATTGGCCCTGGAACCGGAAACCACTTTGCAGGGGCCGGCTGACCTCAACCTGAAGACCCTGGGGGATGGAAGCTACCTGTTGTTTGTCCCCGAGCTGACGGCGATGAACCCCACCCAGTGGGATGAGAGATTGACAGTCATTTGGCTGCCTGCCAACTTTGACAATCCCCAATAGCGGTGGGCCGCAGTAAGTAGTCTTCTTCAGGGCGTCCCGAGGCAATCTCGGGACGCCCTTTTTTCTTCTAAACCCTTCTTTTCCCCCGCAATTGCAACAAGACGATTCCCGCGATAATGGCCCCCGCCCCCGCCAACTGGTGCGGGCTCAGCCGCTCATGCAGAAAAGAGGTGGCCAACAAGACGGTAACGACAGGTTCCACAGTGCCGATGATGGCCGCATGGGAGGCCCCGATGCGTTCCAATCCGGCAAAAAAGGTAAGCACGGAGATGACCGTGCAGAGAAGGGCCATGATGGCTATCAGGGCCCAGGCCTTAGGGGACATCTGAAGGGTGAGGCGGTGAAGGGATGCGCCATACAGGAGAAACAGAACCGCTCCAAAGGTGATCACCCAGAGGCTCACGATTCGGGGTGGATTCTGAGCCAGGGCCTTGCTTCCGAGAACGATGTACAGGGAATAAGCGATTCCCGATGTGAGAGGGAGCAGGCACCAGAGGAGATTCCCCTCCCGCTGGGAGGACCAGACCATAAGAACGCCGCCACCCAAGGCCAGAGACAGGGCCACGATCTTGCGAAGATCTAATGGCTCCCGGAGGAACCAGGCCGAAAGGAGGGTGGCCAAGGTGGGATAGGAGGAAAAGAAGATCATCTGGGTCAAGGAGGCGGAGATGTGGAGGAGGGAGGTGAAGAAGCACCAAGCAGTGATGCCGAACCCCAGACCCCCCATGAGCGCAAGCCGAAGCAGGTCCTTGGGCCCGACCCTCGGATAAGAACGCCGGATCAGGGTGATGGCCCACAGGAAAATAGCGGCCAGACTGAGCCGAAAGGCGAGCAAGCTCTCGATATTGACGCCGGAGGAGAGGGCTGCCTTGCCCCAGATGGGGGTAGACCCGAAGGCGGCCGCGGAAATGGCTACTAAGAGGATTCCACTTCCCCTGGGAGAAAGTCCCATCTTAGAGGGAGATTCCGGTGAGGCGCCGGAGGGCCTCCAGGTATTTTTCTCGGGTTTTCTCGATGATATCAGGAGGAAGCTTGGGAGCGGGGGGCTGCTTGGGCCACTTCAAGGAGAGAAGATAATCTCGCAGGAATTGCTTGTCAAAGCTGGGCTGGGGTCTCCCCGGCTGGTAGAGATCCTTGGGCCAGAAGCGGGACGAATCAGGAGTCAGAATTTCATCGATGAGGATGAGCCTTCCGTCGAAAAGACCCATTTCAAACTTCGTATCGGCGATGATGATCCCCTTCTGATCGGCGAGATTGCGAGCCCTTTCATAAATCTGAACACTCATCCGCCGGATTCGGGTCGCCAGTTCCCCTCCGAGGAGGCGTATCACTTCCTCGAAGGTAATGTTCTCGTCATGCGTTCCCATCTCCGCCTTGGTGGCCGGGGTAAAAATGGGAGCCGTAAGAGGCGAGGACTCTTGAAGGCCGGGAAGAAGCTTTACGCCGGAGGCCTCTCCTCTTTCCTGATACTCTATCCACGCGGAGCCGGATAGATAACCGCGGACGACGCATTCCACCGGCAAAGGCTGGGCCTTCTTCACCAGCATGCTGCGGCCTTGCAGGACCTCCGCATATTCCTGGCAGGGTGCAGGGAAATCCTGGACCTCCGTGGCGAGAAGATGGTTTTCGATGATAGCCTCCATCTGTCCGAACCAGTAGATGGATAGCTGAGTGAGGATGCGGCCTTTGTCCGGGATGGGATCCGGCATGACTACATCGAAAGCGGAAATACGGTCGGAAGCAACGATCAGAAGGGCATCCTCTAAGTCATAGATGTCTCGGACCTTACCCCTCCCGATCAGCTTCAGTTTTGGCAGGTGGGTTTCGAAAATGGCTGGCATAAAGGACAGGCGGCCTACTCCTTACTCTCCCTTCTTGGATTCCTCTTTTGTTTCTGCCTTTTTGGGGGTGACATCGATAGCATCCTTCCCCTCAATGGCATCTTTGAAGCCGCGGATCGCCTTTCCCAGACCCGAACCGATCTGCGGCAGCCTTCCCGCCCCAAAGATAACCAGCACGATAACCAGGATCACCATTAGCTCACTAATACCGATGCCAGGAAGCAATTTTTCGCCCTCCATTTGAGATTTCAAGAAAGATCAACGATTTTCAGCAGACCCAGAAATCATGCCATCTTCCTCGCCGATTGTCAACTCCAAACTCACCCCTTCCGGCTGTATAGGGTGCGGTCGTCTCCCACCCGGCGAGTCAGTTTGATCTCATCAAAATGCTCCAACAGAGGAATGGCCCATTTGCGGGAGATCCCTAGCAGTTCCTTGAACTGAGAGACCGAGAGGGTTGGGTTTTGCCCCAAACGGCCGACAATCATCTCTTGGGCCTTCTCATAGCTCTCCCGATGGAAGAGGAGATCCCCTTTTACCCGAATGAGGGTTCCCTCGTCCATCAGTAGGCGGACCAGGTCGAAGGCCCGCTTTTCATCCTTGCCCGTTCCCTGCAGCACTTCAGGGAGGGGTGGTGGTTGAAAACCTGCCTTCTGATAAGTCCTCTCCAGTGCCAACTTGGTCTTCTCTTCTTCCTCTCCGAGTCGGGGCCGATGAGAGGTCAGACGGATCCTGCCTTTTTCGGCAACGATCTTCCCTTCCTCTTTCAGATGGCCGATGACCTTTTGGAAGAGGGCCATGCCCGGAGGAGGGGCAAGCCTACCCCGCAGATCTTCCTGCATCATCCCCTCCTTCAAGGTCTCCTGCTGATGAAACAGGGCCAGCTGCTGGAGGATCTGCTCTCGAATTCGCTCGTAGGTCTGGAGATGCAGGTAGACCTCCTCCCTCTCCTTCAAGGCAATGGCCTTTCCCCCCTGGATCAGAGCCTGCAAGTGGGTCAGGAGGGTATCCCTGTCCATTCCCGCGGCCAGAATCAAGGTGGAAAGGGAAAGGGGACGGGCAGCGGAGGAACGGAGCACCTCTTCCAGCCTCTGCGTTGCATTGCCTTCCAACAGGAGCCGCAATGCCTCCAGGGTCTTTGCTTGACGGGAACGATGCCGAACCGGATGGGTGTCGAGGATCTGCCCTCCTCCGATTGTCATGGCCGGAGAGTAGCTACGAAGGACGAACCGATCCCCGGGCAGGAGGGCGGCAGGGGCCTCCAACTTCATCTGAACGAAGGTCTCCTCCCCGGGGGCGATCTCCTCCGATTCGAGGGGGAGGATCCGGGCAAAGATCTCCGAAGTGCCGGCATGAAACCTGACTCGAGAACGAGCCTTTAGTGGACGAGGCGAGGATTTCAAGAGGAGGAAACGGGCGTCCAGCAGCAAGGTGGACTGAAGCTGTCCCGGCAGACTCAGGACATCTCCCCGGCTCACCTGATTCAGTTCGATATTGGGAAGGTTGATCGCCGTCCGCTGCCCCGCACGGGCTTTCTCCACAAAGTGGTTGTGAACCTGAATCCGTCGGACCTTTGTGCTGATGCTCCCGGGATAGACCTGCACCTCTTCTCCCACCCGGATACAGCCGGAAAGGAGAGTCCCGGTGACCACCGTGCCGAATCCCTTAATGGTGAAGACTCGATCGATGGGGAGACGAAAGATCCCGGTCATCGGCTTCTCCTCCAGAGAAGAGGCCAGGGTCGCAATGGCTGCAGTCAACTCAGCTAAGCCGGCCCCGGTGACAACGGAGCAAGGGATGATGGGGCAGCCCTCCAGTAAAGTCCCCTTCAGGAATTCCTCCACCTCCCCCTTTACCATCCGAAGCCACTCCTCATCCACCAGGTCCGATTTAGTAAGGGCCACCAGCCCCTTCTTGATTCGAAGAAGCTGGCAGATATCGAGGTGCTCCCGGGTTTGGGGCATGATGCCCTCATCCGCTGCAATGACCAGCAATGCGAGATCGATCCCTCCCACCCCGGCCAGCATGGTCTTGACAAAACGCTCGTGGCCGGGTACATCTACGATCCCGATTTCGAGGTCTCCCAAGAGGAAAAGATTAGCGAACCCCAACTCGATCGAAATTCCACGTTCCTTCTCCTCTTTGAGGCGATCCGTATCGACCCCGGTAAGAGCCTTGACCAGGGCTGTCTTGCCATGGTCGACATGCCCGGCGGTTCCCAGGATCACATGCTTTCTCAAATTCCACCTCCATACAGGATTTATCGCAAGCTCGAATATAACACGAGACGTCTCAGCCTGAGAAGATCTTTGGGACAAACCCTATTGACCGGCCTTTTTTTCTATCTTATGATAAGCCCGATTTTGGAAGAGCTCTATTTTGGAAGGTAGCGCCGAGATCAGCGAGGAAATGAAAGATGAATAAAAGGATGAAGATCGCCATCTTGCTGGCTATCATCAATTTCCTGGGGGCTATCTGGCCGGTAACTTATTGGGTTAACCGTATTCAGCCTTTCGTCTTCGGCCTCCCCTTCTTTCTCTTCTGGACCACCCTCTGGATATTCGTCTGCTTCATCAATCTGGCCATCTGCTACCGCCTGATCGGGGGAAAGAGGGAGACCCGGACATGACCCACATCAGCCTCTGGATCATTATCGGCTGGCTCATCTTGAGCACGGTGGTAGGGGTATTGGCCGGGGTGAAGCGAAAGTTCTCCATGGAGGAGTGGTTTGTGGGACAGCGAGGCTTCGGCCTGATCCTCTTTTATGTGGTGGCCGCGGCGGAGATTTACAGTGCCTTCGCCTTCCTGGGCCTGGCGGGATGGGCCTACAAGTTCGGCGCCCCCATCTATTACGCTCCCATGTATAATGTCCTGGCCTACACCCTATTTTTCTTCATCGGGCCCCTGATCTGGAAATATGGCAAGACCCACGGCTATGTGACCCAACCCGACTTCTTCATCCATCGCTACCAATCCCCTTCCCTCGGAGTCGCGGTGGCAATCATCGGCTTCCTTTTCACCATTCCTTACTTGCAACTGCAAATCATGGGGACCGGCATGATCATCCAGGTTTCCAGTGGAGGGGCTATCAACTGGCAGGCCGCGGTCATCGTCTCTTCCCTGGCCTCCATCATCTTCGTCACCGTCAGCGGCTTGAGGGGGATTGCCTGGACCAATTTCCTGCAGGCCATCCTCATGCTGGTGACCATGTTCTCGGTGGGATTTCTCTTCCCCCACAAGTTTTTTGGGGGAGTAGGAGAGATGTTTCGTCGGTTGGCTGAGGTCAGTCCCCAGCACTTGATCTTGCCGGGAAAAGCCGGGACCTTGGGATTGGGATGGTACACCAGCACAACGTTGATGTCAGCCCTGGGATTCTGGATGTGGCCCCACCTCTTTCTCACCACCTACTCGGCCAAGAACATCCAGATCATCCGCCGCAATGCGGTGATCCTACCGCTCTTCGCCTTCGCCCTGATCCCCATCATCATCGTCGGCTACACCTGCTTTTTGATGGCCCCCGGCCTGAAGGAACCGGATCACGCCATGCTCATCACCCTCACCCGCTTTTTTCCCTCCTGGGTGGCAGGGGTGGTGGGGGCAGGAGGTATGGCCGCCGCCATCTCCACCTCCTCCGCCCTCACCCTCTCCGCATGTACCCTTTTCTCCCGCAACATCTACCAGAAGGGGATCAATCCCCGGGCCAGTGACGATCAAACCGTCCGCCTGGCCCGTGCCCTCGTGCCGGTGGTAACCGTCCTGGCAGTGGTTCTCACTTTCATGCGCCCCAAGATGTTGGTGACCCTGCTGCTGTTAGGATACTCGGGCATCGCGCAGTTCTTTCCCGGGGTCTTCCTGGGCCTCTTCTGGCGGCGAGCGACAAAGGCGGGGATCTATGCGGGGATGATTGCGGGAATTGGATCCTTGCTGGCCGTAAATTTCGGCCTGCTGCGCTTCCCCTTCGGGCTCTTCTTCGGGTTCTGGGGGCTTCTCATCAACCTAACGGTCTGTCTCCTGGTTACTCTCCTCACCAGCCCTCCGCCGAAAGAGGCCCTGGATCAGTTCTACTCCGCTTAGCACCCTCTTCCCTCGCCGCCTGATTAAACACTGCATGGGGAGATTCCAGGTGCTTTCCGACTTGCCCGCTAACCTATTACGCCCCAGGGCCCCTGGGCCTCCGACGAATCTGAGATACGGATAAAGGCAGGCACAGAGGACAGGCAAGGGTAAATAGCCGTATGGAGCTGAAGAGCCCACCTCCGCAGTGCGGGTTTGCCCAAGAAGTTAGGCCATTCCATGCCGAGAGCACAGGCAATAAGAAAGCGGACAGTCTATTGATACTGTCAGAGGGTGAGCTATGGACCTCAGAGAGGAAGGTGATTAGCAATGCAGGAGTTCTCGCACGAAGACGCGACGACGAGGTCGACGCTCGAAGGGATACAAAGATTTAACGAAGCCTTCGGTCGGAAAGATGTTAGCGCAGTGATGACGGCTATGACGGAAGACTGTGTGTTTGAGAACACTTACCCGCCTCCGGACGGCGAGCGATATGAAGGACAAGCCTCCGTCCGAACTTTCTGGGAGCGATTCTTCCATAGCTCTCCTCATGCCGTCTTTGAAACCGAGGAGATATTCGCTTGTGGCGACCGATGCGTCGTCCGTTGGGTCTTCCATTGGGTTGAGCCGAATGGCAAGCAAGGCCATATCCGAGGTATCGACGTTTTTCGCGTTCGCAATGGGAAAGTGGCCGAGAAACTTTCATACGTAAAGGGGTGAGACGGTGGGGAGCGCGAGGATGAGATGCGAAGCGCTTCACACGGGAGGCGCGTAAGGATCAGCGTCGTATGATTCTCTCCACCATATCCGCTACGGCCCCGATGGTAAAGGGCCTCCTCATCAAGGCTGCCCAGGCAAATTCCTTGATCACCGGCTCTTTCAACTCCGGTATCCCCCCCCCAGGATCATCATGGGAATGCCCGCCGCGGCCAAAGGCTCCAGGGTTTCCCGGTCAAGCACCTGTTCCCGGAATTCGAGGACGATCACTTGAGGTTGCCCAATTTCGGGGCCCTGCGGGGCAGCGACAGCCTCTGCGATTTCCTCATAGCCCAGGGCGACAAATCCGCGCTCGATCAACTCTGCCCGCAGAAGGTCCCGAGGCCACTGCTGACGGTCAATGATCCCTACGATAGGCTCAGTTCTTCGCTCTGCCAAAGTTGGCTTGCCCTCCCTCCATTTGTGCAGATCACAGAGGTGGCCTCGCCAGCAACATAAAAACTATTCGACCGAGCACATACCCTTCCCCTGCCCCCTATCAACCATTTTCACCCACCCTCTTTCGCCAGCAGCCGCGGTAGGTTTTGCTTCGGAAGCCTAATCAGCAGGCCCTTCGGGCCAAGAGAAACCTCTTGACTTGGGGGCAACGGTGGGCTAATCTGACATAGTGGTTTCTCTCGACGGACTAAAGGGAATCATCGGCTTTCCATTGGAGACCGAGTGGATGTAACGAGTCTCTGCCCGAGACATAAGAGCCCGAGCGGCCATTTTTGGCCTGGCGGGCATTTTTGTTTTCAGAAGGGAGCACCTCTCATGAGAGGAAAGGCCCATCGACAAGCCTGGTCGATCCGTTGTCATCTCGCTTCACTGAGCATTTCTCTGTCGGTGGCGGTTTACCTCCTCCTTGCCCCAGCCACGGGATTTTGCCAAGGCCAAATCACCATATCCGATTTCCGGGTCCTGGACTGGTTCAAGTCGGTCAAGCTCACCTGGAAGGCCTCAGCACCCGCAGGGGCGGAGGGAACCTTCGAGATCTACCGGAGCGACAAGGAAAAGGGTCCGTATGCACCGGTGCAAGAGGTTCACTTGGGGGATAAGAATTTCATCGATGTCATCACCAAGAACTATTCGTTTTTGGACCAGAAGCTGGAGGTTGGCCACAGCTATTACTATAAGCTGGCCCTGAAAGGGAGCGATCAGACTTTTGGCCCCTTCCGAGGGCTCGCGTCCGGCGCTCCTCCAGGAACCTGATATTCGGCATGCAACTTTGGCCGGAAGGAACATTTCTCCAGGATCCACAGTCTCTTCGGCGAAAGGGGGTGATAAGGAACAAACCTTCCTTGATAGTTGTCTTGAGGCGTGTGATTTTCCTTTGACAAGGGGGAGAAAGACAATGAGAAAGGCAATTTTTCTGGCAGGACTGATTTTGTTGATGGGGGCCACCCTGGCCTTCGCGGGGCCCACCGTTTCCATCGTGAAGTCGGACAATCACGAGCTCTCCGGGGAGCAATGGAACTTCTCCATGTACGACTTCGGCAAGCGATGGGAGACCACCTGGACCCCTGAGAGCGAGGCCTACATCGAGAAGATGGTGCGTCAAGCCGTGGACCTAGCCGGTGGCCTGCCGGTGAAGGCCGGCGACAGCGTCTGCATCAAGGTAAACCTGGTGCAGGATGCCTGGTATGTCCTCTCCATGGAACTGACCAAGAACGACATCGACCCGGTGAAATATCCGGTCCCCGACCAGAAAAGTATCAATCACCTGATGCAGTCCATCCTTACCGATGCACGGGTGGCGAAGGCGGTTTGTAAGATGGCCCAGGAAAAGGGTGCCAAGAGCGTCTCCATTCTCGAGGGACCCAATGCCGGATTGACGGCCGCCTATTATCTGGTCTATGGTTATAAAGATTGGGCGGATAAGATGGGCGTCAAGCTGCTCGATCCGGATGTCAACTGCACCTTGGCCAAGTATAAGCCAAAGACGGCAAACCCGGCCCTGCCCGAGTATGTCCTTCCCAATGAATGGGTAAATGCGAATTGCCGGATCTCCATCGGCAAGATGAAGACCCATGATAACTCCGGCATCAGCCTGACCCTCAAGAATGTGGCAGTGGGCATCGTCCCCCGCTCCGTCTATGGGGCGATCAAGCTCGGCCTGCCCCATGGTAACATGCACCATGTGGTGGCCGATGTGAACTCCATCTGCCCTGCCACCTTCTCCATCGTCGATGGCCTGTGGGGCATGGATGGATGGGGGGCCTTCCATGGACGACCGGTCCCCTCGGACCTCATCATTGCCGGCAAAGACGGAGTAGCGGTGGATGGCGTAGGTGCCATGTGCATGGGGACCCTGCCCTGGATCTACGGGGGCATTCGGGAGTGCAAGAATGCTGGCATTGGCACCTATGATAACATCAACGTCGTAGGGACCAAGTTGGAAGATGCGGTAATCATCTACATGCCGGTGCCGCCCGGAAAGCATCCTGACTCCAGCGCCTCGGGCGTACTCGGCTGGCGTTAGGCTGAGCGCGGTTTCCGCAAGATAAGAGGGAGCTACAAAATGCGGCTTCCTCTTATCTTGCGCACCCGTCTCCCGATCGGCCCTGAGGGGGTCGGATTTGCTTTTAGTCTTAAGGAGGGTCGCCCTTGTCTGAGAGCAAGAGTAAATAAACAAAACACCTCCCGCCGAGCATGACAGCCGTAATCATATGGGGTATTCTTCTTTTCTGCATAGTGTCCCCCATGGAGGGCGGTGATGCATAAGGGTATGGCACTTCAATTTTTTGTCGTCACACCCCTTTCTTCGGCCTGATAAGACCGAGGACGGTGGAAGGAATACTCATCCGAGAGCCAGCAAACGACGATTAGCTCCTCTTAAGGACGATGATTCAGAAAATAGCAATTATAGCGACAGCCGTAGTCCACTTTTTTTCCGCTGCCCCCCTCATGGTGGAGAATCCCCACTTCGCCCACGAAGAATGCCGTTGCTGCAAAGAGGGCACCTGCGCCCTATACGGATGCAATTGCCACCGGGAGACTGCCTGCTCATCTTGCGCCTGCTGTCACCATAAACACGATACGGAAGGCGTACTATTTCAGGATGATTCTCGAAATGATGGCCAACCGGCCATGGTCCCCAGAAAATTATTCGAGGTCTTGACCGGACTTTCCGGGACACGCGGCATTCTCTGCCGGAACGATGATTCAGCCCGCTCAGGATACAAAGAC
>Ga0315276_10000771_pt1 | contig 28066 bp, 4 predicted proteins | sample YL17G05_0_MG_FD_204542 | JGI IMG/M metagenome (GOLD analysis project Ga0315276, IMG submission 204542) | Sediment microbial communities from Yellowstone Lake, YNP, Wyoming, USA - YL17G05_0 | ecosystem: Environmental > Aquatic > Freshwater > Lake > Sediment | place: USA: Wyoming | collected... | reverse complement strand
AAATGCCCCTCCTTCGATGTATGCTGCTTCCGGCCCCGGTAACGCTTTTCTATCGACTTTTCCGTTGGCTGTCAAGGGAATTTTTCCCATACCTATAAAGCAGCCGGGTATCATATATTCCGGTAAATCCCTGGAAAGTATGTCCCTGAGTTCAGTTACTTCGATTTCCTCATCCGAAACAAAATATGCACACATATACCTGCTTCCGCTTGAATCCAGCCGATCAATCACTACCGCTTCCTTTATCGGTGCATGTTTTAGTAAACGATTCTCTATTTCCCTCATCTCGATTCGATAACCCCGAATTTTAACCTGGCTGTCTATTCTTCCCAAAAACTCGATATTACCATCGGGTAACCACCTGGCATAATCCCCGGTCCGGTACAACCGGCCTTTTCTTTTCACCCCCGCACGATATGGAAGCGGGTTAAATCTCTTCCCCGTTAGTTCGACATCATTCAAATAACCCCTGGAAACTCCATCGCCTCCTACACAAAGCTCACCTGGGATTCCATAAGGCAGCAAATTACCATCTATATCAACAATATACACCGTCGAATTGGCTATCGGTTTACCTATGGGAATACTTTCGCTAAACTCTTTCTCTACCGAATAAGTGGCGGAAAACGTGGTATTTTCCGTGGGTCCATAACCGTTTATTACTTTTAGACCCTGGAACCGGAGCCGCACCCGGTTGATATGGGTGGGAGATAACGCCTCTCCGCCTACCAGCAAATTTCTTATACCCCTGAATAATTCGACATCTTCATCCAGCGCCTGGTTAAAAAAAGGCGCCGTCATCCACATCATGGTTATTTTATTTTTCGCTATTATTTCTTTCAAAATCACTGCATCCAGCAGGTTCTCTTTACTCTCTAATACTAATGTCAAACCATTTAACAACACTCCCCATATCTCGAACGTGGAGGCATCGAATTCCAATGCCCCGGTCTGCAATATCCTGTCACCTTCCTTAAATTCTACAAAATTTGTGTTCCTCACCAACCGGACTACATTCTTATGCTCCACCATAACTCCTTTGGGAATCCCTGTAGAACCGGAGGTATACATAATATAAGCCAGGTTATCGCTGTCCACACCAGCCCTTAATTTATCCGCCCCGCATTTCCTCAACGTCCTTAAATCATGCTGATTTTTATGCCTCGGGGTTCGATTTCGATTGACCTTTTTTCTCTCTTTTCCGGCCTTATCTATATAAATTAATGCATCATACCTGAATTTTGTTAACTCATTCTCGATGGTATGGATCTTCCCGGAAAATTCCATATCGTATATCTCCGGATAATCCCATAGCAGGTCTTTAAGAAAACGACGTGAAATAAAAAGCTCCTCCGACCAATCGGTTTTGGTTCGGTAGTTATTCCCTTTACAGGTCTGTTTGAACTTCACCAGGTCAGCGATTAATTCATCTTTCAAATCCTGGTCCATAATATCCCCGATAAAAAGATAACCACCGCCGGCCATAAGATCGATGCATTTACGAATGACTTTCTCCAGGTAATTGTGACCATGAAAACACTGGATAACACTGTTGATGATAATCAAATCGAAATCTCGCTCTTCGATCCGGTCGATCTCATGCGCAGCAACACGGGAGAGTTTTATATTTTTATGCCCTTCTTCATTTATTCTTTGCCTGTTTTTTTCTATGATGACTTCGGAAAGGTCTGTCCCGTAATACAGCCCCACCTTCGGGGCAATCCGGTACATACTGATTCCCGACGCCGCCCCGATTTCAAGCACACGCATCTGTTTATGAAGCAAGGGTTCCAGCTTTTTAAGGGTATTGTCGCCATATTCATCCATTTCGACTTTAGGAATGGGTTCTCCCGTATAACTGCTGTTCCAACCGCCGCCGGTCACTTCATCCACCGCCGTCTCACCCACATACTCCCACAATTTACGACTCATCAGTTCATTCTCTTTCGATTCGTCTTCGGAACGAACATCCTCGCTGTCTATGCACAGGAATGTCTCCAGGTTCGCCCCGCACTCCCACTGCATCCGGTTCAGGGTCTTGATATAACGACTCTGGGAGACGAACGCCTTTATACGGGCATCATTGATCATTTTCTTGATTCGTTCTTCGGGATATGACGGCGATATGGGAACAAAGGCACCCCCGGCTTTCAAAATCCCAAGCACTGCCGTTATCATTTTCGCGGACCTGTCCATCATTATTCCTACCGCTTGATCAGGGACTACCCGGTTTTCATGATATAAATAATTGGCCAACCGGTCGGATTCTTCATCCAAATACCGGTATGTTATATAGGTATCCCGGGTCACAACAACAATACGCCCCGGTGCCTTCTCTGCTTGCTCTTCAAACAATTGAAAGATGGTCTTACCCCGCGGATAATCCACGGCGGTATCATTAAAATCATACAGTACCTGCCTCTTCTCTTCTTCTGAAATGAAATCGATATCTTGCAACTTTATGCCGGGATTTTTGAGGACTGCATTTATGACATTTTTTAAATGGAATACGATCCGTTGGATGGTCTCCGGTTTGAATATACCCCTATAATATTCAATATCGAGATAAACATCCTCTTTAATTTCATAGACATAAAACGTCATGTCAAACTTAGCGCTGGTATTTTTATATTCGATGGATGGGAGATTTTCTTCAGGAACAGGTAATTGCTCCACCGGGCTGATATCTAAATCTTCCTCCTTAGAAACCCCTTCACCAACCTTGCGAAAATTCTGGACCACCATCATAATGTCAAACAGCGGGTTCCTGGAGGCATCCCGCTCAAGGTCAAGTTTGTCCACCAGGTCCTCAAACTGGACATCCTGGTTCTCAAACCCTTTGACACTATTGGCTATCACTTCCTTCAAAAAGTCCTCATAGGATTTCTCCCCTTTGGGATAATTTCTCATAGCCAGCGTATTGACAAACATCCCCACGACGCCCAAAAGATCGATATGCCTCCTACCGGCTATCCCACTACCGATTATTATATCTGTCTGACCGGTATATTTATAAAACAACGTATCCAGTGCCGCCAGCATATTCATATACAATGTGCCGCCGCACCGTGAAGCCAGCGCCTTGAGTTTATCCGCTTCTTCTCTTTCAAACATAAACTTATTATATTCTCCCTCAAACGTAAACACTTCCGGCCGCTTATAATCTGTTGCCATATTCAAACGGGGAATTTCGCCGGTATACAACTCCAACCAATAATCTTCCTGGGCCTTTATCTCCCCGCCATCCAACAATCGATTCTGCCAATGGGCGAAATCTTTATACTGAAGTCGCAGCGGCGCTAATTCCATACCCCGGTACAGTGACATGAAATCTTCGGTAAGAATCGTATGGGAGGTCCCATCCGAGACGATATGATGCACATCCACCATCCATACATAATGACCGTCCGGCAATCTTACAATCCCGGAGCGAACAAGGGGCGCCTTCGATAAATCAAAGGGCTTTATAAAATTTTTAATAATCTCTTTGGCCTCTATCTCATCAACTTCATAATAATCAAGAGAAAACGCAACGGTCTCTGGTGGGTGGATTTTCTGAACCACTCCTTCATTCACTGTTACAAAAGATGTTCTTAGACTCTCATGTCTGGCTATTAATTGCTTTAATATCGACTCAAGTTTATTTTTTTCTATCCCTTTGCCTAGAGGGAATAACAATGGTATATTGTAACTGGTGCTGTTCAAATCGAACTGTTGAAGAAAATACAACCGCTTCTGCGCTGAGGATAGGGCATAGTATTCTTTTTCTTCAACAGGATATATGTCGGTATATTGTATTTCTTTGGTCTCTCCTATATACTCCGACAAACTTCTTATGGTCTGGCGTTTAAACACCTCTGCCAACGGTACTTTCACATTCAATTCCTTGTGTATCCTGGAGATCAGCACTGTGGCTTTCAACGAATGACCACCCAGCTCAAAAAAATTGGCTCCGATCCCTATCATCTCTTTCCCTATCCCTAATACCTCCGACCATATCTCCATCATTTTCCTTTCTACCTCATTACGAGGCGCAACAAAATTCCCATCCAATATCAACCTGGGATCCGGCAGTTTCGCATGGTCAACCTTACCGGTGGACTTTAGGGGAAAAGCCTCAATTTGGACAAAATAACTGGGGATCATATAATCCGGCAATACCTGCGCTAAATAATCCTTCAATTCCACTATTTCAACCTTTTCTTCAACTACCAGGTAAGCGCAAATATAACGACTCCCTTTTTCATCATCACTGGCTGTTACCACACATTCTTTTATCCCGGAATAACTTAGCACACGTTTTTCTATTTCTCCCAACTCGATCCGATATCCCCTTACTTTCACTTGCTTGTCGATTCGGCCATTGAATTCGATATTTCCATCCGGTAACCATCTTCCAAGGTCTCCTGTACGATAAATCATCTCCCCTTCCAGGTATGGATTCGGAAGGAACTTCTCCCTGGTCAATACTTCATTATTTAAATATCCCTTACATACCCCACTCCCTCCAATATAAATCTCACCATTCACTCCTATCGGCATTAACCTGAAACCCAAATCCAGTATATATACACTTGTATTGGAGATAGGGGAGCCGATGGGAATGGTGATTTGATTCTCATCGATCTCCCTTATTGCATAATAGGTGGCATATACCGTCGTCTCTGTTGGGCCATAAACATGAACCAGGGTATCCTTTCCTAAATATTTCAATGCCCTGGCCGCATGATTCACCGATACACGCTCTCCCCCAAATAACACTTTCCGTATACCCGAAAGGCTTTCCAATCCAACATCTATTATGGTATTGAAAAGTGCTGTGGTAACAAAAAAAACGGTTATTCGTTCTCTCTTGATTAAACGACAAAGAGTCTCTATTTCTAACATATCCTCCCGTCTCACCATTACTAACGGCAATCCATTCAACAACGCACCGAAAATATCGAAGACTGAACCGTCAAATGCATAATCAGACAACTGCAGCACCCGGTCTCCAGATTTAAATTCAATGTAATTGGTGTTCTTCACCACCCGCGTAACATTATAATGGGTGGTGAGGGTACCTTTGGCAATACCTGTTGAACCCGATGTGTAGATGATATAGGCGAGGTTCCCGGATTCCTCTTCTACTTCTACCTTCAACCTGCCGACATCATACGCCCTCATTACCTTCAAATCATGCTGATTTTTATGCCGTGCACTTCTCTTCTTTTTCTTTTTTTCTACCTTACTCTTATCTACATAAAACAAGCCATCATACCTGAATTTGGTTAACTCATTTTCCATGGTATGTATCTTACCGGAAAATTCCATGTCATATATTTCCGGGTAATCTAGGGCCAGGTCCTGCCAAAATGATCTCGAAACAAAAAGCTCTTCCGACCAATCGGTTTTGGTCTTATAGCTCTTACCTCTATTCTCTTGTCTGAACTTCACCAGGTCGGCGATCAAATCGTCTTTCAACTCCTGGTCCATGATATCTCCGATAAACAGGTATCCCCTGCTTCCCATCAGATCAATGGCTTTGCGAATCACTTTTCTAAGGTAGTTATGACCATTAAAACACTGGATTACACTGTTGATGATAATCAAATCGAAATCTCGCTCTTCCACCTGTTCGATCTCATGTGCGGCAGCACGGTGAAGTTTTATATTTTTAAGCCCTTCTTCTTTTATTCTCTGCCAATTCTTTTCTAATATGGACTGGGAAAGGTCTGTCCCGTAATACAGACCAACCTTCGGCGCAATCCGGTACATACTGATTCCCGACGCTGCTCCAATTTCAAGCACACGCATCTCTTTATTAAGCAAGGGTTCCAACTTCTTAAGAATATTGTCCCCATATTCATCCATTTCATCTTTGGGAATAGGCTCCCCTGTATAGCTGCTGTTCCAACCCCCCCCGGTAATTTCATCTACCGACGTCTCGCCCACATACTCCCACAGTTTACGGTTCATCAACTCACTCTGCTCCACTTCATCTTCAGAATGAACATCCTCGCTGTCAATGCACAGGAGTGTATCCAGGTCCCGACATCCCCACTGAACACGATTCAGGGGCTTGATATAACGCTTCTGTGAGATAAGGATTCTAATACCGGAATCATCGATCATGGTTTTGATTCTTTCCCCTGGAAACGACGGGGATATAGGAACATAGGCACCTCCGGTTTTTAAAATTCCAAAAATTACAATCATCATATCCAGGGACCTATCCATCAACATCCCCACACGATCTCCCGACCTCACCTTATTTTCATAATATAAATAGTTGGCAACCCGGTTGGATTCTTCATCAAGAATCCTATAGGTCAAACTATCTGCCCCCAAAACAACAGCCGTATTATCGGGAACCCTGGCCACCTGTTCACCAAAAAGTTCACCTATGGTCTTGGCCCTGGGATAAAAGGTTTCGGTATCATTAAACTGGAATAACAACGTCTTTTTTTCCTGATCATCGATGATCTCGATTGCTTCCAGTTTGATCGACGGGTTTGATACTACTTCTTTTATTACATTTTTCAAATGTCGAGCAAAACGTTCAATGGTCTCTCTTTTAAATATTGCGTTATAATATTCAATATTTATAAAAACATTCTCTCCTTGCTCATGCACAAAAAACGTCATGTCGAACTTAGAAGTGGTATTCCGATATTCGATGTCGGGAAAATTTTCACCTGCCGCCGGTAATTGCTCCATCCGGGTGAAATTTGAATATTTCTCCTTTGTAGTCCCTTCTCCAACCTTGCGAAAGTTCTGGACCACCATCATAATATCAAACAACGGGTTCCTGGAGGCATCCCGCTCAAGGTTTAGTTTATCTATCAATTCCTCAAACTGGACATCCTGATTTTCAAAACCTTTGACACTGTTGGCGATTACTTCATTTAAAAAACTCTCATAGGACTTCACACCATCTGGATAATTCCTCATGGCAAGGGTATTAACAAACATTCCCACTACTTCCATAAGATCCACATGTCTCCTACCGGCTATCCCGGCTCCGATTATTATATCTGTCTGACCGGTATATTTATAAAACAACGTATCCAGCGCTGCCAGCATATTCATATACAATGTCCCACCGATGCGTGAAGCCAGGGCCTTAAATTTATCCGCGTCTTCTTTTTCCAGCCTGAATTTGTAATAATCTCCGTCAAACGTAAACACTTCCGGCCGCTTATAATCTGTCGACATATTCAAACGGGGAACATCGCCGGTATACAACTTCAACCAATAATCTTCTTGTGCCTTTATCTCCCCACTCTCCAACAATCGATTCTGCCATTGGGCGAAATCTTTATACTGAAGTCGCAGCGGCGCTAATTCCATACCCCCGTGCAGTGACATGAAGTCTTCGGTAAGAATCGTATGTGAGGTCCCATCCGATACGATATGATGCACATCCACTATCCATACATAATGGCCATCCGGCAATTTTATAATACCGGAGCGAATTAAGGGCGCCTTCGATAAATCAAAGGGTCTTATATAATTCTTAATTATTTCTTTAACCTCCAGTGCATCAACTTCATAATAATCAAGAGAAAAAGCAATGGTCTCCGGTGGGTGGATTTTCTGAACCACCCCTTCATTCACTGTTACAAAAGATGTCCTTAGACTCTCATGCCTGGCTATTAATTGCGTTAATGTCGACTCAAGTTTATTTTTTTCTATCCCTTTGCCAAGAGGAAATACCCATGGCATATTGTAACTGATGCTGCTCAAATCTAATTGTTGAAGAAAATACAGCCGCTTCTGAGCTGAGGACAGGGCATAATATTGTTTTTTTTCTACAGGATTTATGTCTGCAAATTTTATCTCTTTGGTCTCACCTATATATTTCGACAGTTCCCTGATGGTCTGGTGTTTAAAAACCTCTACCAACGCTATCTTTTTACCCAACGTCTTGTGAATATTCGACACTACCGACATTGTCTTTAACGAATGCCCGCCCAATTCAAAAAAGTTAGCATCGATACCAATTAGACTTTTTTCTACCCCCAATACTTCCGACCATATTTCAACCAACCTCTCCTCCAGCATATTACGCGGCGCCACATAATCCCCACCTGGCTTTAACTCCGGCCGCGGCAGCGCCTTCATATCTACCTTACCATTAGCCGTTAATGGAATTCGATCTAACCTTATAAAATACGACGGGATCATATAACTCGGCAGACTCTGGGCCAATATATCTCTCAGTTCTGAAATCTCGTACTCCTGCGCTGCTAAATAATATGCACATAACGATTTTTCGCCACCCTTATCGTCTTCTATACTTCCTCCCAATATTATTACCACCGCTTCTTTTATATCTGCTATCTCCAATAACCGGCTCTCTATTTCTCCTAATTCCACTCGAAATCCCCTCAACTTCACCTGGTGGTCCAACCTACCTATAAATTCTATAATTCCTCCCACCAACCACTTCCCTATATCCCCAGTCCGATACAATCTCTCACCTTCAACAAATGGATTAACTATAAATCTATCTCTCGTTAACCATACATCATTCAAATATCCCCTCGCCAGACCATCTCCTCCTACGTATATCTCCCCTGCTGTTCCCAATGGAACCGGTTTTAGATGTCTATCCAGGATATATATACTGGTATTGGCCAGCGGTCTCCCTATCGGCACCGTCCCTAGGCTCTCATCTATCTCTTCTATTACATAATAGGTCGAATATACCGTTGTCTCCGTCGGGCCATACATATGAACAATCTTACCCTTAGCAAGATATTCAAAAGCCCTTTTGGTATGCCCAACCGATACTCGTTCCCCGCCAAATAATACCCGCTTTATTCCTTTTAAACATTCCAAATTCAGTTCCACCAACATATTGAATAACGCCGTGGTCACAAAAAATACCGTTATCCTTTCCCCCAGAAGTATCCCCGCCATACTCTCCAATATCAACACTTGTTCCTTCGTTATCATAACCAGCAGCGACCCGTTCAATAATGCCCCATATATATCAAATACCGAGCCATCAAATGCATAATTGGACAACTGCAGCACCCGATCTTCTCCCGTTAACTCAATATAATTTGTTTCCTTTACTACCCTGACTACATTATAGTGACTTATCATCACACCTTTCGGTTTACCCGTTGAACCCGACGTATAAATTATATAAATTAAATCTCCCGAAGTATTTAATTCTCCCAAGTTACCGGTTTCACCCCGATAGATATCTTCATCCTCAATATATATTTTTTCAGATATGTACTCCAATTCACCCGAATATTTTTGCTGCATTATCGCTATCCTGGAATTACAATCCACAACCATATAATCCTTTCTCTCTTCCGGGTTATCCACCTCTATCGGTAGATAGGCCCCCCCTGATTTCAATATACCCATAATCCCTATCAGCATTTCCACCGACCGGTCCACCATTAATCCAACAATACTATTGGCCCTCACTCCCCTCGCTGTTAATCTCCTGGCCAATTGATTCCCTCTCTCATTCAACACTCGATATGTAACCTTCTCCTCTCCCAAAACCACCGCAACCTTATCAGGTGTCCTATCTACCTGCTCACCGAATAAACAATGCACCGTCTTATCCTTTGGATACCCCGAAACGGTGGTATTAAATTCATACAATATCTGTTCCTTTTCCACCCCCGGGATGATCTCGATGTCCGCTATCCTTATATTCTGATCCCCAATTACACAATTTACCAACTCTTTCAGATATTTTACAAATCTTTCGATCGTCTCTCTTTTGAAGAGTTTTGTACTGTATTCAAACGTAAATAGTAATCCATCTTCTAATTCAACTCCTACAAGGTTCAAATCAAATTTCGATGTTCGATGCTCCCTCGTGTAGGACGTTAATTTTATCCCCTCAATGTCTACTTCAACACGCTCACTATTCTGTAATGCAAACATTACATCAAACAATGGGTTCCGGCCAGCATCCCTTTTTACCATAACATGCTCTACTAACTCTTCGTATTGATAATCCTGGTTACTAAATGCTTCTAACGTATTTTCCCTTAACTCCTTTACAAACTCCTTAAACGTCTTTTCTCCTGCCGGATGGTTCTTTAATGCCAGGGTATTCACAAACATCCCGATTATCCCCTGTAGGTCTGCATGCCTTCTCCCAGCCACAGGGGTCCCAACTATTATCTCCTCCCGGCTACTTAACTTTTCTAAAAAAATATTGTATACGGCCAACAGAACCATAAACAACGTAACTCCTTCTACTTGCACAAACTCTTTTAACCTGGGGAATTGCTCACTGCTTAGCCTAAACCCAAGGGTGCTCCCTTCAAAACTCTGAACCAACGGCCTCCTGAAATCTGTGGGTAAATCAAGTACCAGTAATTCTCCAACAAATTGTTTCATCCAGTAGCCTTTCTGCAGTATAACTGCTTCCCTCTGGGATTCACTTTCCCTCCATTCCGCGTAATCCCTGTATTGGAGCCTTAATGGGGGCAATTTTTCTCCTCGATACAACAACATAAACTCTTTTATAAATATATTCATGGAGATCCCGTCAGAAATAATATGATGCATATCCACCATCAGAATGTACCTTTGTTCTTCCAATTTTACTAATCCCACCCGCAGCAAAGGCGCTTTCGATAAATCAAATGGTCTCAGGAAATTTTTAACTGTATCTTCGACCTCTGTTTGCGAAACATCAAGGTGCTGGATCGCGAATTCCACATTTTTATGAATCTTCTGCATCGGCTCTCCGTTTATCATTTCAAATGAAGTTTGGAAACTCTCATGCCGTTCGATTAACTTAATAAAAACGTTCTCCAGCTTCTCTAAATTCAATTTCCCTTCCAACAACGTATTGTTGGGCACATTGTAACTTGTGCCATCTAAGTCCATCTGCTGCAATATATAAAGCCGCTTTTGGGAGGAGGACAATTTATAATTTCCCTTTTCCTCTGATGGTTCTATCGGAGAAAAACAATCCTCATTCAACTCTTTCATTAATTCCGCCAAGCTCCTTGCTGTCGCCCTATTAAAAAACTCCACCAATGGTACTTTTAGATTAAAGACTTTATGAATTTTGTCAATCGCAATCGTCGCTTTCAATGAATTTCCGCCCATCTCAAAAAAATCAGAATCAATACCTACTACATTTCTTTCCACCCTTAAAATGTTTGACCATATTTCAACTATCTTCTCTTCATACGGATTCTGCGGCGCGATATACTCTGCCGCTGACTTTATTTCCGGACGGGGCAGCGCATTTATGTCTATTTTCCCATTGTGTGTTAATGGGACAGTCGCTATTTTTACAAAATGAGTTGGGATCATATAATCGGGCAATTTACCGGATAAATACTCTCTTAACACGGAAATAGCCAATTCTTTTTCTAAAACAATATAGGCGCAAAGGGTTTTATCCGCGATTTGAATACCATCGGAGTGCTCTAAGAATTCTTCCCTTATGATTACGACCGCCTCTTTTATCCCTTCATAACTTAGTATTTGATTTTCTATTTCCCCCAATTCAATGCGAAAACCCCTTATCTTTACCTGGTGATCCATTCGGCCCAAAAATTCGATATTACCATCCAACAACCAGGTGGCCATATCCCCGGTTTTGTACATAAACTCCCTTTTTACAAATGGATTGACCATGAACTTTTCTGATGTCAATTCAACCCTGTTTAAATATCCATCGGCAACACCAATCCCCGATATATATATTTCACCAACAGCGCCGATAGGCACTGGTTGTAAACCATTATCCAACAGGTAAATTTGAGTATTAGCTGCCGGGATTCCTATTGGAACAGACCTTCTATTAATATTTTGATGATTAAATCTATACAACATGCAGCCCACTGCGGCTTCCGTAGGACCATATTCATTGTAAATTTCAATATTCCCATTAAAATTATCACTGATCGTACATGCCAGTTGAGTCTCCAATATTTCTCCCCCAACAATGAAACGTTTTACTACCGGGGTCTTCATTTCTATTTTTTTAGCTCGTATCAAATTTAAATGAGCGGGAGTTAATTTTATTACTTCGACCTTATTGTCATCTACTATTCGTCCAACCAGGTCCTCACTAATCCTGCCACCGTATACCACGATGGCATTCCCGGTTAACAAGGGTGTAAATATCGAGGTTACAGTCAAATCAAATGAAATAGATGTATAGAATGGAAAATTTACCGCTTCATCTTTTACATACTTCCTGGCTGCCCAACTGATATAGTTAACAAGGGCCATGTGTTTTATCAGTACCCCTTTGGGTCTGCCAGTGGATCCGGAGGTATATATGATATAAGCAATATCCATTGGTGTATTTTCAATAGAAGGATTGGTCGCTTTTCCCTTATAAATGCGTGCATCATCAATAACAATAATGTATTCTTCAGAAATTGATTCAAAAATAATCTTATACTCTTCGACTATATGTTTTTGTGAGAGGATTGTATAAACACTGCTATCTTCCAGGATAAACTTAAGTCTTTCAGCAGGATTCTGGATATCCAATGGCAAATAGGCTGCTCCTGCTTTTAATGTTCCCAGTATACCTACTACAATTTCAAGTGAGCGTTCTCCCATCACAGCCACTATCTTTCCAATACTTATTCCCTTTTCTCTTAATAAAAAAGCCAATCGATTAGTCTTTTCATTCAATTCTTTATAAGACAGAGAACAATTGCTCTCTACCTCTGAGATTGCAATATTACCCGGCGTTTTTTCCACTTGCCGCTCGAATAACTCATGGATTGTTTTATCGGCTGGAAAATCCATTCCTGCATCGTTATATTCGGATAATAATCGTAATTTCTCTTCTTGTGTCAGTATATCCATACCCTCCACCGGTAAATTTATTTCAAAAAGGACCTCGCGTAAAAGATGACTAAAATGAATTAATATTCCTTCCATGGTCTTCTTATTATATAACTGCGAGTTATATTCAATAACTCCTTTTATAGCTTCTTCTGTTTTCAAAAAACTAAAAAAGACATTTGGATTGATATACTGGATATATCTTTTATCTTGAATATTTTCAAGTAAAATTGCTACATCAAACAACGGGAAGTTATCATCCCTGGAAAATGGAATTCCTAATTTTTGAAGTAACAATTCCACAGGGTAGTTTTGATTTTCAACTGCCTCAATGACAGTATCTTTCACTTGCAATAACAATTCTCTAAATGTTATATTGTCTGTTAATTGAACCCTTAGCGCCAGTACAGTATTGACAAAGTCAGCTTCCATTTCCTGTTTATAAATCGAAGTACCCACGATGATGTCTTTATTCCCGCTATATTTATACAACAGTGAGATTAATCCTGCTATTAGAATCATATGCAGCCTTGGTAAAGAATTATTACTCAATTTCATTAATTTCGGGAAGAGATCATCGGCCAATCTAAATTCGCATAATTCTTTGGTAAAAGCTTTATTCATTCCACTTCGATTATTGTCATAAAGAAAAGTGGTTTTTCCCGGGTTGCCAACTAATTTATTAAGCCAGTAGGTCTCCACATCTTTATCCCGGTCAGTAACAAACGCTAACTTATCAAAAATATTTTTGTCGAACATTTTTAACTCCTTTTTCTATCGAATTTAAGTGATAAATACCTTTCATCAGTTTAAATCGCTCGCTCATAAAATTTTTCTTTCACATTGTAGGCATTTTAGAAATCAAAATCTTCAGTGTCCAGTTTAACGATGTTTGAACTGGCAATTACTAAACCATGAGGTATTTTGATATCGTCTAATTTTATGTCTATATTTTCAGCAACCTGTTTTAAAATCTCAACATAATTCTGGGTAATTTTTTCTATTGTGCATTGCTTAAACAGCGCCTTTGAGTATCGACACCACATAAATATGGTTTTATCTCCTTCGATTGCATCAAGGGTTAAGTCGAATTTGGCGACTCTATCATAATAGTACCCGAAGGGTTTCATTTTCAGATCAGAAATATCCACTGGTAGTAAATCGGTCTCGACACTATCACTGTTTTGTAATGTGAATACGGTTGTGACGAACCGGTTACTGCCCAAACAACCACGTAATCTGAGTTTCTCTATCAATTCATCATATTGATAATCCTGGTTTTCATAGGCCGCAAGGGCATTTTCTTTTACTTCCTTTAAAAATTCCCGGAAGGCTTTATCTTTGCACGGATAGTTTCTCATCGGGAGTATATTGACCAGCATTCCCATTACATTTTGTAAATCGAAATGAGTTCTACCGGAAACGGGTGAACCGACGACAATATCTTCGGCATTTGTATATATGGATAATAAAATATAATATACCGCTGACAACACCATGTATAAGGTGGTTTCCGTAGCCGCTGTAATCTGCTTTATTTTGTTCGACGGAACTTCGTCTATTTTAAATTTTACAATACCTTCTATAGAAATCCCTCGCGCGGCTCTCTCATAATCGGTTGGCATATCCAGAAACGGTATCTTACCGGCAAATAATTCAAGCCAATAGGATTCCTGCTTTCTAAACTTCCCATTTTCGGTAACATACATTCGGTTCTGCCACTCCGCAAAATCTTTGTACTGAAGTCTTAAGGGTGGTAACTCCTTCCCCTGGTAAAATGCCATGGATTCGTTTATAAATAAATTGCTCGAAATTCCATCCGTGACGATATGATGCATATCAATCATCAAAATATGTTTGTTTTCTTCTTGTTTTATTAACCCTGCTCGCAGCATCGGCGCCCTGGATAAATCAAAGGCTCTTACAAATTTTTTTATTATCCTCTCTACTTCGCTAACGTCACTACCCTGGGCATCATAAAAATCCATGGCAAACTCGACCTTATCATATATCCGCTGCGCCGGTTCTTCATTTATCACCTCAATGGATGTCCTTAAACTCTCATGCCTTCCGATCAACTTAACAAAAACATTCGCCAACCGTTCTAAATCCAGCCGCCCCTCCAATACCACATTGCGGAGAACGTTGTAGCTAAGCCCCCCCCTGTCCATCTGCTGCTGTACATACATCCGCCTCTGTGCAGAAGATAATACATAATACTCTTTTTCCTCCGCAGGTCTGATCGACTCATATCGCTCTTTTATCATTCCCTGGATCGATTCTCCCAATCCCCTTATGGTAGAATGTTTAAACATTCCCGCCAGCGGAACTCTTACATCAAATTCCTTATGTATTTGGGCCAGAAGAATAGTAGCCTTTAACGAATGCCCACCCAACTCGAAATAATCCGCATCAATACCTATTTGGTCACCAGGGATTCCCAGGTTTCCAGACCATATTTCAACGAGTCTCTTTTCGAACTTATCCCGGGGTGGCGTATATGCAGCCCTGGAGTTGTGTGAAAGTTCTTGCAGTTTTCCCCTATCTATTTTCCCATTGGAAGTCAAAGGAATTTCTTCCAATACCTCAATTAAATCAGGTATCATATAATCCGGAACGTTTCCTTTTAAATAAATTCTTAACTCTTTCTCCAGGTGCTCCGGGGATTCCAGGAAATCGATACTGATTCGCGGTTCAGGAACAACATACGCAACCAATTGGTTTTCACCCAGGTTATCCTTACGGGCCATAACGATCGCTTCTTTTACAAGGGGATAACGAGATAAACAATTTTCTATTTCGCCGATCTCGACCCTGTAACCTCTTATTTTTAATTGGTAGTCTGCGCGTCCGATAAACTCGACGGTACTTTCCCGGCTCCATCTTGCCAGGTCGCCTGTTTTGTACATCCGCTGCCTGGGACTGAAGGGGTCTTGAATAAATCTCTCCGCAGTCAATTCAACCCTGTTTAAATACCCCCAGGCGATTCCATCACCGGATATATAGATCTCACCTGTAACTCCCACAGGAACGGGTTTCAAACCATTATCCAATAAATATATCTGGACATTATCGCCCGGCACTCCCAGGGGAACGGTTTTACCGGTATCCTCCCGGGAATTGAACTTATACATCATACATCCCACTACTGCTTCTGTAGGCCCATATTCATTAATCATATCAACAGTACAGTCGAAGTTATCGGTGATATCCCTTGCCAATTGCGTATCCAGATATTCTCCCCCCACAATGAGACGTTTTATGCTGGAGTTCGAGATTCTTCTATGCCTTACTAGTTTTAAATGTGACGGTGTTATTTTGACTACCCCGACTTTCTGTTCAGCTATAACTTGTTCGATAAGAGTCTCCTTATATTCATCACTATATACGATGATCGCATAACCGGTTATTAGCGGAGTAAATATCGACGTTACGGTTAAATCGAACGAAATGGAAGTAAATAAAGGGAAATCTCCATGGCCATCGGTGATATGTTGTTTGGCTGCCCAGCATATATAATTTACTAGCCCCTGGTGATCGATAATCACTCCTTTGGGCTTCCCGGTGGTCCCGGAGGTGTAAATGATATACGCCACATTTTTGGGGCAACGGGGAATATCTCGATCAATCATCTTTCCGGGATAGAAATCCGTATTGCCAATGGAGAAAATACTATCGGGGGTAAAACGCTCCAGGGCTGCCTTATGTTTATCGATTAAATGCTCCTGTATAAGGATTAACGATGCATTACTGTCTTCTAAGATAAATTTAATTCTCTCTACGGGGTTTTTCGGGTCCAAAGGTAAATACGCCGCCCCAGTTCTTAATATGCCGAGTATCCCGGTCACCAGTTCTATCGAATGTTCTGCAATAATTCCTATAATTTTCCCCACCATTTCGCCTTTTTCTCTCAGCATCATTGACATTTTACTCGATTTTTGCCTCAACTTTTTATAGGCTATCTGGTTGTCTTTATATACTACGGCGATATTATCCGGCGTTTTGGCCGCCTGTTGCTCAAAAAGCTCAATTATTGTCACATCCTTAGGGTATTCCGTTCTAGTGTTGTTAAATTCATCCACCAACTGTTTTTTCTCTTCCCCAGTCAGTATATTTATAGCTGCCAGCGCTAAATCGAGATTGGCGAACACCGCGTAAAGCAACTGATCGAGATGTACAATAATTCGCTCTACGGTTTCTCTCCTGTACAATATTGAGTTATACATCACGAGTCCATCCACGGAATTTCCTGTTTGCTGGAAAGAGAAAAACATATTGGGATATATATGCTGAATATAAGCTTTACTTTGAATATTTTCAAGTAAAATGACAATATCAAATAACGGGAAGTCATCATTTTTAGAATAGGGAATTTTTATTTTTTGCAGCAGTCTCTCTATCGGGTAATTTTGGTTTTCATCTGCTTCTGATATGGTTCTCCTTACCTGGAATAACAGCTCTTTAAATGACATGCGTTCGTTAATAGGGATTCTTAATGGCAGTATGGTGTTGATAAATTCAGAATCACTTTCCTGTTCATAAATAGATGTGCCGACGATAATATCGTTATTACCGCTGTATTTGAATAACAATGAAATCACTCCTGCAGTCAAGATCATTTGCAATCGCGGTAATGAATTGTTGCATAATCTCATCAAACTTGTGAAAAGATCGTCGGCAAATCTAAATTCGAAGACATTTGAATAATCTCGTCTTGTGTCTATCCTGATATTATCATATGGGAAAGTGCTTTTTAACAGTTCACCAGATAAGTTGTTCAGCCAATATTTTTCGATATCACTATTTCGTACCATCGGTTACCTACCCCGGGAAAATTTGAATTTCACTCTTAGATGCATTAGAATCCGAAATCTCCGTTATCATTCTTCAGAATCTTCGATTCCGAAAACGCCAAATCCTGGTTAATGATTGCTTCATCGATAGCATCTTCAAATGTGTCTTTGCAGAAAGCATAATCCTCAAAGCGTGTAACCCTGAATGTTTCATTATCGATGCGCGACTCGGGGGTTTGAATCGAATAGGCGCGTTCACCCAGGATTTTATCCAGGCAATCCCATCTGGCAGTAATAATATCCGCTGGAACTTTGTTTGGGAAGCCATTGGAGGGTGCCCCCTTGACATCACTGTAACCGAAATGTTTTACCTTGTTAAAGCATTTATCCTTTTTAAAGAATTCGACGACTTCATTGAACATTTCGTCGGTTTCACCGGGAAATCCGACTAATATATCGGCTACTAGATAAAAATCAGGAATCTCTCTTTTTATCTCCCGGATAATATCGTATATTTCGGAGAATACAACCGGACGACCCATTCTTTTTAGCATTTCCTCGTTTATATGCTGAAGACCGATATGCAACTCCTTAAACACTCCTTTTTTGCAAAGAGAAATAATTTCTTTTGAATATTTTTTTAACCACCGGATATGAAGGTATCCAAAATAGAGTTGTATACCCGAATACGCTGAAATAAACTTTTCCACCAATTCGATGATGGTGGCTCCAGTATCTGTACCGTATGCGAATGTATCTTCAGCCGTTAATTTAATTTTCAATCGATTAAGTTTTAAAGCGATTTCAATCTGCCCTGCAATTTTTTCGTATGGAACGCTCTTTATATACCCTTTGGCTTTATTTATAACACAAAATGTGCATTCCCTTAAGCAGCCTTCGGCTATTTTAATATGGAAATAGTCGGGCTCTATATTCGTGTGAAAGCATTTTTCATGAAAGGTGAACATGTTTACCGGGCGGACGTTTATAAACGGAATTTTAGCCTGGATAATGTCATCCAACAATTCTTCTTGATGAAGGTGCACGACTTGACATCTAAAATTCTTTATTACCTCTTCCTCATGTGTTTTGGTCAAACAAGCCAACAGTATGATATTTCTCTCAAGAAAATTGGTTTTCTCTATTTCTTTTAAAGTTCTTTTTATCTTTTCATACATCGCATCATGGAAACCACATGCGCATATAACGATCTTATTGGCGTCAAAATCATTTGCAATCATCCAACCGTTGACCTTAAAATATTTTTCAATTGTAGAAAAATATTGCACATGCCTTTCACAGTGCAGGTTATTAGTGATTATCGCTACTCTTTTTTTTGTTAACTTCTGATTATCTTTCATGGCTTTTCGCCTCCTTTTTTATTTTTAATTTATTTAAAATTCATTTTAAAACCCAAAATCATCTCTGTCTGCACGAAGATATCCCGATTTAGAAGCAGATAGTTCGTTAGAGATCGAGATATTTTTGAGTTTCATGTCGATATTTGCGACCACTTGTTCAAGAATCTCTAGATAATTTTTTTTCATTCTTTCGATTGTTGCTCTTTTAAAAAGGCTGGTGGCATAGGTAAACCATGCATTCAACCTTCCAGCGATTTCAATCACATCAAGAGTCAAATCGAATTTTGTTTCAAACATCTTATGTGGATAGGGTTTGATTACAAAATTTGGGTCATCGTTCTCCTCAGTCACGGTATCTACCGAATCAATATTCTGTAATGTAAAAACGGTCTCTACTAAGGGGTTTCCACTGATATTCCTTTTCAAACCTAATTTATAAATTAATTCATCAAATTGATACTCCTGGTTTCTGAAGGCTTCAAGTGTATTGCCTTTTACTTCCATTAGAAATTCTTTAAATGTTTTATCCCTCCCTGGAAAATTTTTCATTACCAACATATTAACATATATTCCCAATGTATTATGGAACTCGTTATATGGCCTTCCCGAGACGGGTGAACCGACCAATATGTCCTCATTTTCTGAATGAAAGGACAATAAAACATTATATGCCGCCAATAACACCATATACAATGTTGTACCTGTTTCCAGGGTAATTCCTTTTATCCCCCGGGATAATGTTTTATTGAATTCAAATTTCACAATATCACCTTCAAAACTTCCAATTTCAGGCCTGGCATAATCGATAGGCAATTTGAAAAACATCGTATCGTTTCCTATTTTCTTGAGCCAATACTCTTCCTGCTGCTCTATTGATTTTTTTTGTCTTTCATTCGCCTGCCATTCGGAAAAATCCCTGTATTGAAACATTAAAGGTGGTAAATCCATCCCTGCATATAACCTGACCCAATCATTAACCAGGATATTCATTGAAATACCATCCGCAATGATATGATGCATATCTAGCATGAGGATATACTTTTCTTGTGAAGTTTTTATTAACCCGGCCCTTATCAAGGGAGGAATCGATAAATCGAAAGGTCTTTTAAAACCCATTATAATCGTTTCAGCGCTCATAGTAGGGGACATACTGTCAGACAAATCATAAAAACCCATTTCAAAATCGACATGATTGTGAATCTTCTGGAAATGTTCTCCCCCGATAATCAGGAAAGACGTTCGTAATACCTCATGCCTGCTGATAAGTTTTTTTAAGCAATCTTCAAGTTTTTTTTTGGAAACTTCGCCCTCAAGTATTTTAAATATGGGCATATTATAATTGGTAGTATGCAAATTTATCTGCTGCAAAATATAGAGCCGTCTTTGTGCTGCAGACAAAGTATAGAATTCCTTTTCCTCGGTGGGTTCAACAGAAGAAAAATCTTCTCGCTTTAAATCTTTCATGAATACCGCCACTCCTCTTACTGTCGGCGATCTGAAAATCTCCTCCAATGGCATTTTTATATTAAATTTTTTATACAGCCTGGCTATCAATATCATCGCCTTTATCGAATTTCCTCTCGTTTCGAAAAAATTAGCATCAATTCCGATTATTCCACTTTCTACTCCCAATACTTCCGACCATATCTCCATTATCTTTTCTTCAAAAGGATTACGTGGGCCAACATAGTCGATCTCCGATTTTATCTCCAGGCCTGGCAGTGCTTTTATGTCTATTTTCCCATGCAATGTTAAGGGTATCATCTCAATTTGCAGAAAATGCGAGGGTATCATATAATCGGGCAAATATTTAACCAAATATTCCCTTAGCCCAATATCCGAGAGTTCTCCATCTGAAACAATATAGGCCACCAGGCTTTTATCTCCGCCTTTATCATCCTTTGCCAACACCACAGCCTCTTTTATTTGCCCATGTTGTAGTAATCGATTCTCTATCTCACCCAACTCGATACGAAAACCGCTAACTTTTACCTGGTGGTCTAAACGCCCTAGGTATTCCATATCTCCATTATTCGACATACTCCCCAAATCTCCGGACCTGTAAAGCCTTTCGTTAGGTTTGTAAGGATTTGCTAAAAATCTCTCATTCGTTAATTCCGGCCGATTTAAATATCCTCTACAGACGCCTTCTCCTCCCACGCATAATTCCCCACTCACCCCCAAGGGTACAAGTTTTTGGTTCCTATCCATCACATAGGTACCCAATGTAGGGATGGGTTTACCTATAATACTTATATTGTTTTGGATGTCTTTTTCTTCTAACTCTTTAAACGTTACATGAACAGTGGTCTCTGTTATTCCAAACATATTAATCAGCTTGGTCTCCGGGTATTTTTCTTTCCACTGTTTCAACTTCGCAGGCTTTAAAGCTTCTCCTCCAAATATCACATACCTAACCTTCAACTGTCTTCCTGGGCAAGCTGACTCTATTTGGGCTAAATTATAAAAGGCCACTGGTGTTTGGTTTAATATCGTTACCTTCTCATGTATTAATACGTCATGAAATAGACCTGGGTCTTTGGCCGTCATCACGGGTATTATTAACAATTTTCCCCCGTAAAGCAGCGCACCATACATCTCCCACACAGAAAAATCAAAACAATACGAATGGAACATCGTCCAGATGTCCTCACCCCCAAAATCAAATAAACAGTCATCGTTGATCATCAATCGTACGACATTCCTGTGTTCTATCAAAGAACCCTTGGGTTTTCCCGTAGTACCGGAGGTGTAAATGACATAGGCAAGATGATGAGATTGTGCAATTTGCGTGGGTCGAGAGTGTTGAGCAAGTTGACTTGCCTTAAATATCAAATCAGCGGTTAACAAAATATACGCTCCGCTGTCATTTAGCATGAAATCGATTCGTTCACGGGGGTAATTTGGGTCAATGGGTAAATACGCTCCCCCAGCCTTTAATATTCCAAAAATCCCAATAATCATTTCTATGGCCCGCTCCACCATTATTCCAGCGATCATATCGCATTCGGAGCCTTTTTGCCTTAATAAATGGGCCAATTGGTTGGATTTTTTATTTAATTCATGGTATGTTAAGTGGCTAGATGGTGAAGCCCCCCTTAAAGAGGGCCCGATAACGGCGATATGATCGGAAACCCTATCCTCCCGCTCTTCAAATAATTGGTGAATAGTTTTATCTCTAGGAAATTCTGTTTGCGCGGCATTAAAATTGTATAATAGTCGATTCTTTTCTTCATCAGTTATTATTTCCAACTGGGAAATTCTTTGTTGTTTATTTTTAACTACATCTCTAACAATATTCATAAAATAAGTTATAAACCGTTCTATGGATTCCCTTTTAAATAATTTCGTACAGTATTCAAAAGTTAGCCACAACTTCTTCTCACCCTCCATTCCAATTAATATCAGATCAAATTTTGATGTTTCGTTTTCGTATTTATAGGGTACTAATTTCAAACCGGGAATATCTATTTCGCTTATATCGATGTTTTGCCACACAAACATGGTATCAAATAATGGATTACGGCTCACATCCCAGTTTTCCGTTACTTCCTCCACTAGCTCTTCATACTGGTAATCCTGGTTCTCAAACGCCTCCAACGACATCTCTTTTAGTTCATCTAAAAATGCCCTGAATGTCATTTCCCCGGAAGGATAATTTCGCAGCGCAAGAGTATTTACAAACATCCCGATAATGTGCTCTAAATCTGCGTGCCTGCGGCCCGCTGTCGGAGTCCCGATGACGATATCCTCTTGATTGCTTACTTTCGATAAGAATATATAATAGACAGCATGTAAAATCATGTACAGGGTGACGCCTTCATCGGAGGCCAACTTTCTCAATGCCCCTGCTTCTTCTTCACCTATTTCAAAGGATGTGCGACTCCCTTCAAATTGTTTAACTCCCGGACGGGTATAATCCGTGGGCAGTTCAAGCACAGGTATTTCACCCTCAAACTGCTTTTTCCAATAAAATTCCTGTTTTAATAGTGCTTCTCTATATTTTTCACTGCCCTGCCACCATGTAAAATCGCTATATTGAAGTCTTAAGAATGGAAGTTCCTTATGAGTATATAAAGCGACAAATTCTTCCACCAATATTTGAAGGGAGATACCATCAGATATAATGTGGTGCATATCCACCATCAGGACATGTTTTTCCTTTTTCAATTTTATCAATCCAACACGGAGCAACGGTGCTTTCGCTAAATCAAAAGACCTGACGAAATTCTTGATGAAAGTCTTTTCCTCGCCATGAGAAGCATCATAATGCTCGATCTCAAATTTCACTTTTTCGTGGATTACCTGTACCGTTTCTTCACCAATTAACACAAATGAAGTTCTTAAACTCTCATGCCTTGCGATCAACTTAAAAAAAACATCATCCAATTTCTCTAAATTCAATGGCCCTTCCAACAATGCATTTTGAGATACATTGTAACTAGTTCCCTTTAATTCCATCTGCTGTATAATATATAATCTGCGTTGGGCTGAAGATGCAGGATAGAACTCTTTTTTTTCTGTCGGTTCTATTCCAGAAAACATTTCCACAGCGGTCTTCTTTATATACACGGCCAATTCTCGAATCGTAGGGGCCTTAAAGACTTCTGCCAGTGGAAATCTTACATCCAGCCTTTTATGTATCTTAGAGACCAAAATAGTGGCTTTCAACGAATGCCCACCTAATTCAAAGAAATTAGCATCAATTCCTATGAGAGTATCTAAACCCAGTACCTCTGACCATATGTCTACCAGTTTCATTTCAATACTGTCCCGTGGCGCACTATATTCTTTCTGGCTCTTTAAGATTGGAGTGGGTAAGGCCTTTCGATCAACCTTACCGTTAGGAGTTAACGGAATCTTTTCTATTTCCATAAAATACAAGGGAATCATGTATTCCGGTAGAAATTGTGATAAATATTGCTTTAATTGGGATGGATTAACAAAGGAACCAAAACGTGAATCAGTCACAATATATGCACAGAGGTATTTGTCGCCCCCATCATCTTCTCTGTCTAAAGCAACCGCCGAGCTCACTCCTTCGTACTTCAACAATCGACTCTCTATCTCTCCCAATTCGATTCGATAACCCCTTATCTTTACCTGGCAATCCAATCTACCCATAATTTCTATATTACCGTCAGGTAACCACCTGGCAAGATCTTCCGTTCTATACAATCTTTCATTTTTTTTGAAAGGGTTAGAAATAAACTTTTCTGCCGTTAATTCTTTTTCCCCGAGATATCCGCGTCCGACACCTCTACCACTGATGCATAACTCCCCGGGAACTCCCACAGGTTGTAATCGATCACGGTTCCCCAGGATATACATACTTTCATTAGGCATTGGCATTCCTATCGGGATGATTTCCAAAATATTAATATTTTCCCTGGTGATAGTATACGAAGTTGAGTCAACACAGCATTCGGTAGGGCCATAAACATTTGTGATCTGAGGAGCTTGCCTTCCGGTTCTATTATCAAAAACATTAAGAAATCTTTCCACGACTTTCAGGTGGAGTACATCGCCTCCTATTATGAAATGTTTAATGTAAAGCTGCCAGGCCTTTTCTCCCATATATTCAAGTATTAGAGCAAGGTGAATGGGAGTGCCGTCAGAAATATCTATTCCATATTTAGCATAATACTCCAACAAAGATTCGCCGTTGAACCTGCTCTCTTCTGGAACGATACATAAACGATGACCTAAAACAAGCGCCCCAAATATCTGCTGTACAGATGCATCAAACACATAATTGGCTACCAAGCTCACCGCTAGATTCTGTTGGTAATGGATGTAAATTTTCTCTTCTAAACCCAATACTAAATTGGTTATATTACGGTGCTCAATCATAACCCCTTTGGGATTTCCAGTAGATCCCGAAGTATAAATGACATAAGCAATATTATGTGCCTGATGCGTGGATTTATAGTAGTCGCAGTTTCCTTCATAATATATATTATCTTTAACATAGATGATTTCCTGGTCATAGGAATTAATTTTGTATGGCGACTGTGTAATTAGAAGCATGGAATGGCTATCTTCAAGAATAAACTTTTTCCTTGCATCCGGATATTCAGGATCAATAGGTAAGTAAGCTGCTCCAGTTTTCAATATACTTAATATAGCAATGATCATCTCCACTGAACGTTTGACCATAATCCCTACAATGTTTTCCAATTGAACACCTTTTGTTGCCAACACCCTTGCCAATCGATTGGCACTTCTTTTTAATTCCCGATAGGTCAGTTGGCAATTTAGGGACAGCACAGCTACTCGATCAGACGTTCGTTCAACCTGTTCATCAAATAGTCTATCAACTGTTTTATCCCTTCCTGATTTATCTAATACCGTATTGTTAAAATCAATAAGTAGCTGTTTTTTTTCTTGTTCCGATAACACCTCTATATCAGTCATAATTATATTAACATCACCTATCACTTTTTCCATAAGAACCAGGAAATGTTTAATAATTCGTTCAATGGTAATTTTATTATAACGGCCTGTACTATATTCGACCGTTGCCTCTATGTGTTCACTTGTTTTAAGAAAGGAAAATATCATGTTTGTATTAATATGACTAATATAACTCCTATCATGAATATTTTTAAGTAATACCACAATATCAAATAATGGGAAATCCTCCTGGGTAAGGGTCATATTTAAATTATTCAATAATATATCAATGGGATAGTTTAAATTCTCATTTGCCTCGAGAATCGTTTCTCTAACCTGAATCAAAACTTCCTTAAAGGACATATCATCGTCCAGTTTATTTCGTATTACCAAGACAGTATTGATAAATGCTTCTTCTTTCTCTTGTCGATAAATAGGAACCCCGATAATGATATCATTAATACCGGTATATTCGTGAAGTAGACTAACAACACTTGCCAAAAGGCACATATGGATGATGTGGTCCACATCATTACTCAGCGTTATTAATTTCGAAAAAACTTCTCCACCTATTGTGAATTTTTCGTTTTGGACATCCCGGCGGACATCACTATTCCTGTAATCATAGGGGAAACTACAGCGAGTTAATTCTCCAGACAATTTATTTAACCAATAATCCCTTTCTTTGTTGAATTGACTGGCAACTGCAACCGCTTCTGTGGATAAATTTTTATTTCTCACTTTTCAATACTCCTGAATATTTTTAATAATTTAAAAACTAAAGTTTGCATCTTTCTGAATAGTATTACGGCCAAATTCAAATTCTTTTACCCGTTTATTTTCATCAATATAATTATCTTTGAACTCCAACAGAGTAGGAACTGCATTTTTGTGCAGTTTTTGCCAACGCATGTCAGCCTGGAGAATTTCCTGCATCGTATAGGGATTGGGAATACCCAGTCGATGAAGATGCTTAACCAATCGATTCAATCGCCGGTATATCTCTTCCCTGTGGGGTTCACAATCAACAATCCAGGTCTGAGAGATTAACATTTCTCTGGCATTTTCTGGATAAAGTAGTGCCCGTTTATATTGCTTCAACCATTGGGAAGAGTTAACTTGGCCATCTAAATGGTACCAAAAGGGAGTCCCTTCAACATCATAAATAAAATCTTTTAATTCTTCAATAAGGTCGAGCGTTTGCTGAAAATCCTCTTCGGTTTCTTCAGGGTGCCCGACAATCCATAACGTAGATGTTTTAATCCCGGCAAAAGCAAGACTGGCTAACGCCTCCTTAATCTCCTCAACATATATTCTCTTATCCATCAAGTTAAGTAGACGCTGAGAGCCACTTTCAATCCCAATCCTGGCCCTATAAAATCCGCCTCGCCTCCACAAAATAGTCCTTCGTGGATCACAGGCATTCCTATCAATGCGAATGCAAGCATCCCAATATATAGATTGAGAATTTTTTAAAAACTCTTCAGCAATATCTGTAATTACCGGGTTCAAAAGAGAATCGCTCATGAAAAACAACTGGTAATTATATTTTTGATACAATTCAAATAATTCTTTAACAATTTGTTCCGAGCTCTTCTTACGGTATGGCCCCCACTGGATGGTTTCCGAACAAAAACTGCATTGAAAAGGACAACTGCGGGAACTGTAAGCTCCCAGATAAGGATAAAGCCGTGTATCAAAATCTGAGAAATCAGGAATGTTAACAGAATTAATAGCTAACATTTCCCAATCGATGTCATTCGCTCGATATACTCTCTGACCTCCAGGCAAATCCCCACGTAATAATTTAAGCAATAGGATTTCTCCTTCTCCTATAAAAATTTTATCTATATATCCTACTGTCTTTTCAAGAAAAAAGTCCAAATTTGGGGTCCCCATCGCCATCTGGTCAGCGAAAACACCCCCTCCCATATAAATTTTGATGTTGGGGTATTTGTCCCTGGTAAGCCTGGCGACAAAAATAGATGCAGGAAGAGTGCCATTGAATACACTTAATCCTAATACCGCCGGTTTCTCCCTCTCTAACAATTCTATAAAGTACTGTCCCAATCTTATATAAAATTCCAACACTATTTTATTCAACCTGTCGACGAGTTCATTACCGATTTCAAAATAAAACGTTTTATAAAGAATAACCTTTACCAATTCACTATATTCATTCTCATTCTCATCAACATGATTGATATGTGCCATTAAATGATTTCTCAATACATCCTGACCGATGCTGTAGAGATTCCCATGCTTATCCTTAGGTACATAGCCCCTCAAAGTATCAAAATAATAGTCGTATAATTCTCTCAGCGGCTCTACAATATTAAAATCTGCACACTTGACTTCACAGCGATGCTTCAATAGAAAGCTTTTAAGGCAAGAGATACCCATTGGGGGGATTAACGGGGACCAAAAAGGTAACAGTACCAAAAGTATTTTTTCCTGTATCGATATCATTTAAGTTTCTCCATTTAATTTATATTAAAATTAAAATCAGTAGCGATTACAGCAGGTTTTACGGCAGTCAAATCGTGTGAAATTAAAATATCTTTTAATTGGATATATTGATTTTCTACCACCTGTCCCAGGATTTCTATATATCGTTTCATCAATTTTTCAATGGTTGATGATTTAAACAGTGTTGTCGAGAATTCTTGCATTATTAGAATTTTTTCCTGGGTCTCATATGCTTCAAAAACAAGATCATACTTG
>Ga0315276_10000769_pt1 | contig 28077 bp, 19 predicted proteins | sample YL17G05_0_MG_FD_204542 | JGI IMG/M metagenome (GOLD analysis project Ga0315276, IMG submission 204542) | Sediment microbial communities from Yellowstone Lake, YNP, Wyoming, USA - YL17G05_0 | ecosystem: Environmental > Aquatic > Freshwater > Lake > Sediment | place: USA: Wyoming | collected... | reverse complement strand
TTTTACACTCACCACCCCTTGTATGACTGGTCCCATAAACGCTGATTATAAATGAAACCATAGCTGGGGGCCACCGGCGATCGGTGGTAACGTAAAAAAACTAAAAGTTTTCGGATAGGGTCTAGCTTACAATATTTATCCCCTGAATGAAGCGCAAGAATTAAAAAATAAGGCGGAAAAAAAGAAAAATAAAGCAAGTAAAAAGAAACCCAAAGCGGGTTTCTCCCTGTTTGCTGATTACGGAAGCGTCGGCAAGAGTAATTTGACCGACACGAATTTATTCTGGGACGGTAATAGTAACCAATATGCAACCCTCACAGACAGCAATGTTTTGCTTTCAGAGCCAGTGGCTGAAAAAGAAAAGAATTTCACTTATAGCTTTGGGATGGTGGGGATGTTTTCTCGTTCTATCGGTATTATGGCCTCTATCGGTTTTTTTAAGCAGCAGTTGAATGTGCTCAGCGATTACAGGTTTGTCTGGACATGGACTACTGGCGGCAGCGCTGCAAATACCCGTTCAATGACCGACAGCGCTAACATTTCGATGAACCCGGTAAGTCTCGATCTGGTAACAGCTATAGACCTTAAAAAAGGGGCAATTTTTAAATTGTACGCCGGGCCGACTCTTTTTTTAACCGATATCGATTTCAGGGCTCGTCTCGGCTATGGAGGACTCTGGTTATGGAAAGGCAATTTTTATCCTGAATGGTTTCCTTTCGAATATGTTATCCAGGTCAAAGAAGCCCTTTTCGGAGGTAATGCAGGGATCGATCTGGAGTATAAATATTCTACTTTTTCCAGTTTTTACCTGGGATTTCAATACTTCTGGCTCCCTAAAAAAACATACGAATTAAGGGTAATCGCCCAATCTTATCCCGGACAAATATGCGGTAATACTTTTACCGTAGGGAATCCCTATGATCTCCCCAATTTACCCGATTACAGGATTAAATTAAACTTATCCTTCTATAAAATATTCTTAGGTATGAGGTTTTACTTATAAAGGCAAGAATTATGAGATTTAAGATAAGAAACAAATATATTAAGACAGGAGGTCGTCGAGAAAAAATGAAAAAATTTACAATGTTGTTGATCGTTATGTGTGTGTTGGTTTTTGGTATTCAATCCCTGTGGTCGGCTGATTCCTTTAAATTCCCTTCAACGATTAAGTATAAATTGTTGAAAAATGACCGGGTTGTCGGAAGTTGCCGCTTTGAGTATGAAGTGAAAGGAAAATTTGAAAATACCTCGTCATTGAAATTAGTGAACTTCGAAGGATTGGGGCTTACTTCCCAGGAATGGTTGTTGACCTATATCTACACCAATAATTCGTCCATTTACAGTACCTTTATTTTGAAGGGAAAAGACCCGGTTTCAGAAATACGGCTGAAAGAGGGAGTGGGGTTTGATGGCGGTAAAGGCCAGGTTTTCGTGTATAAGGAATTGATCTCTCCCGACCAGATTCAGACCGAACTCTTCACTCAATATCCTGTAATCGATCTTGTTTCATCATTTTTTGTCACCTCCCGGAAAGTAGCCGCGGGAAACCATACCAAAGCAGAAAAGTTCAATTTCTTTTTCGGGAAAAGTACAAAAATTATGGATATGATGTATATGGGCGCCGAACAAGTCCCATACCAGGGAAAGGAAGTTTCCACCCATGTCCTTATCGTCAGGTATAATAACGTGGAAATCTTCCGCTTCAAAATTTTCAAAGACCCGGACGGTTATTACTTTCCACTCAGTGTTGTTGTGGTAACGGATTTTACCGGGAGCAACCAGGATACCTTTGAAATGCGTGCGGAAGAAATAAAAAAATAATCCAGGAGGAAACCGAACCATGAAAAGCAAATTGATTAAAATGTTAACTATTATTGCGATTTTCAGTCTTCTACCCCTGTTCATGGGGCAGGAAGACTGCCAGATTAACGATACGATTCAACAATTGATGAATACGGTGAATAAAAAATTACCCCCACCACCGGGGCAAAGTAAGACATACATCACCCACCTTACCTTTATGGATGCTATGACCAAAACAGCCATTGCCAATACCGAAGTGGCGGAATTGATCAACGAAGCGGTGATAAAAGGGATGAATGAAGCCCAGAAAAAAAACAATAACCTGGCCATTAATGAACCCGGGCATATCGTCGAAAATAATGACAGCAACAACAATTCGCTGGTAAATATCACATTTGACCCGAATCTCACCAAAACCGATAAAATCAACAAAATTATCACCGAAATGATGACTCCCAATAACGTGGATGTGATCGTCACCGGCCACTATGTGGATGATGCCAATAATCCCACAGTCTCGGTACGGCCCCTGGTGATTGTCAAGACCAATCAAAAAATCGTCACCAAGAACCTCCAGTTTGTCAAGAATGAGCTTATATGCACAGATCCCAACAGCCAAAAGAAGATTCTATGCAGGACAGCCCATGATCAAATTGCCCAGGCGGTTCAAGAACTCCTGGAGGAATTGTAAATGAGGCAAAGGCTTTGCCTGTTTAGACCCCTCGAGCTACGAGTAAGGAATCATCCATGAGATATGAATTCGACCTGGCCCGGTCCTTTATGAAATCCACCCGGAATAAGAAACATTACCATCCCCATATCCGACTCAGTATCCTGGGCATAGCCGTGGGCGTCGCTTTTTTGATCTTCGCCTTGAGCATTTACGACGGCTACGTGAAAAAAATCGAAACCATCATTTTTTCCTTCTATCCTCAAATCACTTTACAGGGCGAAATTCCGCCCGATGAAAGCAATGTAGAAATCGATGACAATTTTCTACTGGAAGAAAAAAAAGATGCCGGCTGCGATAAAGTCTGCGGCGGCCAGGTCATACTGGAAGATAAAACCCTATCTAGCCTGGGAAACCTGACTTTTCAGAAATTCGATTTGAAACAATATGAGGATATCAAGACGAAATTGCAGAGCATTAAAGGAGTAAAACAGATCAGCCCGATCATTTTTGAAGAGGCCGACTTCATTTACTCTTACAACGACGGACTAAAAACAGTATCGGCAGAGGGCCCGTTAAGGGTCCTGGGAATTCAACTGGTGCAAGAAACTTTTGTCCCGGAAATCCAGCGCACCATCACGGATAAATCCCTGTTTAAGGCCCTGCAAAAATCCGACGCATGCCGGGCGCTAGTCTCTGAAGAATTGTACCGAAAAATCTTCCCCGGCCCCCTTCCTGATTCCATTAAACTCGCCGCGGACAATAAAAAAATAACCCTGGCGACGAAGCGTGAAACCTCTCAACCTGGAAGAATCGTGGAATTGACTATTGCCGGAACTTTCAAATTGGGGATGCATAAAATATCCGAGAATATGCTCATTACTTCCCTGGAAAACGCGCAGCGGATATTTGCCATGGAACAGCAAGCCACCTTCGTAGGTGTATCTCTTGATGACCCTTACCAGGCCCGCCGTATTACCGATAAAATAAAAGAAGCGACCGTAGATGATCATCTCTTGATCTACCACTGGATGGCCGTGGCCGCGGACATGTTTAATTCCCTGGCCTTTTACCGGAAGATCGTCATCGTGGTACTCCTCATGTCCATCCTGATTACCTCTTTCAATATCTACACTACCCTCAATATCATGATCTTGGAGCGAAAAAAACAAATCGGCATTTTAATGTCCATGGGTATTAAAAAAGCTTCGTTGTACCGCACCTTTGTCATTATCAGCCAAATAGAAGCATCTATTGGAACATCGATCGGGATACTGGCCGGGGTTATCCTGGGGTATTCCTTCAGCGATTATTTGAACCGTTCCCTGGAAGCCTTCGTGCATATCCAGGAAGCAGGAACGGTTCTTCAAGTTGGCACAGCCGTATTTATCTTTTGTTTTGTCTGTTTGCTCTGCGGTCTGACTGCCCTCTGGGCAACCTACAAAGGCGCCAACCTGGACCCGGTAGTAGCGCTAAGGAGCGAATAAAATGGGCATGTTCGAATTTTCCTTAAGTCGAGCCATTATCAAATCCAAATACACCATCATCCTGACCATCGGGGCAATTGTCGGCGTTACCTGTTTAATCGTGATTACATCGCTCTTTAATAATTATTACCTTACCTCGGAGAGAATCTTCATGGGAATACATCCCCATATTTGCCTCCAGAAGGAAGGCATGACAGAGCAAGAGGCGCAGGCTGCCGCCAGGCGAGTAAAAGAAAAATTCCCTGCCGTCGCTGCAGCCGAACCCGCACTATATCGCCAGGTACCCGCGGTTATTTCAAAAGTCAACAAAAAGAAATTCTTTTGCGTCCGGCAAAATGGCGGTTTCGTGTGCTATGATGAACAAAAGCACCCCCCGGATGCCGATCTTGTACCCCGTTTCGGGTTTACCATCGTGGAAAAAAGAAAAACCGGCATTTTAATAAAAGGCATCTCCGTGGAAAACAATGAAACTGTCTCCGGTATCAAAAAAATCATCAACGGCAGCACCCAACTGGACGATTTAGAACTTAACGCCGATGAAAACAACAACCCCCTTCCCTGGAGTCTTTACATGCAGCAGGACCTTTTTCCCGGCGCCCTGGGTCTAAGGGATTTTTTAATCCAGTTCCCCGGCGGCGGCGATAAACCTATTCATTTCATGCAAAGAGGTACACTGGGCATGGGAACCCAGAAGGGAAAGTATCCCCTGCTGGTGATGTCCTTGAAAAACGCCCAGGAATGTCTAAAATCGGCAAATACAGCGAATACCATTGAAATCCGGCTAAGGGACCCTTACGCCGCGGAAACCACCGCCCGCGACATTGCCCGGTGGATAGGAACCGGGTATACGATAGAAACCTGGATACAATATTCCAGGGCTTCTTTTGCCTTTTTGGGGATCATCAAGATCATGATTTTAGCCATTTTGTTTAGTATTTCGATTGTAGCCGCTATCGGGATGGTTTCTACCCTCACCTTGATCGTCATGCAAAACCGGGGAAAAATCGCCATTCTCAAATCCATGGGCATAAAGAACTCCAGCATCTATAAGGTTTTCATCTTAAATACAAGTCTCACGGGGTTTATCGGTACGACAGTAGGTACGGCGCTGGGATATCTCGGCAGTCATTTAGCGATCCGTTATTTTGGCGAAAATTTACGAAAACTGGGAATCACGGACCCCCGGATTTTGCTTGAACCCCGGGAGGTACTCATCATAGGGGCGCTGGTAATGGCATTGTTTGTATTAACCGCGATTATTCCATCAAGGCGGGCCATTGCCGCCGATATTGTAGAAGGTTTGCAGGAGCAATGAGGAGCAAAGATATGAATATAATCGAAATTAAAAAGTTAACCCGGATTTATAATATCACCGATGGTAAGGAACTAAGGTGCAAACAGATGTTGTATAAAGACCTTGATTTATCGATAAGTAGAGGAGAATTCGTAGCCATTGTCGGTCCTTCCGGCTGCGGTAAGACGACTCTTTTGAATATCATCGGCGGTTTGGATTCCATCGGTGAAAAAGGTAAAATAAAAATTATCGATAAAGCAAACGGAAATGAAATCATGATCCCGGAAGCTGAGGGAGATGGAGAGGTCATTATCGGGGAAGAGGACATCGCCAAATTGAAAGGGAACCGTAAAGCAGAATTTATCAATAAAAACATCGGGTTTATTTTTCAATTTCATCATCTGATTCCCGAGCTTACAGCCCTTCAAAATGTGGCCCTCCCCATGAAGATACAAGGAAAATCCAACCGGGAAGCGCATAAGAGGGCATTGGAACTCCTGGAAGAAATGGGATTGAGCGGCGGGGCCGATAAAAAACCAGCGGTATTATCCGGGGGCGAAAAACAGCGGGTTGCTATTGCCCGGGCCTTAATCAATAACCCGAAAATTATCCTGGCCGATGAACCTACCGGCAGTTTACACCCCGAGTTAAAGGATGAAGTGATCGAACTATTTTGTAAATTGAACCGCGAGAAAAATGTAACCATCTTGATGGTTACCCATGACCGCGGCAGTCTTTATGACCGGCAGCAGCGGTTAAGAATCCACCGGTTCTTCAAGCTGCCTGTGGAAAGTAATATGAATGGGCGAACCGATGACGATTTAAAAAAATCGCCGGAAGCCATGGAATGTCCCAGTTGTAAAGGAAACCAGGATTTAAAAGTAGCCTGGTGCGGGGACTCCGAGGTATATTTTTGTGAGTTATGTAAAGGTATCTGGCTTCATACGCATGGATTGGGCGAAATTAGAGATAAGTCGCTGGATTTCGATAGGATGTTGAGTCCCCAATCCATTGAAAACTTTAAAAATTAAATCACAAATTGGAGGTCAATCATGAAAAAGAGCATATTTTTGAAATTCGCAGCAGTGTTTTTTTTGGTAATAATTGGGGTATCGGGATTATTGGAAGCGCAGGCGGCGCGGAAAGCCATGTACTTGAATTTCCAGAAATTGGTGCTTTATCACTCCAGGAAAACCAATGAATATTACCTGGCTGTCACTGCCACCGATAATTCCACGCGCCCTGCGAATTTCGACACCCTGGGTGTGCATATTAAATTGGAAATGAGAAACGGTGAATCCAAATTAATCGATAATGGCGATTTAAAAATAACCAACCTGGGAAATATGTACAATAAGGTAATCGGGGAAAACAATACACTATTCCGTTTTACCATGGTTATCGATAACAGCGGTTCCATCGACGGCGCCAGCCTGGGATATGTGCAGCATACGCTCACGCGTTTTATCGAGTTGGTGCCGCTGGTTTTTGAAGCCCAGGTCATCCGGTTTTCCGATACCGTGCAACTCAAAACACCCTTTACCAAGAACAAGGAAGACCTTATCGCCGCAATTACCCAAAAGCTCCCCCAGGGTTCAACGGCTTTATTTGATGCCATTGATTTGGGTGTACAAGAATTAAAATACAAACAGGATGAGATACCGCTGCGGTTTGCCGTCGTCTTAACCGATGGGTTAGAAAATGCCAGCGTCAATAACACTGATCCCATCGCTTTTAAAAGCAAAATTATTAACGAATGCCGGCAAAACTACATTCCTCTTTTTATCGTCGGGGTAACGGATAATGTGGATTCCCAGCTTTTAACCGAGATTTCATGCTTTGGGTTTTACCAGCATAAAAAAAATTTCCCCGATATCGATGAGGCTTTCCAGTTAATCCTGAATGTGATCAAGGATACCTATGTCTTCAAAATACCGGCGGTGGGAAATTTCAGCGATATAAAAACACTTTATCTCGTTAAGAAGACCCCGGCAGGAAACTTGGAAACCATCCAGGACATTATTGTAAATTAATCGGAATTTTCCGGGAGGCAGGCAATGGAAAAAAATCTGCACATTAATCCTATGCGTACAACGATGTTAGTATTACTTATTTTATGTATATGTTCCCCGGTTCAATGCAGCGCTCAAAACGCTGAACCGGACAAGCCCGCTGTCGGTCTGATTCGATTTTCTATCGATGTATTCGATAAACAAAAAGAATTAGTCGAAAAAGAGCACAAAAATGTGGAAAAGCGTTTTAAAAAATTTCTTAAGAAAAATTTTGAGTTTAAGGAAGAGTTTTACTTTGGAAAAGATGACGATATTATTGCTTATTCTGACATAGAAGACCCGGATGTTACCCTTGATCCCTTGTATGAATCCAGGGCAGATAAAAAATTGAAAGAGCTTTCCGGACAAAATAAGCTGGACGCTATCGTATTTGGGCATTTTAAAGAGGAAGATGAGTTGATCGTAGTTTTTCGCTGTTATCTCGCGGATGATAAAATTCCCAAAGACAAGAGGATATTTTCGACAAAAAGCCTGAAAATCAAAATCGACAAGGATATCGAAGTAAATTTAGAAAATGCTGTAAATGAATTGGCATCGGAATTAGAGAAAGAATTAACGGTTAGAATTAAAAAAACTCAGCCGGAGGTTAAAGAAGACAATTCAGGCAAACCGGAAAATAAGCCCGTTGAATCACCTAAAGCAAATGAAGGTGGAGTTCAGAACCAAACCGAAGAGGCAAAGAATACAGTAGAAGAGATGTTAACTGCCCATGAAGTATACCAGATGATCATTGAAAAAGGTTTTTATTGTGAAATAGTAGAAGGAAGCGGTTTTCACGGTGAAGGGCTCACTGGTATCGTTATTCCTGGGAATGGGATATTTATAGAAAAAAGGCTAGTTATAACTGTTATCGAAAAGGGAAATGATCTTATCAGAACTGAATCCGAGCTAAGGCCCGGGAATGACGAAAAAATTGTTCTTGGGTGGCCTTTATCCGATAAAATAGCCTTAAAAGAGATATCTTTCCAGGCCGCCAAGGCGCGGATCAACACTCTTAATAAACAAAACAAAGATGATAATAAAAAATGGCGAATACCGACGATATTGGAACTGTTTTCAATTATTAAACAGAATTCGAAAAACCATTTCCCTGATATATTCAAATTTCCGGATAAGAAAGTGAACCTCATCTTCTGGACTTCAACTGTTGTTAAAAAGCAAGGAACAGCTTTAGATTATGATAAAAAAAAAGCATACCTTGTGGTGCGGAGCTTATATAATCTTAAAAATGATATTTATTCAGTAACTTTTGCTCCCCTTAATATAGAGGGAAAAGAACCTAAACAAGCTTACCTATTACCTGTTTATTCAGAAAAAGAATACAGGTATAAGAGCATAACCGACCAGCTAAAAGAAAGTAATATACTGGGGTTAGGTGATGACAAGAGTTCTACCGGTACTTCAACCGGCAATACAACAAATTCTAACCCGTCTGCTGATACTCAAAATAATCCACCCGATTCAACAGGTTCCAAAAACCACTCCACTGCTACCGTCAAATCTTCTGGAGATACAATCCCCGGTTTTGATGATGTACCGGAATCACATAACACCACAACTACTAACTCTTTACCAAAAATAGTATCTCCCAAGGCAGCAAAATTATCACCTAAACAAATTAAAATTATTTTGATACCATATTTTAGCGAGGGTTTATACGTTAGCAAAAAAGAAAAAGGGAAGTTAAATAAAATCAATCTTGACATAGAGAATGCTTTGAATTCACTAATAGATCAGGTAAAGAAAGATTTATATTGCGAATTGATAATACAGAATAAAAGAACAGATGATCCAAAAAATTCTAATTTACTCACACAATTTTTTAACATAATCTATCCATCCCCAAATGACGTATCTAGAGATAAAGCGGAAAAAATAGTCCAAAATATAATGACTCCTGACGAAATAGATATACTTATAAGTGTATTACCTGATCCTGATGACGCTACTTACTTTAAAACTTGTGTTATTAGTTTGGTAGGTAATACATTTAATCTTGGTCCTTTGAAAAGGGTTCCAGCAAGTGGTGACATCCAATTTTTAATAAATTATATTAAAGGTGAATTAAAAATTAATCGATTTACAAATGATAGCAAGAAAAGGTTTCCCCCAAGACCTAATAAATATAATTAAGAAAAATGCATACCAATTTTTTTAAGAGAAGATTGTCCAATGTACCCACTTCTATTTGAAATACAGGGTTATAAAGCATACAGTTACGGGACAGTAATGGTTCTTGCCTTTATCCTCTGCATTGCCTTTGCCTTGAAATATGCCCCCAAAAACCTACTCTCCCACCAGGACCTCTACAACTTCTGCTTGATCACAATGGCCTCGCTGCTGATGGGTACAAAACTAATCGACATGTTTGTACACGGCAATTTTAGCCCGGCAGCCTGCTTAAACCTCTTAAAATTCTGGCAGCGCGGGAGTTTTTCTTTTTTCCCTGCACTCTTGCTTGCTATAATTCTTATTTTCATCTACTGTAAACTTAAAAAAATCTCCTTCTTGAAAACCATGGATTACTTATTCCCCTTTGCTCTCCTGGGCATGGCGATTCAACGCTCCTTCGGTTGTTTCCTGGCCGGCTGCTGTTATGGAAAACCTACTCAACTCCCCTGGGCAATCATTTTTCCCGGCAGTTCAAGGGCAGGTAGCCATTTCCCCGGTACTCCGATTCACCCCACTCAATTATACTATGGCATTGCCGCGGCGACGATTTTTCTTTTCCTGTTATGGCATAAAAAAAAATCCCGGCATGAAGGCGAAATATCCGCCCTGGGCTTAATGATGCTGGCTGCCTCTTACTTTTTTATCACCTTTTTCCGCGGCGATATCGGGGCAGACCAGGTCTTCCATCATATAAGCCGCTCCCAGTATTATGCCCTGGCTTTATTGCTCGCCGGGCTTTTTATTCTTTTATTACACGTTTCAAAAGGGAAAAAATATCAAAACGAACAGGAGGAACCATGAATAAAAAGATATTATGTATCATTTTAACAGCCGTCTTGTATTGGTGGCCTTTAATGGCCGGATGCACAGCCAATAAAAACACCCAGGCGCCTCCACCAACGGTCAACCAGGACACACAAACGGATAAAGACCTGGGCTCAAAAGAAAACCCTGTAAAATGCGATAAAGAAAAAGGGGAAAAAGAATATCTCGATAAACTCAGGGAAATGGATGGCAACCCGGTTACTTATGAACGAACCGGTCATCTTGTTAACGCCGCCGGAGTTATACTGGACGAATTTGAAGTAAAATCCAGCGATGAAAAAACATCCGTGATAATTTATATGAACATGTATTGCCCGGGCCAAAGTGAAACCCAAGCGATCAATGGCTTTCAAATGGTTTCCCCAGTAATCCCGCAGCCGACTGTAACCTCGCAAATCCCGCCAACAAATCCAACCGTCACGGCAGGGGGAACTCCCGCAAATGTCTCAAACCAAACTCCCCCGGCAGCAGCATCTCCATCTCCACAAACTCCTCAAACTCAACCTCAACCTCCACAAACACCTGCAATATCCCCGGATGAAAGAATCCCCGGGTTTGATGATGTGCCGGAGCCTTCAGGCAAAAAGACTTCCAATCCCACATCAACCCCGCAGCCAGCAAATGCCGGTAATTCGGGCGTTCCCGGGACGCCCGGCGCCCCTAAAACTTCCGGCGGTAATACGGGACAGGGACAAGGAATTCCCGGTTTTGATGATGTTCCTGATTCGTCTAAAGCCACTCCGTCCGCTCCTACATCCATTCCTTCTACACCAAAAAAGTCCCAGGCGCAAGTGGACAAAAAATATGTCTCCCTGGTTCCCATTCTGGACAAAAATAAGACTGTGAGCACGAAAACCTCCGACAATAAAATACCCGGTCTAATAACCTCTGCTTTTACCAATGCGTTCACTGAATTGATAAAGAAATCAAACGCTCCCTTAACTATCAATCAAAAAGGGCACACCGTTCATGATAACCCGAAACAAGCCGCCGCCTTTTTAACTATTTGCGAAAGCGCTGATCCTGACATCCAGAAATTGGAAAAAATCAATACTCAAATTTTAACGCCGGGAAAGATCGACCTCATTGTCGCAGCATTGTTCAGCAGCGATGAGAAAAACAAACAATATAAAGTTATTCCTATTCTTGCCGGTAAAGCGGATAAAAAACTCTTCATGCCTAAAAAATTCACGTATGACTTTAATATGAAACCCGGGGAAATAGAAAAAGACTTCAAAAACAAAATGATTAGCCTGATCCAGGCCGAATTCCCGGCAATACTTCAAGCCCCTCCGGCTGCCGCCAATCAACAATCAAATCCTCCCCAGCCCCCACTATATATTTCAATCATACCATTGGACATTCCCATTGCCCCAGCCCAGCAAAAACCAAAAAGCCTGTCGGGATTGTTAAACGATGTGATTGAGAAAGGAGTAAAGGTTGTCGAAAGTAATAACCGGCAGGTGTCGGTAAACGAAGCAAAACATACCATTCATGACAGCGGCCCTGCCGTAAAAGATTTGAATACCATACTGGCCAGGACAGACTTGATGGATAATCAAAAAGCTGAAAAAATAATCGCTGAAATCATGAATTCCCATGGCATCGATTGTATTTACACCGCGCAGCTTACGGAAATGAACCAGAGCGATATTGTAAATATTCATCTATATGCGATCGGTAAAGCCAGGAAAAAGGTTTTTACTACGAACCTTATATTTCAAAAAGATGAATTGATCTGCGAAGAATCCGGAACCAAACAATCGATGATATGCCAGGTTGCCAATGATAATATTGGCAATGCGGTACAGACGCTCCTGGAACAGGCCTTGAAATAGATATAATCGATAATCTTTAACTTATGGACTTAAAGAAAACAACCCACCAGGATGACTTGCCCGGCCATGTGGCCATTATTATGGATGGCAATGGCCGGTGGGCGGCTAAAAGAGGAAAACCAAGAACATACGGGCATATCAAAGGAGTAGACACCGTTAGAAAAATTGTAGAAGCTGCCGCCAGGTTAGGCATAAGCTATCTTACCCTCTACGTCTTTTCCAGGGAGAATTGGAGCCGCCCCCAAAATGAAGTCAATATGTTAATGAAGCTATTCATCAAAAATATCCGCAAAGAAACCCGGAATTTCGAGGAAAATGGCATACGACTCCTGGCCATCGGGGACCTGGAAGGTTTACCCCCGGTTGTTTTCACTGAACTTGAAAAAGAAATTCAAAGAACCGCCAATAATAAAAGGCTGACGCTGATCCTGGCTATTAATTACAGCGGTCGGCGCGAGATTGTCAATGCTGCCCGGGAAATTGTTTTTAAAGTCCATAATAAGGAAATTCCAATAGATCGCATTAGCGAATCGTTATTCACAAGCCATTTAAACCCTTACCATATCCCGGACCCGGCATTGGTCATAAGGACCAGCGGCGAAAACCGCATTAGCAATTTCCTCCTGTGGCAAATTGCTTTTTCCGAGTTGTTTTTTATCGAAAAAAATTGGCCCGACTTTACAAAAAAGGATTTTTATGAGGTAGTGGCAAACTATCGGAAGCGTAGTCAAGGGACGAACAATGAATAGAATATTTTGCAATTTGTCATCTCTACTGATTTTAACCGTCATACTGGTTTTAATTATCACTCCCATCGCCCTCCCTGCACAAAGTTCGCTCAAATTCCCCCCTAATTTGAAATTTAAAGTGTACCTAAACCACCGGTTGATAGGCAAAGCCGGTCTATTTTATAATCAAGACACCGGCATAAAACGCTTTAACCGTGATATCTCTTCACTGCGGTTGCGATGGACCCTCCACCTCGAAGGGGAAAGCGGATTCAACTATATACAAGATGCTTATATATTTAAAGATAATCTCTCTTTATGCCATGATGCCATGATTAGTTCGGAAAGGGGTGTATTTGCAGAGTTCACGTTAAAGGAAATAAATCAAAATGAACGAATCTTCGTTAACGAGAAAGGTTCGTCCTTTCAAAGTAGTGTGCAAACCGGTATGGATATTAGCCGTTTATCTGCGATCCTGGCGGCAGCCCAGAAGGTTACCACCGGTGCTTTTAACTCAAAGGAAATGTTCCAATATCTTTCGGCTACGGAAAATGAAAATATACTGAAAATAGTTTACGTGGCAGAGATGTGGGAAGAGATAGCGCATAAAAATATCCCAACATCCATAATATCTATTACTCAACAAAATGAAGAAATCCACCGGTTCAAATTTTTTAAAGATGACAACGGATATTGTTATCCTGTGGCTATTTATTTCAATATCGACGATGCACTACAATGTCTTGAACTTATATTGGAAAAATTTCCTGGAACCCAGTCCCTTCAAAATCCGGACCAAACTTCAGTAGTATATCTCGACTTTATGGAAGCCAACAGCCGGTCCTTGAAAAATCAGACCGCCATCGCTAAACTCGTGCGCGGCCCCATTTATAATCAAATCAAAAAAGAACTAAACGCTGCCATTATCGGCAGCGGAAAACAACTGGTACTCGACATGCAAACAGGGAGCAAATTGAACACGGCTTCAAAAATTAAAGAACTTATCGATATCATCTTTGAGCAAGATGTTTCTATCAAAGAAAAAATAAATAAAATAACCGGTCGTCTCAATATCCCCGCTAAAGTGGATATTATCGTAACCGGTCAATATGTTGATAACCCGGATGCGGCCAGTATCATGATCCGGCCCATGGTTATACTCAAAAATAATCCCAGTATTAAAACCAGCAACCTGATGTTTAGCCAGGCTCAATTGTTTTGCCGGGAACCCGGAACCGGCAAACAGGTCCCCTGTCAAGATTCGGAAAATTATATTGCCAGGGAAGTGCGGCAATTCATTTTGCCCGCACTTAAATTCAACCGGGACAACCAGGGATTCACTATTGAGGATGTCTACCGTATGATATTGGAAAACCGGTACTTTTGCCATTCGCAAGACTATGGTTATCATTCTGAGGTATTGGAACATCTAAAGGAATCGGAAAGAATAGACAAACAAAACTCGGTCCGGGTCGCCCAATTGGGAAGTGGAGAGGCCAGCCGTTATAGTTATACATTTGAAAGCGGTTGGGAAGTCAGAACGGCCATAGAAATGAATACAAAAATCGTTAAAACCACTTCGGCCAATAAAAGTGATTACTCAAAAGTCACGCCTATATATTGGGACATAGTCGAAGGCCGTGAAACCACTTACGACAAAGCCCAGCAAATGATCGAGGCGTTAAATTCCTCGAATAATGAGGGGCATGCGGATTGGCGATTGCCAACATTGGAGGAAGTGCTCTTTATCACAAGCGACAAGAGTACTAATCCTTTTTTTCTGCCCTTCGCTCTCCCCTCGGAAAAAGTAAATATGATCTGGACCGCCACCCCCTTAGCAGAAAATGAAAAGATGCGCTTAACCGAAGATGAAACCGACGCCTATTTTGTCTTAAAGAGGGCCCACGACAGACGGGGGGAAAAAGTGCAATTCGATACCCTGGAGAAAGACCAGGTGGCTTTTTTCTTACCGGTACGTTCGCCCATAAGCGCCGCTCACCAATCTTCACAACCAGGGCATAAGGGATTATCCATAGCCAACCTGGCCTTTATGAAAACAGCGGATCGTTCGCCGCTGGTATCAAGCGATCTGGGGCAGGCTATGGATCAAACAGTTAATAATGGCATGAATATGGTCGTTGCCTTCAATAATGCGTTCACTATTATAGATGGCAATCAGCCGTCTTTCTCTACCGCCAGTAATGCCAACTTATTGGCAAATATTTTTTTCAATCCCAACCTGGCCAATGAAAAGAAAGTCAGGGAAATAATCGAGGGCCTGATGAAGCCCTACAAAATAGACCTACTGGTTACGGGTATTTATTTCGATGATAGCAGCAGCGGTATGGTTACGGTTCGTCCCATGGTGATTTACAAGTATAATCAAGTTATCAAGACCGGCAATCTCCAATTTAGAAGGACAGAATTTGAATGCTGGGACAATAGGAGCCGGCAAAAAATTATATGCCCGCGGGCTGCCGAACAGATCGCTAAAGCAGTAAAGGAACTTTTAGAACGGTCATGATGATTGTATTTTATCTAATAATATCAAGCATGTTATTCTGGAGATACAGTATTTCATTTTGAGGTGAAAAAATGTCTTCAAAACCCAGATTGTTTTCCCTTTTTGTCGTGTTACTAAGCAGCTTAATTCAGTTTTTATTTGTATCATGTCATCAAATACCTCAGGCAGATAATGGGAAAACCAGGGGATTTGAGGTGGTATTTGTTGTAGAAACCACATCAGATACTAAAAAATGTGTAAAACCTCTTGAATATTTTGTTAATTTTATCTACGATAAACTTCAAAAAATCTCAAATAATAAGAATAATTACCACCTGATAACTTTTTCTGAAAAAGCCGAATTGTTGGAAAGCAGCAACATTAACAAAGAAAATATCTTGGAAGTAATAAATAGTCAGATTAATAATGGGAGTGGACAATCAAATCCCTATAATGGACTCATTAAAATTTTTGATCTTATCGAAAAAGATTTTCCACAAAAGGTTGGAATCATTTTCTTATTGAGATCAGGCAAAACCACTGAAAATGCTGATGAGTTGAATAAAACAATCGGAGCACTGAAAAATTGTGGGTTTACTCACTTCAATATTCATTTATCCAATATGGGTGAAGATATCCAGAAAAAGGTCGAGTCTATAGTAAATGAAATTGCAAGTATAAAATTTTACAGCCCTATTAAAAGAAGTGAGTTTTTTGAACTCATATCCCAACAAGAAAAAGTAAAAATAATACTTCCCAAACCAAATGAGCAAAGTCCCAACAAAAAGCTACTTAAAAATTTTTTTGAGGGGAATAGTTCGGAAAAAGAAAAAAATGAAATAGAAAGACCCATTGAAAAAAAATTAAACACTTTCAATTTATTTTTACTCATTTTATTACTTTTTGTTTTAACTATCGTTGTGACATTTCTCCGCCTCCACACATATTTTTTTCAAAGAAAACAATTGTGGGGGAAGTTAATCCCAAAAAGCGAAAACCATGATAAAAAAATAATAAAGTTAAGTAATAGATCAAAAGGATATCTAATTAAAACTCCCGGTGATTGTCCTGATTTCAGATTATCTCCCTGTGCGCATTTTGGGAATAAGGCCATCTGTGTCCAGGTAAAAAAAGGGTATGTCGATTATTTTAAATCTAATGATGGAGAACTTTCTAAAGCAGATCAACACCTTGGATCCGAATCGAAAGTTATCAGGATATCTAATCTATATGGAGATAAATCTTGCGAATATGAATACCGATTCCTGGAAACATTAAAAAGTAGTTGTGCGCAACCAGCACAAATTAATTTATTATTTGGCCGCGAAGAAGAAATAAAAAAAATTCGAAATAATTTTTTAGAGGAAAAGTCTATAAATTGTTATCATATAGCGATAACAGGCATGGAGGGGATAGGCAAAACATCCTTACTCAGATATCTGTATCAATATTTCAAAGAAGATGACGAATTGTCGAATAATTGCATAACCGAATTGCTTGAATATCCTTCGGCTGAAAATAACGACTATACCAAACTTCACCAGGATTTTAAAAAAAAGATTGATAGTCTCTTAAAATTAAAAAAAAGAAAAAGAATATTAATGTTGGATAATTACGAGGATTTATTATTCAAATCTGAAATCAACATTTTAAAATTAATCCGTGATTGTCACATAAACCACAGTATTTATTTAATACTTGCGGGGAATTCACCCATAGATTTGCTCCAAGAAAAATACCCGGAATTTCTTCCTGGTAAATATAAAAAAATTGTATTGATAGGTATCGAAAACTCCACCCAATTAATTAATTCAATGCTTGATGAGGTCGGTTTCAATAAAATTTGCTTTGGTAAAAAAGTAAAAGAAGCAATTAACTATCATTCCAGTGGATTCCCGTATTTTTGTAAAAAAATACTTATCGAATTATTAAACAGTTGGTTGCGATCCACAAAAATGATAAAATTGGATCACCGTGTTGTTGAAAAAGCAGCTTTGAAAATAGCTGGGAAAGAGCGAGAATATTATCTAAAAAAAATCATATTTAAGTATGATGAATGTGATAAAAATAGGCGTGACAGGATACGGTTTCAGGATATATTAAAAGCACTCTTTGAAGCTAATGGAAAATCCAGGAAAAATGATATCGAGAAGAAATTGATATTTGATTTAGATAATGAACTTATGAAGAAAAAGAAAAAAAATTATAAGGGAAAATTAGTGCATTTAAAAGAAATGGGCCTGATAGTGGAGGAGGGCGATTATTTGATAGGAGTCCCACGCCTATTTTATCTTAATCAAGGAAGGAATGGCGAATGGTAATGGATCAATTAATTAAAAATATTAGAGATGGTGAAAGGATTCATTATTTTTGTGGCTATCCCAGGAAAGAATGCAAGAAAATATTTAATGCTGTAGACAGGCAATTTAAAGGAGATGTACGAGAAATTTCCGACATAATACACTGGAAGGATATAAAGGTGTACAAAGAAAAGATTAAAATCATACATACGGATAATATCATCAATGAATATCGACTGGGAGAAGATTTTAAAAACCTAATAAATGACGGCTCTATTTATTTGCTCTTTTCCAGGGATAAGATACATGACTTCACTATAAAACCGCATTGGCTAAAATTCATAAAAGAATTAGATGATACTGTGAAGTATGAATATAAAGTAAAAAGAAAAGAAAAAAAAATTACAGGAGAATTTTCAGCAATAACTAAATCTAAAAAAAATTACAGGAGAACTGCCCATATTTTTTCTCATATTATTTTAATCTTTTGGGTATGTATTTATTTTGCCATTAAGATAAAGCAAAAAGAGCGTTTCAATAATATTGATTGGCTATTTCTCTTTTGCACTACTGTGGATTGCTTGAATCTTTTTTTTGGATTTTATATAGCCGAATTTTTAAAAAATCGGTTAGAACCTTTTATTGAAAGCCAAATGCAAAAATATAATATTGGAATATCAAATATAAAAAAACTTCTAAAAAAAATAAAACTGCGGGATATTTCTAAAAAAATTAAAGCTAGTGAAGAGGATATTGATGAATAAAATGTTTTTTCATTTTTAATTCAGCGGGGCCTTTAAAAATTTTTATAATACAAAAAAACGATAAGGAGATAAACCATGAAAAAATGGAACATAATTTTTTTATTGCTGGTATCGGTATTAATTTTGGGTACTACTATCCAGTTACCTGCCGATGATTATTCAAATTTCCAGGGTAGGGCAATCTCTTTAAAAGTACTCCAGCAACAGGCAAGAGATTTTCAGAATAAAGGCTCCATGCCCACCACCCTGTATTATTTATGCGGGATAACCACTATCCATGGTTACCTGGTGGATGAAGCCAATAAAGATATCATCCTCATCGGCAGTGTCGATAAAAAGAAACCACCACTCTATCTTGATGATTTTGTCATTGCTTTGAGAAACGCCTGGATGAAATATACGGAATTAATAGGAAACACGAATTATTATTCGAACCCGGGTTGCTCCATCGATCCAGACCCGGCGGTCATGGGGAAAATCGATGAAATAACAAAACAAATTAGAGAAAGTTCATCGAATGATCAAGCAAATGTCCTGCGGCAGTGGGATAATGTTTGCAAATCACCACAGAAAGTTAGAGTTATGGGTGTTCCTTTCAACTCTCATTTCGCCTGGGTTATGGTAAACGCCGATTATGATATGAAAAAAATCGTCGATGGTACGGATGAGCTCAATTTACTGTGGTTTAGTTCTCTTTCGGACTTAATAATGAACGAAGTTAAAACAGTGCATATTCATGGACGTGCATCATCCGGTGCCAATGGCAGTATGAATCGTTTTTGGTTTTACCCCGGGGAATATCGTTTCCTGGAAGATGATGGGGCAGTAATGATTGAGACCTGTAATGTGAAATTACTTACGGAAGAAGAGCACCTTACTTCAAATGGTGATATTTCAGGAACAGGTTGTCCAAACCCCATTGCAGAAACATTTGTCAAAGATTTCTCGACATTTTATCATGAAATAGCCGCCCAGCGGCCCATATATCAAGAATTGGAAAACCTTTTTCGCTTTGTGGCCCTGGCCAAAGCGATGAAGATGAAAGCGCCGCATGAAAAAGTAGGGCTAAGCCTCGACTATCTATTGGAACAGTACCCGGTTTCAACTCAAAGAGTGGAAAATTCTTTGCCGGGCAGATCTAATGTTAATTATTACAAGCGTCAAAGAGAATCCGCGCAAGGGACCCAGTTATTGCAATTATGGCTGCCCAGTTGCGGCGGAGTCGCCATACCCATCCAAGCGAATTCCCAAAATATTACAAAAGTAAAAAATGATAAGATTGAAAATATTAAAGCATATGCTATAAGTGGCGTAGGGTTGGAAAATAAATTATTTTGCGATTTCACGGCAGATGCAGACGAAGTATATATTGTAATAAAAAGAAAATTTGAGCAGTTAGATAAAAAAAATGGTGATTGCACTTTAGGCGAGGTATATATCAATGGAAATTACGAAGGTAGATCTCTGGAATTGCCTTATAGAATGGGAAAAAACGATATAAGCTCAATTCCTCCTGGAACATACGATGCCTGTTTAAGAATGCGTGACCACCCAGATAATCCCTGGAGAATACAATTAAAACAGGCTATTGTGGTACCAAACCCATCTAATCCTTTGAAACCATTTGTACGAGGTCCAATCCAGGCTCATCCTGGCACTATTCCCAAAGATACAAAAGGATGTCCAGTATTTGCTCCTGGCCCTCCTTTTGAACCTAAAACTACCACATGTAATCTTGGCGATTTTAAAAAAAGCAGTGAACATTTCGATAAAATAGTAAAAGACTATTTTGGAAGCAGTGAATATCCAAATACAAATATAAAGATTATACTGACCATCCAAGAGGATTATAATAATTAATTGACAATACAAAAAAAAGGTTCTTTCTCACTTTGAATGGGTAACGCCTTTTTTTACCGGTGCTTCGATGCCACGAGCCCCTATACCAACCTCCCGGGATATGAATTGAATCCTTTAAGCACCGGGCTCACCCCTTTTTACTATTATTTCACCCCTTTAAGAGGCGACGCCAATCCCTGAAGGGATGAGATCAACCCCTAAAGGATCGATATCACCCCATTAGGGGATGAAATTTTAATCCTTTAAGGATCGATATCACCCATCAAAGGGGTGAAATCAATCCCTAAAGCATTGATATCAAACCTTTGAGGTTTGATATCACCCCCCAGAAGGATTGTTTTTTGACCTCTTAAGGGGTGATATTGAGCCCCGAAGCTTTGAGATAATAGTAAAAGGGGGTGATATCATACCTTTTGGGAGTGATATCAGCCCCTGAAGGGTTGAGATAATAGCAAAAAGGGATGATATCATACCATTAGGGATTGATTTCAACCCTCAAAGGATCGATATAAGCTCAATAGGGTATAAAATATAGGTAGGCAGGATTAATAAATATGCCGTGAGGTGTGGCATAAGGATTCAAAAGGCAAAAGCCGGACTATTCAAAAATGGGCTTGCCCACTTAATATGAGAAAGAACCAAAAAAAACGATAAGGAGAGTAACCATGAGAAAATGGAACATAATTTCTTTATTGCTGGTATCGGTATTAATTTTGGGTACTACCATCCAGTTACCTGCCGATGATTATTCAAATTTCCAGGGTAGGGCAATCTCTTTAAAAGTACTCCAGCAGCAGGCAAGAGATTTTCAGAATAAAGGCTCCATGCCCACCACCCTGTATTATTTATGCGGGATAACCACTATCCATGGTTACCTGGTGGATGAAGCCAATAAAGATATCATCCTCATAGGCAGTGTCGATAAAAAGAAACCGCCGCTCTATCTGGATGATTTTGTCATTGCGTTGAGAAATGCCTGGATGAAATATACCGAATTAAAAGGAAATACCAATTATTATTCAAATCCAGGTTGTTCCATTGATCCTGACCCGGTGGTCATGGGAAAACTTGATGAAATAGCAAAGCAAATTAATGAAAGTTCATCGATTGATCAAACAGAAAAAGGGCTGCGGCAATGGGATAATGTTTGCAATTCACCACAGAAAGTTAGAGTTATGGGCATTCCTTTCAATTCACATTTTGCCTCGGTCATGGTAAAAGCCGATTATGACATGAAAAAGATCGCCGATGGTTCGGATGAGCTCAATTTACTGTGGTTTAGTACTCTTTCAGACCTGCAACTGGACGAAGCCAAAAAACAGCACATCCATGGGCGCCCCTCATCCAGTCCCAATGGAAGTATGAATCGTTTTTGGTTTTGCCCCGGGGAATATCGTTTCCTGGAAGATGATGGCGCGGTAATGATTGAGACCTGTAAAGTGAAATTGCTTACTGAGGAAGAGCACCTCACTTCAAAAGGTGATATTTCAGGAACAGGCCGTCCCAATCCCGTTGCACAAAAATTTGTCAATGATTTCTCGAGTTTCTACAGTGAAGTTGCAGCGCAACGGCCCATTTATCAAGAGCTTGAGAACCTGTTCCGGTTTGTAGCACTGGCAAAAGCTATGAAGATGAAAACGCCGCATGAAAAAGTAGGATTGAGTCTGGATTACCTGTTGGAACAGTACCCGGTTTCAACGCAAAAGGTAGAAACGTTTCTGCAGGGAAGGTCTAATATAAGTCGTTATAAGCGTCAAAGGGAATCGGCGCAAGGTTCCCAGGTATTGCAATTATGGCTGCCAAGTTGCGGCGGCGTCTCAATGGATATAGAATTAACTCCACAGCAATTTGAGAGAGATAACAGCAATAGCCTCATAAATTTGAAAGAAAATACAATAAATGGAAATATTACTCATGAACAGTTATTTTGGGATTCTGTTAAAAATTTTCCACAGGACTATATACCAAAAAAATCTGATTACTATATTATTATTGTATTAGATCCCGATGCAGTTACGAATTTGGGGCATATAGCATTATTGTTGGGAGGCGAAAATATGGGATATGTTTACTATTCAAAGGCTGTGGCTGGAAACAGCAAGGTTAAGTTTTACAGTTATTTAATTTGGTTTAAATTTGATGAGACTAGATATTCTGAAGGTTATAAAATGCCAATATCGTCATCACAATATAGCGCAATGAAAGGAGAAGCCGATAGCCTTATAAATTCAAAATATAATTTATTCATTAACAACTGTAATCATTTCGTAATCAAAGTTTTAACAAAAGGTAATTTATATCCTGGTGAAACTAACATCATACCTATTATTCAATTCAGAAGAATAAAAGGAAAAAACCCCGGAGAAACTGTATGGTAAATTGTTTTGTTGTAAATTTGCTTTGGACATGAAGTTTTGATATGAATAGTTTAAATTGAAAATATTGAATCTGTTGAATCCATATAAGTACAAATAAATTGTGAGGTTTCCGCTTTTCCTGTGAATACCAGGGATTCCTTGTCCTGCATAGATACAAAGGGGTGTGTTGCGTTTCTCTGGTGTGTGGTAATAAATCGGCATGTGCCAACCGGCGCTCAACCGGATTGACTTTTATCCAGCCATTTTTCATCTTCGCTGCATGCGATACCATTTTCCCGGCAATAGGCTTCCGCTTCCGAAGTAAAACCGCAGCGGGAAAAAATAAAACCGACTGCACGGTCTACTTTTTCAAGTTTTTTCACTTCCGCCATTTTTCTTTCAAAATCACTTACTTCTTCCATTGAAAACTTCTTAACTTCACGGCTTTTCACTTCACCGATAATGGAATAATCATCCGCCTGCGCAGCGCGGGCAAAAATATCCACACTAAAATTTCTCGAATACTCAGGGGAACTATCGTACCGCCAAACCCGCGAATACTCGCAAAAATTAAAATCCCCCGGTAAATATCGGGTAATGGCCTTTTGCAATTCATTGTTTTCACGGGCGCGGTATCTTAATCTATCCAGTATTAAATATTCCGCGAAATAACCCTTCTGGGAGTGATATTTCCCCTGCAATCTTCGGTATTGACGCTTCAGCTTTTCAAACGACTGTGCATATTCTTTTTTTATATCCGCCGCATCAAAATGTTCAATCTCTTTTTGGTAGACGCCGCGAAATACTTTATCGAAAATATTGTCCCGGACACACCGGTAATCGAAATTCGATTGCCCCTGTTCTATAATATCTCCTTTAACAAGGGCTTCGAGTTTTTTTTCCAGTGTTTCATCGGTCATGTCCAGCTTTAAGTTGTCCATTAATTCTTTCCGGGTAAGTTCTTGGTCTTTATGTTTGAAGAGGTGCAGTACGATTCTTTTTGCGTTACGGTCATTGACTTTATCAAAGGCCGTTTTCACATACTCCATCCAGGTAGACTTGATAAAGCCGTGATCGTCCAGGGTCTCAAACTCCAGGGTTTTCGATAGGCCGTCGACCGTGGTCAGGTTTTTATCCTCGTATTCGGAACGTAACATGGAACCGATATAAAAAGGACTGCCCTCGGAAAGACCGGCAATAAGATAAGCGGTTTCTTCCGTCACGGGGACATTGAAAAATTGGGAATACTTGTACACCATTTCCACCGCTTCATCTTTCGGCATGTTTTTAAGGGACTTGTATTTGAAACGCGCCGGCAGCATCATTTTCAATAGATTCATCAACCAGCCGACCCAACTGCCGGATACCAGCAGCGGGGCGATCTTACTTTCGGCTGTGCTCAGATACCCCCCGGCCAGGTCGTTGGCGGGAATTTTTAAGTCTTTATCCCGGTAGAACATGGCATTTAAAAATTGGAATTCATCGATCATTTGCACAATGAAGTCCTTCTGGCTGTAAGCAATGATTTTAGGAGCTTCGCGAACGGTGTTCCATAAAATATCCACATAATTGTGATCAACTGCGTAGCCAACGTTTTCGATAATCCCGGCCAAATAATCGAACCCTTCAGTTATAGCAGCTTGTTTTGCTTCTTCCAGGCTGTTCTTTTTATCCTGCCCCAGATAGTTGATTTTCCTGGATTTAAACGCGATGTACTGGTAAATAAAGGTAAGAAAAAAATCCAGGCAAAAATCCACCACCCACATTTTATTCTCTTTAACCTCATAGTAAAATGGAATAACCCCGTCGTTTTTATAGAAGGTGATATTGAACAGCCGTTCCATCAATGCGGTTTTGCCCATTTTGCGGCGGGCCAGGAGGGCTGTGCTCTGGGATTTTCTCTCTTTGATATCGTTGATCCATTTAAGATAATAAGACAGTTCTTGTTTTCGCCCGGTAAACAGGTCCGGGTTGCCGATTCGTTCTTCTAATACATATTCCATAACTTGTTTATACCACAACTGAGAGATGATTTCAAATTTTGATTTTTTCGAAAGCCCGATTATTGGCCGTGCCTTCTTAGATTCCCGCTGCTATTAAAATAGCCACAAAGGCACGAAGGCACAAAGAAACACCAAGGGGTTTATTATTAAAAAATCCTTGGCGTCCTGGCGCGCCGTCTCCTGGCGGCAAAAATTTTCATGGTTTTCGAGTTTGGCTTCCCTCATGAGGAACTACCATGAAAATCATTGTGCAGCAAAAAAAATCGATGTTTTCCAAATAAAATCGATATGCATCGGAAAAAATCGATGATTCCCAAATAAAATCGATGTGCAGCGGAAAAAATCGATGGTTTTCAAATAAAATCGATGTGCACCGGATAAAATCGATGATTTCCCAAAAAAATCGATGTGTACCGAAAAAAATCGATGTTCTGCAAATAAAATCGATGTGCGTCGGAAAAAATCGATGATTTCCAAATAAAATCGATGTGCGGCAAAAAAAATCGATGTTTTCCAAAAAAGCAAGGCATGTTTCAAAAAAGGAAGCTGTTTTAAAAAAAAGGAAGGCATGTTCCAAAAAAGGAAAGTGTTTTTGAAAAAAGGAAGAGACATTTACGCCACAGGCAAAGTGTCCTGAATCCACCGTCAGCCATTGCCTTCGGCGACAAAAAACCTTTTCGAGAAAAGGGATGCCGGTACGGACTTCCCAAAGCTTTTCATTAAAGGGTTTTTTCTATTATTTTCTTCGCGCCCCTTCGCGTTCTTCGCGGCTCATAAAATTTGCGGCGGATTCAGGGTGTGGCATTAATTGACAAAAAAATGGATTTCATTTAGAATACATTCCACGATTTAATTGAAATCGTTAAGGAGGCGCAAAATGCCGACTAAAACTTTTAATGTTCCAAATATAAACTGCGGGCACTGCACCCGCACCATCGAAAGGGAATTGGGCGATTTGAACGGCGTCACCTACGTGAAAGCCGACGCCGATTCTAAAAAAGTAACGGTTGAATGGGAAGATCCCCTTACCTGGAACGATATCCGGGAACTGCTGGAAGATATCGACTACCCACCGGAAATGTGATGCCCGGGGAAAAACAATTAACGTTCCCTGTTGTGGGTATGACCTGCGCCAACTGCGCCGCGGCCGTAGAACGTAATTCGAAAAAAGCCCACGGCGTCACGGATGCGGTGGTTAATTTCGCCGGCGAAAAAGTTACGATAATCTATGACCCGACGTTGACCGATGCAAAAACGGTCACTGCCGAAATAGTTGAACGGGTAAAAAGGGCAGGGTACGAGGTGGTGGAAACTTCCGCGGACAAAGACCCGGGAGACGCCGAAGCCGCGGCCCGCGAAGCGGAAGTGCGCCACCAATGGAAACGTTTCATCGTGGGTTTGTGTTTCGCTTTACCCCTGTTTTTAACGAGCATGGCGCGGGACCTCTCCCTGTTGGGGCATTGGGCGCATGCGCCCTGGGTCAACTGGCTGTTCTGGGCGCTGGCTACTCCGGTGCAATTTTATGTGGGCCGCGACTATTACGTGGGCGGCTGGCGAAGCCTGCTTAACCGCGGCGCCAACATGGACGTGCTGGTGGCCATGGGTTCCTCCGTGGCTTATTTCTATAGCGTCGCGGTGCTTCTGGCCGCGACCTTTGGCTCCCATGCCCTGGGCGACCATGTTTATTTTGAAACTTCGGCGGTGATTCTCACCCTCATCGTGCTGGGCAAACTGCTGGAAGCCCGCGCCAAAGGCCATACCAGCGAAGCGATTAAGAAACTGATGGGCCTGCAACCTAAAACGGCCCGCGTGATGCGAAACGGGATGGAAATAGATATCCCCATCGCCCAGGTAGTAACGGGCGATATAATCACGGTGCGCCCGGGGGAAAAAATCCCGGTGGACGGGGTGGTCATCGACGGTCATTCCTCGGTAGACGAAAGTATGATTACGGGCGAAAGCCTGCCGGTAGGCAAGAAAAAAGGCGACGCCGTCATCGGCGCCACTATCAACAAGCAGGGCCTATTAAAAATCGAGGCGACAAAAGTGGGCAAAGAAACGGCCCTGGCCCAGATTATCCGTTTGGTGGAACAGGCCCAGGGCAGCAAAGCGCCGATCCAACGCGTGGTAGACCGGGTGTCTGCTTATTTTGTTCCTTTTGTCATGGGGGCGGCGGGCCTTGTGTTCCTGGTCTGGTTGCTCAGTGGGGCGGGTTTTGTACCGGCGCTGATTCGTTTGACTGCGGTATTGGTGATTGCCTGCCCCTGCGCCATGGGCCTGGCAACCCCAACGTCTATTATGGTGGGCGTGGGCAAGGGCGCTGAAAACGGCATTCTCTTTAAAAACAGCGCGGCGCTGGAACAAGCCCATAAACTGGATGCGATTATCCTTGACAAAACCGGCACGATTACCAAAGGGGAACCGGCAATGACGGACTTTCTCGCTCGGGAAGACGCGCAATTACCGGCAGACCGGCTGCTGTTCCTGGCTGCTTCGGCGGAACGGGGCTCGGAGCACCCGTTGGGCGAAGCGATTGTACGGGCGGCCAATGAAAAAGGTTTGAATTTGAGCGAACCAACTGTCTTTGAAAGCATCGCCGGCCACGGTATCCGCGCGGAAATCGAAGGCCGCCGCATCCTGGTTGGTAACTTACGCCTGATGCGCCGGGAATCGATTCTCCTTCACCACCTGGAACGGGATGCAATGCACCTGGAAAACCAGGGCAAAACAGTGATGTGGCTGGCGGTTGACGAAGATGCCTGCGCACTGCTGGGCGTCGCGGATACGATTAAAGATGGTTCTGTGGAAGCTGTGGTCAAACTGAAAGCGTTGGGTTTGTCGGTGATTATGATAACCGGGGACAATGAAACGACTGCCCGGGAAATTGCCGCCGGCGTGGGCATCGACCGGGTGTTTGCCGGGGTTTTGCCGGGGGAAAAAGCGGCGCGGGTAAAAGCGCTGCAAGAAGAGGGTAGGGTAGTGGCCATGGTGGGGGATGGGATTAACGATGCGCCTGCGTTGGCGCAGGCGGATGTGGGGATCGCCATCGGCACGGGTACGGATGTGGCAATGGAAACGGCGGATGTGACGCTCATGCGTGGGGATTTGCGCAGTGTGGGTCAGGCCATCAGGCTTTCGAAGGGGACGATGCGGAATATTAAGCAGAACCTGGGGTGGGCGTTTGGGTATAATATACTGCTTATTCCGATTGCCGCGGGGATACTGGCGCCGTTTTCCTGGGCGCCGGTTTTTTTGCGGCAGTTGCATCCTATTCTGGCGGCTGGGGCAATGGCTTTCTCCAGTATTAGCGTGGTGACCAACGCCTTGCGATTGAAAAGATTGAGATTATAAATGCCTCCGGCGGGGGGGGGGGGGGGGGGGGTGTAGGGTGGTGGGGGGGC
>Ga0315276_10000767_pt1 | contig 28086 bp, 16 predicted proteins | sample YL17G05_0_MG_FD_204542 | JGI IMG/M metagenome (GOLD analysis project Ga0315276, IMG submission 204542) | Sediment microbial communities from Yellowstone Lake, YNP, Wyoming, USA - YL17G05_0 | ecosystem: Environmental > Aquatic > Freshwater > Lake > Sediment | place: USA: Wyoming | collected... | reverse complement strand
TGGTCTCGACTTCCGGCGGCTTCAAGCCGGGATTGTCGGCGCGATCATAGTAGGACGCCATCTTCGCGTCATGCAGCAGTTCATAGACTGCCTTGCAGCCGGCACAGCAGAACCGTTTATCGTCGATCAACGATACATCGCCGGCACATACTGCGCCGCAGTGTTCGCATAGCACGTCTTGGCCAACCGCCGCTTCGGACATTAGAGCAGGTCCCCGGCGCGACGGCCACCAAACAAACCTATAGATTGCATACCCACGATAACCATATTAGTGTGCAAATATATCCCGTTAATTATGATGCCGCAAGCTTCGGTGGCGTCCATAGGGACGTTGCTCTCGTAACTCACTAAGCCATAAACAAATGAACCGTGTCTTCGGTTCTATAAAATCATCCTTGATCCGGAGGCACAAATCGCGTCTGCTCCTGAGAAACCGCGGGTGGCGCGATGATCCCTTGCTGCACATAGATTGGCCGCACTGCCGCGCGGATTTTGGGCAGCCGTCGTGCAAACAGCAGTGCTCCCAGAACGCAGCAGAGACCGCCGATCATCAACGTGTACGGAGCGCCGACCCAGGCCGCAAACGATCCGGCCATCAGGCTCCCAAACGGCAGCATGCCGCGAAAGGCCACGGTGTAGAAGCTCATGATTCGCCCGCGCTTGTCTTCATCGGCGATTGTCTGGAGGACCGTGTTGCAGGAATTCATGTGCAACATCATCCCCGCGCCGCTGACTGCCATCAGAACCAGTGACAGCGGCAACGACCGTGACAAGGAGAACGCCGCCAGACCGGCGCCGAAAAGGGCTGCCGCTAGCGGGATGAACCGCATGAGTCCGCGCACCGATCTCCGCGAGGCCATAATTGCGGCCCCGACCAGCGCACCTACGCCAACCGAAGCCATCAGGAAACCAAGCGTGTGCGGACCGGACTTGAGAACGTCGCGGGCAAAAATCGGCATCAGGACGATATACGGCATCGCCATCAAGCTCACCACGCTCAATAACATGAGAATATCCCGGATCGGTTTGAATTCCCATGCGTAGCGAATCCCTTCCTTCAAATGCTGAACCATCGATGATTCTTGCGCCTCCGCCTGTCGCGGTCTGATCCGCATGGCTGCCAGCGCTGCAATCACCGCTATATAGCTGAGGCCGTTGGCGAGAAAGCAAATTCCCTCACCCACAATGCCTATCAGGATGCCGGCGAGCGACGGTCCGATCAGCCGCGAGCCGTTCACCATCGACGAGTTCAACGCAATGGCATTACTGAGGTCGTCTCGGTCATCGATCATATCGAGCACGAATGCCTGTCGAACCGGCAGGTCGAAAGCGTTGACTACTCCGAGCACGATGCTCAGGACAAGAATCCACGGCACGGTTATTCGACCGGTGAGAACCAGAACGGCCAGTGCCAACGCCTGTACCATGGCCAATCCTTGAATCGCAAACATGAGCCTGTGACGGCTCCAGCGGTCAGCCAGCACACCGGCTACAGGTGCAAGCAGCAGACTTGGCGCATTGCCGAGAAAGCCAACCATCCCGAGCAAGAACGGTGAGTCGGTCATCCGATAGACCAACCAACCCGTGGCGACCTGCTGCATCCAGGTCCCGATAAGGGATATCCCCTGTCCCGCATAGAACAGGCGGTAATTCCGGTGTCGAAAGGCGCGGAAGAGGTGCCCGTAGCGGGACCGGAACGACGATTCTTCGCGGGACGTCATATCTGCTTTACGCTCCGGAATGCTGAAGCACTATCTTGATGCCGATAGCGACGAGAATGAGTCCCCCCATCAATTCCATTCGGCGGCCAAATCGTTCGCCGAGAGCGCGCCCGAATTTCATCCCGACCAGCGTCATGCCGGCGGCTACAATCCCGATCACGATGCTGGCGGTTACGATTTGGACATTGAGCAAGGCCAAGCTTAGACCCACGGCGAGGGCATCGATACTGGTCGCAACCGACAAGACAATGAGCGACCATTTGCGTGTCGGGTCGGTAAGAGCGGATCCCGTGCCATCGTGCGCAAACGATTCCCAGATCATCTTCCCGCCAATGAAGGCAAGAAGGCCAAAAGCGACCCAGTGGTCAAAACTATAAACCAGACGTTCCACCTGCCGACCGAGAAACCAGCCAATGATCGGCATAAGGAATTGAAAAAGGCCGAAATGGAAAGAGAGGCGAAAGAGATGCCGGCCGGAGAGTTTCTCCAACCGGGAACCGACCGCGATGGCAACGGCAAAGGCATCCATCGCCAAGGCAAAAGCAATGCTGACAAGGGCCCAGAGACTCACGATGAACTATACATTGTCAGGAGCTAGTGTGCAACTCCTGAAGGCAGATTACCTGTGGGCGATTGTTGCGAAGCGCCGCGATAGCCTCGGCAGCCGCCGATGCACCCGACAGGGTAGTGATACACGGAACATTGTGCTGAACGGCGGCGGTCCTGATAGCCCAGCCGTCTTTGAACGAAGTCTCTCCCAGCGGCGTGTTGATAATCAAGTCGATCTGTCGATTCCGGATGGCATCGACACAATTCGGTCGTCCCTCGCTGACTTTCCAGAGTTCCTCAGCGGGAAGTCCGGCGTCGTGCAGAGCCCGCACTGTGCCCGAGGTTCCGACAATTCGAAATCCCAGAGCGATGAACTTGCGGGCAATTGGAATCAGGTTCCGCTTGTCCCGGTTGTTCGCACTCATGAATACTGAACCGTCGCAGGGGAGCCGGAGTCCGGCGGCCAGTTGCGCCTTATAGAAGGCCGTACCGAAATCGTCGGCAATTCCCATCACCTCACCGGTCGATTTCATCTCCGGCGACAGTTTCGGATCGACACCCGGAAACTTTACAAACGGGAATACCGGCGTCTTGACACAATAGTGCTCGACCGAAAGATCACGCCCGTAGCCAAGTTGACTGAGTTTCTGGCCCAGCATCAAGCGAGTGGCGATCTTAACAATCGGTACGCCCGTTGCCTTGGCAACATACGGAACCGTCCGGGATGCGCGCGGATTCACTTCCAGCACATACAACTGTCCTTCGGCAATCGCGAACTGGACATTCATTAAGCCTACCACTCCGAGAGCCTTGGCCATCAGCCGGGTTGTCTTGCGAATTTCCTTGAGGTGCAGCTCTGAAATGAGCCACGTTGGCATGACGGAACTCGAATCGCCACTATGGACGCCGGCTTCTTCGATATGTTGCATAATGCCCGCAATGATGCAATCATGGCCATCGGCCAGCGCGTCGACATCGATCTCAGATGCATCCTCAAGAAATCGGTCGAGCAGAATCGGCTGTCCCGGCGAGGCGTCAAACGCAGCGGTTACGTAGCGGTGCAATCGCTCGGCATTGTAGGCAATAGCCATCCCTCTCCCGCCAAGGACATAGGATGGCCGAATGAGAAGCGGATATCCGATTCGTCTTGCGGCGGCGTCGGCTTCCTCAATAGTTCGTGCGATGGCGTAATCAGGTCGATTGATGCCAAGCCGATCGAGAAAGGCGGCGAATCGTTCACGGTCTTCGGCCAGATCGACCGAATCCGGCGGTGTCCCGAGGATGGGGACACCGGCTTCCGACAGCGGTTTGGTCAGTTTGAGCGGGGTTTGACCGCCAAACTGGACAATGACGCCATCCGGTTTCTCCCGGTCATAAATCTCGAGGACATCTTCAAGTGTCAACGGTTCAAAATAGAGCCGGTCGCTCGTGTCGTAGTCTGTCGATACCGTTTCCGGATTGCAGTTGACCATGATGCTCTGCACCCCTTCTTCTTTCAATGCGAAAGAAGCGTGACAACAACAATAGTCGAATTCAATCCCCTGGCCGATCCGATTCGGACCGCTTCCGAGAATCATTACTTTTCTTCCCGCCTGCGGCTCCGATTCATCCTCTTGCTCATAGGTTGAATACAGGTAAGGTGTGAACGACTGAAACTCTCCGGCACACGTATCGACTCGCTTAAACACCGGGCGAATTCCGGCGTTATGGCGACGCTCTCGTACCTGTTGCTCGAGCGAACCGGTCAGGTAGGAAAGCCGGCGATCGGAAAATCCGTATTCCTTGGCGAGGCGAATATCTTCATCGCTGAGACCGTCAAGTTGCTGCCCCCGAATCGCTCTCTGAATCAAGGCAAACTGCTTCACCTGGTCGAGAAACCACGGATCGACCTGAGTCAGGTGATTCAACTCTTCAACCGACCAACCCTCCTCCAGCGCATGCACTATGAAATGCAGGCGGTTCTCATTCGGCGTCGAGAGGTTTCGACCGAGTTCTTCCCGTGTCATCTTTGCGGGTCGGAACGGCCGCACCGCTTCGAGTGATCGAAGCGCCTTGAATAGCGATTCTTTGAAGGTCCGTCCGATCGCCATCACCTCGCCGACCGACTTCATTTGAATGCCCAGCGTGGCGTCGGCGCCGGGGAATTTCTCGAAGGCGAATTTGGGAATCTTGGTGACCACATAATCGAGTGCCGGTTCAAACGCCGCCGGCGTCATGCGGGTAATATCATTCGGTATCTCGTCGAGCGAGTAGCCGAGTGCGAGTTTCGCCGCTATCTTGGCGATTGGATAACCGGTCGCTTTAGAGGCCAGCGCCGACGATCGCGAAACACGCGGATTCATCTCAATCACTACCATCCGACCGTTGGCCGGATTAACCGCGAACTGTACATTCGAGCCGCCGGTATCGACGCTCACTCGGCGCATGATAGCCGCCGCCGCATCCCGCATCTGTTGGATTTCTTTATCCGTCAGGGTCTGAGCCGGTGCAACCGTGAGCGAGTCCCCCGTGTGAATCCCCATCGAATCGAAATTCTCAATCGAGCAGATGACAACAACATTGTCCTTGAAATCACGCATAACTTCAAGCTCGTACTCTTTCCAGCCGAGCAGCGACTCTTCGACCAGCACTTGATGCACCGGCGACATGGCGAGCCCGCGACTAACAATCTGCTCCAATTCGTCTCGGTTGTACGCGATACCACCGCCGGAGCCGCCAAGCGTGAACGAAGGACGGACAATAATCGGAAAACCGTGCTGTCCTGAAAACGCGACCGCTTCTTCAAGGCGATCCACCAGCACACTGCGGGGAACATCCAGGCCAATTTCCTCCATTGCCCGCTTGAATTTTTCGCGGTCTTCGGCTATTGCAATTGCCGCAATACTGGCGCCGATCAACTTCACGCCATGCCGTTCGAGAACTCCTCTTTCGGACAGCGCCAGAGCCAGGTTTAGAGCGGTCTGACCACCTACCGTAGGAAGAATCGCATCCGGCTTTTCTTTCGCAATAATCGCCTCAACGAACTCAATGGTGAGTGGCTCGATATACGTCCGATTAGCCAGGTCGGGGTCGGTCATAATTGTAGCCGGATTGGAATTGACCAGAATTACTTCAATTCCCTCGGAACGAAGCGCTTTGATCGCCTGTGTGCCGGAGTAATCAAATTCGCACGCCTGCCCGATCACAATCGGCCCGGAGCCGATCACCAAAACGCGGTTGATATCTGTCCGCTTAGGCATGTTTAGCGCGAACCATTCTGCCAGGAGCGCATCAGATCGGCAAACCGGTTGAACATATAAAGAGCGTCATGAGGACCGGGGGAGGCTTCCGGGTGATACTGGATGCCGAAGGCCGGGGCATTCCGAAGGCTGAATCCTTCAAGCGTCTGGTCATTTAGATTGATATGGGTGATTTCGACACCCGATGGACCGAGTGAATCCGGATCAACCGAGAAGCCGTGGTTGTGCGAAGTAATCTCCACCTTGCGCGTTTGCAGATCGATTACCGGGTGGTTGCCGCCGCGGTGGCCGAACTTGAGTTTGTATGTCTTGCCGCCCGCTGCAATGGCCAGCAGTTGATGACCCAGGCAGATTCCGAAAATCGGCGCTTTGCCTATCAGGTCGCGAATAGTACGCACGGCATACTGTACCGGGTCGGGGTCGCCGGGACCGTTCGAAAGCAGCACGCCGTCCGGCTTTAGTGACAAGATGTCGTCAGCCGTAGCCGCTGCCGGGACAACCACCACATTACAGCCGCTGTCAATCAGGCAACGCAGAATATTCCACTTAATACCGAAGTCAACCGCAACAACTTTGAATTGGGGACTGTCAAACAATCCTCCTTGTTGAGAACAGCTTCCCTTGATGTTTAACAAGTGTCGACCCTCCCGCCATTCGAATCGCTCGTTCTTCGTCACCACGCTCGCCAGGTCGCAGCCGGCCATGCTGGGATGAGTCTTGGCGCAGATTACTAACGTTTCCGGAGTTTCGCGGATATCTCCAATCACTCCCCGCATCGCGCCGTGCGTGCGAAGGTGCCGCACCAGTGCCCGCGTATCCAGCCCCTCGATTCCGGGAATCCCGTGCGTTTTCAGATAATCGCCCAGCGAATGTTTGTGCCGCCAGTTGCTTGGGAATCGGCTTGCTTCTTTGACAACTAATCCGGTGAGAAATAGTTGTCGGGATTCAAAATCTTCGGTCGCGATGCCGTAGTTCCCGATGAGCGGATAGGTCATCACGACCATTTGGCCGGCATATGATGGATCCGAGAGAATCTCCTGATAGCCGGTCATGGAGGTATTGAATACCACCTCCCCAATGCCGTCGGTTTCGGCTCCGAACCGACGCCCCACAAACACCCGTCCGTCCTCAAGAACAAGTTGAGCGTTCGGTTGGCGCGCGATATCGGCAAACTTCAATGGGGTTGTGCTCCCTGTATGTTAGAAGTTGACGTCGGCAGGTAACCGACCAAGACCCTGCAATTCGGGTCCGAAGCTATCAGGTGCAATTCCTTAAGTCAAGCAATATGGGTCTCGGATCGCTCGAAAGCGTGTTGGGAGTCGACCCGCTAGTTGTCGGCGGTGCAACGCCAGGAGGGGCAGCGCAATACCACTCCCCGGCCAAAGTTCCAGATACCGCTATACCCCTATAAACAAGGTAGTCCGTCTGCCCGTCAATAGGGAGACGATCTGAGTCCCCAGTGAGCGTTCTCACTGCAGGGCATGAGATTATGGATAAGAACCCGTTCGGCGATCCGCATCTTTGAGTTCGATGAGCGGGGTTACGAAACAGACCCTGTTTAGGGCGAATCGACGTGCATAACAACGCACGGTAGGAGCACCAAATGGTGTTTTCAACTACTAGACTCTTTCGAGGCGCCGCCTTGTCAGTTGCCTCAGTGCTCACGGCTCTTTCGCTTCCAGTCGCCTCGCCCGGTCAGAATCTGCTAAACTGGCCGGAGAGTGTCGTTTATGACACCCTGTACAATCGCTACCTGGTTTCCAACTGGTATTCCGGCTCCATCGTTGCAATCGACAGTATGGGCACCCAGTCCTACTTCGTTCTCTCAGATGATTGTTACGCCGGGCTGGAGATCGTCGGTGACTCCGTGTATGTGGGCTGTAGCGAACAGGGAGTGAAAGGATACAACCTGCACACCGGTGAATTGATCATGCACGTTATTGTCCCCGGATCGGTGCTGCTGAATGATGTGACCTCCGACACGTCGGGTAATATCTACGTTTCGGACGTCTATGGCAACAATGTGGTCAAGATCAAGCTCTCCGACCACTCCTATTCGATCTTCGCGGCCGGTATCATCAATCCAAACGGCGTCCTGTTCGACAGAGAGTACAACCGGCTGGTGGTAGTGACCAAGGCCATCAATTCCCCCTTTCTCGCCGTCAGTTTGAAGGATTCAACAGTCTCAACTCTGGCTTATTCCGGCGTCGACGACCTTGATGGTCTGGCGAAGGATAATTATGGAAACTGGTATGTTTCGGCATGGGGGACGCGGGCCATATACAGGTATACACCGGATTTTTCCAGTGGGCCGGTGCAAATTTATCAAAACTCTGATGGGCCGCCTGACGTCAATTTCAGCCCCGCTCTCAACAGCTTGCTGTTTCCGCTCGGGTTCGCCAACAGTATCGTTACTCTGAAACTAAGCGGTGTGTCCTTCACCCGCATTAATTCCGGTCCCATCTGGGATGATACCGATTGCTCGCATGCGGTCAATTGGGTCGACTACAATAATGACGGCTACCTTGACCTCTTCTTCCCCCATTGGTTTTACGATAAGCTTCATACCAATGCTCTTTACACCAATGATGGACATGGAGGATTCACCAAGGTCGTCTCCGGTGCAATCGTTACAGATAGGCACTCGATTGATGCCAGTTGGGCGGATTACGACAATGATGGCGATGTCGATGCTTTCGCGTGCAACTCGCCGACCTCTCCCGCAGACCTTCGCTCGAACTACATGTACGTCAACAATGGTGACAAAAGCTTTACCAAATTGACCACCGGTTCGGTAGCAACTGACATGGGGATGTCAGTTTCAGCGACCTGGGGGGATTTTGACAACGATGGCGATCTCGACCTCCTGGTAGGGAATCACTGTCCGCCGCCATGCGGTGGCGGTGTCGGTCCTTTCTACTACCGAAACGATGGTGACAGCCTGGCACGAGTCGACCGTGAGTCGATCGGCTTGCCGGACGGGGATTTTGCTTATCATTCTGTCTGTGACTTCGACAGTGACGGCGATCTCGATATTGTTTATCGCCGGAACCAGCAATCAAATGTCTGCTACCGCAATGATGGCGATGGCACCTTCGCTGTGGACAACGGGGTCGCATTTGCTGCCGACAATAGCATCGGATTCAGTTGGGCTGACTACGACAATGACGGCGACTTCGACCTCCTGGAGACAGGTGAACCGGAGTGCCGTCTGTACAACAACAGCAACGGTGTCTTCAGTCTGGTTTCAACAGGGGTGTTCGACCCGGGCACCGGCGGCTGGATGTCCGGAGCGTGGGCAGACTGTGACAACGATGGTGACCTGGATGTTGTGATCACGTCTTTTGTCGGAATGTACAGCCCGCACTTCAACGCGCTTCTCATAAACAATGGCGACGGTACTTTTATGAAGGCTTCAGACGGACCTCTGACGACCGACCTGGAGCCGTCAACCGGCGCTGCGTGGGGTGACTATGACCGCGATGGGGATCTGGATTTGGTGATCGCTAACAGCAATTACTCCCATAATGCGCTGTACCGTAACAACGGCAACAGTAATGCCTGGCTGGACGTAACCTGTACGGGGGTTCTCTCCAACCGCTCCGGTATCGGCGCAAAGGTGAGAGTCGTAGCGACCATTGGCGGTCAAGTGGTGCGGCAGTTGCGCGAGATTTCATCGCAGTCAAACCTCTTTTCACAGGCGCCTCTGGAAGCGCACTTCGGATTGGGAGATGCAACCGTCGTTGATACCCTCATTATAGAATGGCCGAGCGGACTCGTTGATGTCTTTCCCAATGTGACGCTCCGTCAGATGCTCACGGTTGGTGAAGGCTCCTCCGACACCGACGGGGACGGAGTTAGCCTGCTGATCGATAACTGCCCGACTGTTCCCAATCCGCTGCAGGAAGACGCGAACCACGATGGGGTCGGCGACGCCTGCTGCTGCGTCGGCGTAACCGGCAATGTGAACTATACAGGCATCATTGATCTGTCCGATCTGAGCGCTCTAGTAAGCTATCTGACAGGCGGAGGCTACGTTCTTCGGTGTCCGGCGGAGGCGAATGTGAATGCCGCAGGAATTGTGGATTTATCGGACCTAAGCGCGCTGGTCAGCTATTTAACGGGCGGTGGATATCTGCTGCCGGCGTGTCCTTAGTCTGCCGAACAAATGGCGCGCACGTAGCGCAGGCAAATAGAGCCATGTCCGGATGCAAGGCGAATTGGCAGGAAAGGTAACAGGCATGAATCGCTACTTACTGGTTGGATTGATGCTCGGATTGACCGTGTCTGGAGCGCTTGGCGGCGACCTGTATAAGGTGAGGGTCGCAAATGAGGCGGACGCCCGGCTGCTCAGACAGACGGGCGCAACCGGTCTTGTGATTGTCACCGATGGTTTTCTTGTCCTGACCGATTCGGTGTCGCGAGAACGGTTGGAGAGTACGTCGCTTAATATCAAGTTGCTGGCGACCGGCGTCGCTCGTGAGGAACTGGCCTTCGATGCCAGTCTGGCACCGACTCAGGTGGGGAGATTCCTCTCGCTGTATCGGGACGGGAATCTCCGAGTATGCAGAGTTCCTGCTCAAATGCCCGAAGATGAGACCGGCCACGCTCTCTTCTGTCCCATCAATCCGAATGGCGTTGAAATACGATATCTGAAGTCCGAACAAAGTGCGCAGGAGCTCTTGCGCCGCCTACAGCCGCTCGGGGTCTCGCTGGACTCCCTGATTGTCCGGGTATCACAGGATTCTCTGATCGCTTATGCGTCAGAACTTGAGAGTTTCGGGCCGCGCTCGGCAGGCTCGACGGCAGACAGTCTTGCAGGTTTCTGGTTGGCGTCAAGATTCCACGATCTGGGCTACGATTCGGTGGTCGTGGACACAGTCGCTATTTACGTCGGTCTGGGGTTAACGTATCACAATGTGGCCGCATATAAGATCGGCTCCAGATTCCCGAATCATCAGATCATTATCGGGGCGCATTACGATTCTGGCGATCCGTCACCGGGAGCGGATGACGATGCCTCGGGGTGCGCCGGAGTTCTCGAACTGGCCAGAATTCTGAGGAACGTCGAGACTGATCTTACGATAGTGTTGGTGCTGTTCGACGCTGAAGAACTTCAGATGGTGGGTTCCTCTTACTTTGCCCGTGAGCGAATGGCTATCAAGGATTCCATACTATACATGCTGAATCTCGATATGATCGGGTTTCAGGATAACGTTGATTCGGTCAAAGTCCATCACGGTACGCAGACGGAACTGAGTCAGCTGTGGATTCAGCTTGCCGATTCTCTGGTCGGAATCAAGGGGGTCATGTCCGGACAGCGGGCAGCCGATCAACTCCCCTTTGCTGAAATGGGTATTGAAGTGTCGTTTATCATCGAGCACGTCTTCAATACACACTACCATACCGCTCGCGACAGCACTACCTACCTGAACTTTCCGTATATGACACGCCTGGTGAAAGCATCGCTTGCGACAGCTTACACGGTTGCCGCGACGGCCAAACCCAGGCCCGTCTTGGCATTTGACTTCCCCGACGGTCGGCCGCTGTGGTTTTCGCCCGGCCGTTTGGACTCGTTTGACGTGACGATCAGGACATCCTACGGTGGAGCAGTCCTGCCCGGCACACCTGCTCTGCACTGCGCTTTCAACGGCCAGCCTTATGACACTAACCCTCTCATTGCGGTCGGAGTCGACCGCTATCGGGCTGCTCTCACCACCGACACGTGCAGTTCCGTCTGCACATTTACCGCTACCGCACAGGATTCGACAGGCCGGTGGTTCTTCAGCTCGGTATCAGACACCACTCCGCATCGAGCGCTCGTGACTAATGATTATGCGACCCTGTTGGCGGATAATTTCGAGACTGACAGAGGATGGTCGGTTGCTGGGATGCATGAGCGAAGATACGGCGGCTGGGAGAGAGGCGCTCCGGCCGGGAGCGGGCTCAGGGGTGATCCCACTAGCGACTATGACGGCTCCGGCCAGTGCTATCTGACCGGGAACGGACCCGGCGATACGGACGTTTACGGCGGATATGCATATCTCACCTCTCCCGTGTTCTCCTTGTTGGGACGCGAGGGGTTGATACACTGTGCCGTCTGGTTTTCCAACTACAAGGGATACCCGTCGTTCAACAGCCCGATGCGGATTCGCTTATCTAACGACAGCGGCCTGACATGGGCAACCGTCAAGGCTATCCAGTATGGCCCGCCGGTCACCGGCGACTGGTTTGAATATGAATTCCTCACTCGGGACATTCTTCCGGAGACGGACAAAATGCTCCTCAGGTTCGACGTCTACAATCAGGGCTACAACGAAATTGTAGAAGCGGCTGTAGATGATGTTCGTATCTTGGGGTTCAGGTGTGATACCTCGAGTTGCTGTCGCGGTAATACTGGTAACGTAAACCTGGTCGGTATGGTCGATTTGTCGGACCTAAGCGCCTTGATCAGCTTCTTGACCGGTGGCGGGTATGTTTTGCCATGCCCGGCGGAAGCCAATGTGAACGGCACTGGCATCGTTGACTTGTCCGACCTGAGCGCACTTGTCAGCTATTTGACGGGCGGCGGGTATCTGCTGCCGATATGTATGTGAAGTCCAACCTGCGGGAGTCTCTGTCATAAGATATTGACAATCGGACTTTTTGACCGCTTAATTGAATCAACATACCGCCCGGTGCCGTCCGTAGTGGATGGGTAATAGGGAAGATGGTGCGAGACCATCGCAGCCCCGCTACTGTAACGGCTACTCTCCGGACAGCATGCCACTAGTTTTGCCCGAGCGCGGAACTGGGAAGGCGTCCGCGAGGGGATCGAAGCCGAAGCCAGGAAACCTGCCGGGTGTACACTCAAAAGAGCCGGCGATGACGCGGGTCCTCGCAGAGCGATTGCGCGCATGGTCGGCCAAGGAGTCACACCATGAAGCGCATTTTTGTATGCGCGGCGACCCTTCTTCTGGCGGGTGCGAACGGACCCCGCGCTGAAGAAACTCTCGGATCGCCGACCAACCCCCACCAACTGCCGGACACAATTGTTGTCTCGGCCAATCGCTACCCCACATCCTCCAGCCGCGTAGCCAGTTCGGTTACTGTCCTCACTCGTAAGCAGATCGAGCGGAGCCAGGCGACATTTGTGGCCCATCTGCTGCGGAGCGTACCGTCGGTCGATGTTGTCGAGTCGGGCGGACCCGGAAAATCAAGCTCGGTTTTCCTTCGAGGCACCGGCTCTCAGCACGTGCTGGTGATTCTCGACGGCATCAAAATGAACGACCCGTCCTCCCCCAACGGGAGTTTCGATTTCGCCAATCTCACCACCGACGGCATCGAGCGAATCGAAATTCTCCGCGGCTCTCAAAGCGTGCTGTACGGTTCCGATGCTGTCGGCGGCGTTATCGAGATCTTCACGCGTCGGGGTGTCGGCAAGCCGTCGCTTTCGTTTTCCTCCGAAGCCGGGTCATTCAACTCTTACCACGAATCTGCAACGATAGCGGCAGGATACAATAAAGCCGATCTGTCTCTCACGCTTTCGCACAAGTCCTCAGACGGCTTTTCGGCGTCCGATTCCAGACTCGGCAATAAGGAGAGGGATGGTTATCGCAACAGCGGATTCTCCGGCACACTTGGCTTGGCTCTGCCAACCAATGTGGAATTGACCCTGTCCGGATCGTTAGTTGACGCCAGGACCGATGTTGACCAGACCTGGGGGACGCTCGATGATCCCAATGCCACCAATACTACCAGGACCCGCGCGATAAACGCCAGCCTTACGCGACAGAAGGCCGATGCCCTCTGGATACCACAGTTGAGCCTAAGTCACCTTCGACAGGAGTTTGAATCGCGCGACGATGTTGATGGGGACCATCCGTTCGAAGCCGGCAACCTCAATTCCCTCGGCGACCGGACGAGCCTGTCAACTCAACACTGCTTCACATTGACTCGCCATACCCTGTTGCTTGGCGGAGATCTGCAGCGCGAGGAGTATGAATCGAATTCGATGTTGCAGAGCTACTTCGGAACCTACTACGATTCAGTCAAGCCGGTGGATATCCAGACGTCGGGCGTTTATCTGTCCGATAACTGGTCGGTGTCGGACAAGGGAACATTGACCGGCAGCGTGCGCCTCGATCACCATGAAGAGTTCGGTGACTATTTCACGTATCGCATGGCGGGAGCGTTTCTCGCCGAACCGATCTCGCTGAAAGTCAGATTGGCTGTCAGCACCGGATTCAAAGCGCCGACCCTTTTCCAACTCTACCACCCGCTGTACGGCAGCCGCGACCTTTCGCCGGAAGAGAGTATCAGTCGAGAGATCGGATTCGAGAAATCACTGGCCGACGGCGCCGGCAGATTCAGCGTTTCGTATTTCCACATTCGGCTCACCGATCTGTTTTCCTACGATCCAGACAGTTTCCGCACTATCAACATAGGGAAAGCGATTTCGCAAGGTGTCGAGCTGACCGGAGAGTACGCTGTCGGACCAGTTGCATTCCAGACCGGATACACCTACACCGATTCCCGCAACGAGACTGACCATTCGCCGATTCTCCGTCGCCCGCGCCACAAATTCAGCGCCTCAGTATCATCGCGGCTGAGCGACCGACTGGCTATCGGATTTGATCTGCGCTACACCGGCAAACGTCATGATATCGATTTCACGTCTTTTGAAAGCCGGCCGGTCATGCTCGATGCTTACACGCTGACCGACGTGTCTGCCACTTTCAAGATCATGCCGCGATTGGAGGTGAAGGGAAGAGTGCACAACCTGTTCGACGTGTCGTATCAGGAAGTGTACAGCTACGGGACATCCCAGCGCGCGCTTTACGTGGGATTGAATGCCCGTTTGTAGTCTTAGATCGCTGGGAATGGCGATGACGAAGCCTTAGACCTGGCAGGACTGCGTTCGCGAAATGCACAGCGGACCTGCCGCAGGCTAAAGCTATTGCGGCCAGCGCTGCTTGACCCATTGGAATATCTTCGATGAATCCGAGACTTTCGCGCGTTGCGCCGGGTCCGCGAACGCCAGATCATGGCGAAACATCACTACATCGTCCAACGAGGCCGCCCGCTTTTCGGGTGGCAGCCGGTCGGCGAACAGGAAGGCGTAATTGTATGTGGATGGGAGATCCGCCATCTGATCTCGCGGTACAGTTGCCAGAATTGCTCCGGCCAAAGCGGCCTGATGCAGGAATATCGCAGTCCTCCGATCCTTGCTAAAAATGCTCTGGATCGCAGAGTCGGCGCATAGCTTCTCAAGTGCGGGTGGCCATGACCGCAGGATGCCGCGCTCCGGGCGCACGATCAACATTCCGGCGTTGAACTGCGGCCGAATCTCAACAAGGTCGGTAGTCGTAGTCATGGGGAATATCGAGGAGTCGGCAACATTGAGTATGCGGTAAAGCCGACTCCAGAACTCATCCGGCGGCTGATTGTATCGGGAGCTAATATTAAGTAACTGCACCGGTCGATAACCCAGCGCCACATTCGAGTCCAGGCGAAACGCCGATGGCTCCTTCACGAACACGACATCCGGGTCAAGCCAGGCCAGGATTTCTCCTGTCTGTGCGGTCTCTCTCTCTGCCAGAGCCGCAGCGTATGCCTTCTGCGCATAGATGATCCTTTTCATCCCGTCCGGCGTGTGACTGTGTTCGATAGAGACGTTCAGCGACTCTCTTCGCTGCAGGAACATCGTATCGAGCTCCGGCGCGGTGTCATCGATATAGATCCGAACCGCCGCGTTCGTGAGACTTCCGCCAAACTCGCGCAGACTCTCAGACATTACCAACCCCCAATAGAGGTCGTCACGGTCAGTGGCGTAGGTCGCAAATGCTACGGATTGGTTCATATTCTTGTGCTCGGGAGCCTCTGTTCTGGCCGGTCCACATGTCAACAAAATGATGGCGGCTAACACGGCAGTCAATGGCTTTGCGCTCATAATTGGACTCCTTTGCCATTGACACAAAGACGGCAATTCCTTGCTAATCGTGCAAGTGCCATATTCTGTCCGGAAACAGCCAAGTCCTACTGCCGCCGTCAACGGACTTGACGGCACCTGAGCAGGTGCATTGCTTAGTAGGAATATTGGAGGATAACAGGATGACCAGACGTACGGACAACTGCACCATCACATGTATGCAAGCTACCGACATTCCGTTCGCCGTTTCGCTGACTGACCATGAAGGATGGGGATTCTTCCCGAGGGACTTCCAGATTAAGCTGAAACTGTACCCCACCGGTTCCTTTGTGGCCCGACTAGAAGGTGAACCGGTGGGGATTATTTCCAGTGTCGAATACGGCGAGTACGCGTTTCTCGGGAATCTCATTGTTCGGGATGGTTGCCGCGGGCGCGGCATTGGCGGGTTGCTGATGCAGCGCGCCATCGATTACCTGAAGGATAAGGGAATCAAGACAATCGAACTGGACGGCGTGTTGGCCGCAGTCCCACTGTACCGCCAGCTTGGATTCAAGGACAAGCATCTGTCTTTGCGTTTGGCCAGACCGCCGCAGAATGGAAACGGAGACCGCGACAGATCGCGCAAGTCAACTGCTGCGATTCTCGCTTTGGATCGCAAGCTAACCGGCGTGTCGCGGCGGAGTCTGTTGAAGGCGGCTCTGGTCGACGAATCCAATACCCTGATAGCACAGGGGAGGCCGGTGTCGGCTTATGCGCTGATACGTAAACGGGCCGGCGGGTTCTTGATGATAGCTCCGCTAGTGGCGTTCGGCTGGCGGCAGGTGCCGGGGTTGGTCGACACGGTAGTCCGCTGGCATGGTGATCAGCCGCTTTGGATCGGTGTGCCGGAACCGCAATACCGGATGTCACAGTTGCTGGTCTCACGCGGATTCGAGTACAAGGAGCCATCGCTGCGCATGTACTCTGGGAAGCGGCTCGATTATGAAAAACACGTCTACGGGATCTTTGGCCCTGCCGTAGGCTGATATAAATTGAAAGAGAACTATATGGAGCCGTTCACCGTAATCGTGAAAGCGATCCTCAAGCAGATTCCGCGTGGAAAAGTCGCCACCTATGGTCAAATCGCGGCTCTGGCCGGCAACCCGCGGGCCGCCCGGCAGGTCGTCCGAATACTTCACAGTTCGACCAAAAAGGACAAACTCCCGTGGCATCGGGTAGTCAATACTCAAAGGAAGATAGGATTGCGCCCGGGAAGTGGCTATGAGCTTCAGCAGGCCATGCTAAAGAAAGAAGGGGTCAAATTCGGGATCGGCGACCGCATCAACTTTGAACGATTCCAGTGGAAACCGAGATCGAGCAAGAAGCCCCCAAGACTTCGGTGACTCCTGATGACACCGCTCGTCTATATCGGGAATCCTCGCCTGCAAAATGAATGCTCCGAGCCTGCAAACACTGGAGCGCGAATGAGTCGGACTTCAGCTTCTCCGGACCTAGTCGTTTTCTGAGGCTACCGGCTTATCGTCCGTGAACTGCTCTTCCTTCTCGATCAAGCCGATCTCATTCCATGTTGTCCAGGTGCCCTCTTTGAGATCGTTTCGGTACTCCCCTTGCATCTGGCGGAGGCCTTCCAATCGCCACGCCGTGAACACTCCATCTTTCAAGCCGTCACAGTAGTTTGTCTCTTCCCGTTTCTGACCGGTATCGTACCAGCTGACCCATGTCCCATGCCGTTTGCCGGATCGGAATGAACCTTCCTCCTGCTTCTTGCCATTCGCGTACCAGATAGTCCATTCGCCGTCCTGAAGCCCCTTGAGGTAGGTCCCTTGCTCTCGCTTGCGGCCGTCGTCAAACCACTGCCTAAACTCACCGTCGGGTAGGCCCTCTCGGTACAGTGTTCTGCTGCGAACCCGCCCGTTCTGGTAATAGTCTATCTGATCGCCCGTCATCTTGCCATTGTCATAGGTACAAATCTGCTCTGTCCTGCCGGATTCGTACCACCTGACCCATTTGCCGTGCTTCAGCCCGTACCGATATTCTCCGGTGGCCGCCTTTGTTCCGGTCTTGACATAGCGCGCAAAATACTGACCGTGATGAACGTACACACCGGACGAATCCCGCATATCGGTGTACTGCTCATCGATCGCTCTAGAAATGTCTCTCGCAGTGTGCTTGCGAACCGTCCCGGAGCAGGAGGCGATAAACAGAGAAACGGAAAGCAAAATCAGTACACCATCAACACGCCCGGTCATAACCCTGTCCCTTGTCATCTAATGTAGTTTACTTGAGGTATTATCGGCTGCCGCGCAGACCAAACTTAGCCCGGTATTCCGGTGATCCGGGTTCTCTGCGAGGACAGATTGAATTGGCGGGGATAACGATACCCTCTAATCCACATACTTATACGCCACTCCGTCTCCATTGTTTCGATACAAAATAAAAAAAGAAAGTACCTCAACGAACTCCATCTTTTACTCGTCAATCCAGCAGTGAGAGCCGCTGGCCCGGGCTGTGGACCGCAATGGAGACAGTGCACCGACTAAACCGGGAGGCCCGCGGCGTCCAAACCAAAGGAAAGGAATGGCATGAATCGCTTGTGTAATCTTTTGCCGGCAAATTGGCTGCTGCTCATGATCGCTCTCGTCGCTTGGTTTACGGCTACGGTGATCGCGGCCGATGATTGGAAACCGATCTTCAAGCCAACTCTGGAAATTTCCAGAGCCAATGGCAAGATCGATGTTGACGGCAAATTGGGTGACTCCGGTTGGAATAACGCTGCTCATCTCGATCGCTTTCACGAGCGAAGTCCCGGTGACAATACACAACCAGAGGTCCAAACCGACGTATACGTGACTTACGATAGTGACAAACTCTATGTGGCGTTTGACTGCAAAGATGACCCGAGGTCGGTCCGGGCAACGATGAGCCAGCGCGACCAGTACGAAGGCGACGACATGGTTTGCGTCCTGCTGGATTCGTACGGGACAGGCGTCTGGGCGTACGAGTTCTTTGTCAATCCCTACGGCATTCAAAAAGATCTTCTCTGGAACAGCCTCGGGCGAGCCGACATCGGTTTCGACTGCACGTGGGAGGCAGCCTCACAGCGGACCGGTACCGGTTACGTCGTTGAAATTGCCATACCGTTTGCCAGTATCCGGTTCCCCAATCAGGCTCAGCAAAGCTGGCGCATGGACTTCTGGCGAAATCGGCCGCGAGAGACAGCCAAGCAGTACTCCTGGGCGGCAAATGACCGGAGTGAGCAGTGTTTCCCCTGCCAATGGGGAACGGTCAGCGGCATCCGGGATGTTCATCCCGGAAAGGGGCTTGGGGTACTCCCCTCCATGGTCTCCCACCAAACCGGTGAGATCGTTAACGACCGGGACCCCAAATCGTCGTTTCATAATGGTGACCCAACCGCTGAGCTGTCAGTTGGAGCGAAATACGCGCTCTCGTCCGACATAACAGCGGAGGCGTCAGTTAACCCGGATTTCAGTCAGATCGAATCCGATGCCGCCCAGATCGATGCGAACTCGACCATTTCACTGTTCTATCCTGAGAGAAGGCCCTTCTTTCAGGAAGGGAGCGACATATTCTTCACCCTTTTCAACTCATTCTATACACGGATGGTTTGGGATCCTCAGTACGCCGCCAAACTAACCAGCCGTCACGGTCAGACCCGAATTGGTTTCCTTGCGGCCTATGACGAGAATAGCCCATACGTTGTCCCACTTGACGCTTCCGACTACGAAGTGAACGTGGGGAAAAGCGCGGTGTCGGTACTTCGAGTCGCTCAGCAGTTCGGAACCGGCAATTTCCTCGGCGTCATGCTTGGTGACCGCCGCTTCGATGGCGGCGGTTCCGGGACAATCGCCTCGATTGACGGCTCCTGGCGATTCAACCGAACCTACAACTTCGCCGGACAATACGTAATGACTCATACTACCGAACCGAATAGACGGGGCCTGGATACGCTAGTCGACTACCCGTACTATTTCGACAAATATGTTTTCCGCATACCGGATTCCCTCGTTGGCGTCTCGCGTTTCGATCAAGGCAGTCACACGAACTTCCTTGACGGCGAATCATACTACGGCGATGCTTTCATCACGCGGCTTAATCGGGGTACTCGGCACTGGTATTCATTTCTGGGATATAATCAGATCGCTCCGACTTATCGTACCCAGATCGGCTATGACCCGCTTGCCAACCACCGCACGTTCGAGGCCTTTACCGGCGTCTCGATTCTCCCCAAAACTGGTCCCATACAGAATATCAATCCGCAGGTGTACTATAGCCGCCGATGGGATTTCAAGACCGGGGTATGCCGATTCGATCAATTGAATACGGCAATCGATGTGTTCACCAATGTTGCCCAGACGCACCTTGGCGTCAATTATCAGTACAACTATGAACGGTACGAGGGAGACCCGTTTCATGATCTCTGGACCTTCGGATTGAATCTCGATACCAGGGTCAGTGATCGACTCGGCGGCGGTCTCTATGCGAACACGGGACGTGGTATCTATCACACGAATAGTTTCATTACCGATTTCTGGCTCCGTTTTGTAGGTCGCAACGGAGAGCAGACGAGCTACGGCGGCTACCTTACGTTGAAACCGCTCGACCGCCTGACGGTCGAGCCGAACTTTAACTACCAGCGAATGGCCGATCCTGAAACCGGTAAGCGCTTTTACGGCGGCTACATTACCAGAACACGTGTGCAATTGCAGGCTACCAAAGCTCTCTCGTTTAGATTGGTTGTACAGTACAACGATTTCCGTAAACGCTGGGACATTGACCCTCTGCTAACGTACCGCTTAAGTCCGTTCTCGGTCTTTTATGTGGGGTCTTCCATAGGCTACGGAGAGATCCAATCACCGGGTCCCGACTCGGGCATTCCTGCGGCCTGGCGCAACACCTCGCGACAGTTGTTCATGAAATTGCAGTATCTGTTCCAGACATAAGGACTTACGTATCCCGTCCCTGCCCGGTCATTGTGGCGCCCGCTTTTCAACAAAGCGGGCGATTTGTTTTGAGTAGAACCGGATATGAGGCGGTGCCAACTAAATCGCCAAACATCCGAATTGCCTTGCCTTGCAATCGCTTGCGGGTAGCCGGCGAAACGCCGGGGAGTCGTACTTGTTTTTTGACATCGTCAGTTGTAAATTGTTGATAGCACCAGACTGGTGTAGACTTAGTTTCAGACTCGCATTCAGTTCGCATAGAGCAATTAATATGTCAGGAGGACAGAGATGAAAGCTCTCAAAGCAATGACACTTCCAATCGTGTTGCTTGCAATCTTTGGGGTCAGCGTCATCGCGCAGGATGCAGACAACGACGGCATTCCGGATCGCCTTGACCGGCGCCCCCACGTGGCCGGCTATTACTATCATAGCGGCATAGCCAGGACAAATCCGGCTAACCAAGCCGCTGGCGTCGACTCCGACAATGACGGCATCCCTGACCGGCTCGACGCCAGTCCATGGGTCGCGGAATATTACCACCACAGCGGGCTTCCCAAGTATGATCCGTCACAGGTGCCTATAGATGTGGATACCGATAATGACGGTATTCCTGATCGCTGGGACAGCCGGCCATCTGTGGCGACCTACTATCACGCCAAAGGATACGCCGTGGCCACAAGCGCGCAAGCCGACTCGGACCGCGACGGGGTGCCTGATTGGAAAGACAAGTGTCCGGGTACGCCGATCGGCGCCATCGTGGACGCTTCTGGTTGCCCAAAGGACTCCGATAACGACGGTGTATTTGACGGTCTTGACAGGTGCCCGAATACTCCCTCGGGAGCTAAGGTGAACGCCTCTGGTTGCCCTATCACAGACGATTCCGATAGCGATGGGGTACCGGATTCGCAAGACAAATGTCCGAATACCCCGGCCGGCGTCAGAGTGGACGCATTGGGCTGCCCGCTCGATTCCGATAATGACGGCGTGCCGGATTATCTCGATAAATGTCCCACCACGCCGCGGGGAATTCCCGTGGACTCCGTCGGATGTCCGAAACTGGTGAAGAAGGGCGAAAAAATTACGCTGGAAATCGAATACGCTACAAATTCTTACGAGCCGGACGCCAAGTCGAAAGAGATTTTGAATGGCATCGCTCAGACCATAAAGGATTTTCCGGAAATCAAGATCGCCGTCAAGGGATTCACCGACAACGCCGGCAGCGAGGCTCATAACAAGAGACTGTCCGAGAACCGGGCCAAAGGAGTTTTTGACTATCTCGCCGAGCAGGGCGTCAAGCACGACCGCATGAGCGCCAAAGGATTTGGCGAGAACCCCAAGTATTTCGTTGGCGATAACAACACCGAAGCCGGACGTCAGAAGAATCGCCGCGTGGAAATCGAATCGGTGGATTGATCCGCCTTTTGCGCGCCTGCAAAGTCGAGTTCAGCAGTGGACTTGGCTGCATGACGCATCCTGATCGCAGAGCCATTCTGCTGCAAAGGCGGGATGGCTCTGTATTTGGCAGAAACTCGACAGACGCCTGCAGCGTTATTGATTGTTGTCCTGCATAGAGGACAATCGACAGTGTCGCCTATCGGAAACAGGAGGTAAAGATTGTGAAGGGATTCGTTACCATATTCTTAGTTCTTGCCGTCGGAGTGGCGGCCCAGGACTCCACCAAGCCGGCCGAAGAAGCCACGCTACCTGGACTCAACCGGATGGTTGCCCCGATTCCGAAGTACGCCAAACCCATTGCTCAGGAAAAACACCTGCGCAATGTCCGCCAGCTCACATTCGGCGGTCAGAATGCCGAAGCCTATCTGTCGGCCGACGGCGACGAGTTGATATTTCAATCGCAACGCGATGGTCGCGATTGTGATGCGATCTACCGCATGTATTCCGACGGTTCTGACGTACGTATGGTCTCAAACGGCAGAGGCAACACAACCTGCTCATTCATAGCTCCTGACGGCAAGTCAATCATCTATGCCTCTACTCATCTGGCAGATTCCGCCTGTCCCCCCAGACCGGATATGTCGCGCGGCTATGTCTGGGCTCTGTACAAAACCTACGACATATTCAAGGCTGATCCGGACGGTTCCAATCCTGTTCGCCTGACCAACTCCGACGGTTATGACGCTGAGTGTGTCTTTTCAACCGACGGCAGCAAGATACTGTTCACGTCGGTACGCTCGGGCGATCTCGAACTATGGACGATGAGCCCGGATGGGAGCAATCCGGAACAACTAACGCATGAGGCCGGCTACGATGGCGGCGGATTTTTCTCACCGGATGGACAGTGGATCGTTTGGCGGGCATCACGTCCGACCGGTGAAGAGTTGACCGAATATCAGGCGTTGCTCAAAGAGGGACTGATTCACCCGCGCAAGCTGGAGATCTACATCATGAATCTGAGAGACCGCAGCCCCATCAAACTGACCGATAACGGGGCCGCCAACTTTGCGCCCTATTTTCATCCTGACGGCGGACGAATCATCTTCTGCTCCAACATGAACGACCCGCAGGGGCGCAATTTCGATCTTTATCTGGTGGACATTTCAACAAAGAAGATCGAGCAAGTGACGTACAACGAGTCTTTTGACGGCTTCCCGATGTTCACGCGAGACGGCAGAACGATTGTGTTCGCATCGAATCGCGAAGGTCTGGTCCATGGCGAGACGAACATCTTCATCGCCGATTGGATCGACTAGACCGTACTACCTATTCACCACCGCTATAGGTATTCAAAATGACCGCATCGTTTCCGGCGACGAACACTCGGGCGGTATCGAGGGGGAATATGCATCGGAGAGATTGACCGGTTCCGCTGATTTGCCGGTGCCACGTCATACCACCATCAACGGTCTGCAGGATGGTTCCTCCTGAACCGACAATCCACCCGATCTCCCTGGTAATAAATGCGATTTCCTGCAGGTCATCGGTCACACCGCTGGGTATCTCGGTCCACTTGATTCCGGACCAGGTGCGGTAGAGTACGGTTCCTGCGGAACCAACGATCCAGACGGCACCGGTCGGAGACACGGTGACATCCCAAAGATCCACCGCAGGACCCGGAACAGCCGCCTGCCATGTTTCCCCACCATCCGACGTGACAATCACGGTGCCGCCGGCGCCGACCGCCCAGCCGGTCCTGCTGTCGAGGAACGCGGTGGCGTTAAGTGACTCCTCCGTATGCGTTGTCTGTCGAGTCCAGGTCTCACCGCCGTCAATAGTACGGAAAAGCTCTCCATTCTCACCCGTCACCCACCCGGTATCGTAACCAGGAAATGCGATGTCAGTCAAGTTCTCCTGCGTCGGAAGCGCCGTCATTCGAAATGTCCCGGCCGTTGCGGTGAGCAAGATTCCGGCCTCGGACGGCATCCAGAGACGATCGCCATTGCCAATGACCAGTCTGGAAATCGCCCCAAGATGAGGAATACTGATTGATCTCCAGCTTGCGCCACCATCCACAGTACTGAAGAGCGCAGCTTCAAATCCGTCAAACACGCGCTGGTATCCGGCAGCCCAACCCGTTTGCCGTGATGTGAACTTGATGCCGGTCAAAATATAATGGTCCAGACCGAAGCAGGGGCGCCACGATTCTACCTTGAGGGAGCAAAGGACGCGCGTGGACAGATTCGCTGCCTGTGCCGAGGATATTACCAGTTCATGGCTATACGCGCCTGTGGGCACGGCTTCGGGCCGGAAGTTCACCGCTACGTTCTCGGTTGCCAGCCCGACCGGGTATCCGATATCCAACCAGTCCGGAGTTGGAGCGATATGATAGACTTTAGGACCGCCACCCTCGCTGGTTACCTTTAGTGTCTCCGGCGATGCGCCCGGCCCGTGACTATACGCGGAGCGCACGACCAGGCGTGGCAGTGCAGAAATCCCCGGGAGAACATTCAGGGTGACCGGAATTCTGAAAGGCGAGTTAAACGCCCCGTCGGACCAGACGTAAATAGTATCGCGATAAGCTCCCGACAACAGCCCGATGGCATAGGCATACACCTCAATCGTGTCCGGAGCCGTCCCGCGGTAGTCTATCTCCAACCACGATGAATTCCTGCTCGCGGTGAAGTGCAGTACCCCGCCGCCGGTATTGTTCACAATCACCCTTTGGTAAGGAGGAGTGGATCCGCCGGCAATGGCAGAGAACGCCAGCGAAGCCGGGTTTGTCCCAATTACCGGATAATCCGGCTCGACAGGGCGCTTCTGCTTGCAAGACAACGACAGCACAAGGGTGAGGACCACGGCAGCCGAAATCATGCCGAGCGCTAGGGCCGGGACACTTTGCCGCTCTCGGGGTGATTCGACCATAGATATAAAGTAATGACGAACCAGAGAAGGCGGTATCAAAAGAAATGGTGTGAGGCCTAAGGCCGTCACTGCGGGAGAGTTATCCATTGGCTTTGAGTCACTTCCGGGCTCTTATGTCATTCCTGCGACGACGGGAATCCGGATTCAATTCATGCAGGTCAGGAGCCCTGCGTCCCTCACAGTCATATGGCGTCAGGAACACAAGGTTTCTGACCTACGACAGTTTACCAATGACGTCCTTGAATCCAGACCCCCGACTGCGCGGAGGTGACAGTGTGCTGTTTCCTGCCCAATGTTGGCTTCGGTTGGGTTCGTTTTAGAGCACCTTTCTTTGTCGCACAAAGGGTTAGTGGGTTCGTTTCGTCAAATATAGGGGTCCCCATATTCTCTCCGCCTGCCGATCCGGCGACACCGAAGTTTGGACAATTCTATATATTCTCGCACGCACGCAAATCACTCCTTCTATATATCCGGCGGGGGAGAGGAATTGATTCAAAAAGATGGTGAAATTGCTGGGCATAAAGAGGCCCGCCTCGAAGAGGCGGGCCGCACGAAAGTTCTTACTTTATAACGCAGGAATTCAGTTATGGGCAGTTCGGCAAAACGTACCCGCCGCCAGTCAGGTAGCTAACGAGGGCGCTGAGGTCACTCAGGTCAACAATGCCAGTTGCGTTGACATTGGCTTCGTTCGGGCAGGGCAGCACATACCCCCCGCCAGTTAAGTAACTCACCAGTGCACTCAAGTCAGCCAGATCAACTATCCCCACAGTATTGACATTGCCAGTTATCCCCAAGCAGCAGCAAGCGTCGCCTATGCCATCGCGGTCGGCGTCATTCTGATCTGGGTTGACGACATAGGGACAATTGTCGCATGCATCACCGACAGAATCCTGATCCGCGTCTTCCTGTGAGGGGTTAGCAGTAAGAGGGCAATTATCTAACCCGTTTAGTACGCCATCGTTATCCGAGTCATAAGCAATACGTGTAACAAAAACGTCATAGTCGCCATTATAGGACTGATCATAGGCACTACTTGTGGTTGGAAAGTCGAAGGATTTGGTTAGTCCTGCAAGCAGCAAGTCTCCGCCTGCGTTCCTTCCGCTACTCCATGCCAGACGGCGCCCATAATCAACGTCTGTTCCTCCTAGGAAGCTGCTGAACTCGTAGGCGGCTCCGTCTGAAGACACGACTGTGACAAATGCGTCGCCATTGCCAAGGTAGTACTCCGAGCCTGGGAACGGATAACGCGTGGGGAACCCCCACGACCCTGTTTGGCCTGTCACAACAGCGCGTCCGACGTTATCTATGACCATATCACGAGCATCTTCGTAGCTAGGACCACCCAGCACCGTGCTGAAGATCGGTGATCCGCCTGCCCTAGGCAGTTTCATGACAATTGCATCTGTACCACTTATGGTGACATCCGCTGCTCCGGGCGTCACAGGAAAATTCGTTGACCCTGTGAATCCGCAGACGAAGAAGTTACCATCAGGGCCCTGGCGAAGTGTCCAGACGCGTTCGTCAGAGCTGCCTCCGATGTAAGTGCTGTAGAGAAGACTGGAGCCGTCAGATGACAAGCGAGCGAAGTAGCCATCGTGGCCGCCACCGTGGTTGTTATCCCACGACGCACCTGCCATCGGAAAGTCGGGAGAGGTCGTACCGCCTGCGATGCAGATATCGCCGTTTACACTGTCGAGTACTATGCTCTCAGGATCCTCGAGGCTGTCACCTCCAAGGTATGTCGAGAAAATTAAGGACGAGGACCCGCTCAACGAAGGTCGAAATCTGGCAATTGCCGCATCCCAATTGCCGCCGCCGAAAGTAGTCTGGAAAGCGCCGGCCGTTACAGGGAAACCGGCACTGGCCTGCCCGACACCGACGTAAGCGTCACCATCGGTACCTACTGCAATCGAAGCCCCCCAGTCGGTAGTTACCGGTCCACCGATGAAGGTGCTGTAGATCAAGGAGTTGCCAGCTGCCGCTAGCACTGCGAAGAATGCATCGCCGAACCCGGTTTGGCCAGCTTGGTAAGCGTTCTTGAGGGGAAAGTTCGGTGACGCCGAAGCTCCGGTTACGTAGATCCTGCCCTGTTGACCGACGGCCAAGGGTCCAGCGAAGTCGAAGGACGATCCTCCAAAAAACGTGGAGTATATTAGGTGTGTCCCTGACGAGTCGAACTTAGAGACAAAGGCATCAGCCTCTCCATCAAATGTCCCGTCCATTGGGTTTACAGTTGGAAACGCCGCTGTTCTGGTGTAACCGCACACGATGATATTACCCGACCCATCTACAGCAATGCCGGTACGCACGCCATTTGGGTTCAGTCCCCCGTCATCACCATTTGCACCTAAATAAGTGCTGAAGACGATTTCTGGATCAATTACCAAGGCAATAGATTTATCATACCCGTATATATCGCCAAAACCGATCGTACCATCCTCATCCAGCACGAATTGTCCGCTTACAGGTATAGCCTGACCGTATCTCATCTGGTATATCTTGGGCGGAAGCATTGCGAGTTCGCCAAAATTAGTCTTTAGCAACAGTCGTCCGTGATCATCAACGTTGAGACAATGTGCGCTATCGCAACGCAAACGTATTTGACTATAGTCGGCACCCGGTGAGACCACAAAATCGTACTCAAGCCTCCCGTTGTTGCCATAGTAGGTCAGATCAATACCAGCATAAACGCCACCTATCGTCACCGATTCGTAACTGAGTACGTTGGTAACCCATTTTGTTGAATCGTCCCCCATGATGTAGTTGTAGTAGAAGGCCAACGGCTCCTTTTCCGTGGGTAACACCAGCGAGTTAGCCCCAACAAGGCTAGTATGGATCACCTCTAATCGAATCGAATCCGAGGAGTAGCATCCAGTCCCACGCTTGCACAATGAGGAGACCATGCTCTCATGAGACAAATCCATTGGGTGGGGAATCTCGCGCAGCAACTCGTAATAGGTTCCGTTGGAAGTCAACCAGAAAGTAATCCCTCCGCTCTCGGCCCGGTATAGCACGCTGTCCGGCCATTGCCCCATGTTCTTGGTGAATCCAAGCGGCATGATCGAGAGATCGTTGATCAAGGTGGCCTTGCTGGCGGCACCCTGTTGATCCGCGGCACTAATCACCACCAGTGTGAGTAGAAGACAGGCAGAAACTGCGATCGGCCTCATAGAGCCTCCCGGGCAAAGTGTTGATTGTAGATTTGCGTAATATCGAGAGTAGAATACAATTTTGGCGATCGCTCTGCAATAAGAAAGACCGCACGACCCCCGTTTTTTTTGGGCAGATCGCCCGACCATTATACGGGCCGTTCAACCTCCGTTGCGATCGCAATTTCACTATCAAATTGAATCAGATTCCGCGCTCACGCCCTTATGCAGAAGGAA